>Ga0172367_10002499_pt1 | contig 25143 bp, 27 predicted proteins | sample Lak10m_FD_114542 | JGI IMG/M metagenome (GOLD analysis project Ga0172367, IMG submission 114542) | Freshwater microbial communities from Kabuno Bay, South-Kivu, Congo - kab_022012_10m | ecosystem: Environmental > Aquatic > Freshwater > Lake | place: Democratic Republic of the Congo: South-Kivu...
TTATCATTACAATTACAATTACCATTACCATTACGACTAAAATTAACAATGTCGCCTGATAAGGTTATTTTATTTTTATCAGGAATATTAATAAATATTTTATTGTTATTTTGCTCTACTGTAGGTGAATTATCATCTATTATTAATTTAATATCATCTTCATAATCCACATTTTTAATCATTTCTATCTTTATATTATTATCATTATAAAAATTTTTATTAACAACTATTAAATCATTTTCATTACTAATAAATTTTTGTGTATTGTTAGATATTTCCATTATATCTTAATAATAGTAATAATATTATAACAGCTAAAATAACGATAGTCAGGTCTCTTATATCAAAACATCTTTTTATTTTAATATTAGTTTTATTAATATGATTTGATAATGTTATTGAATTACTTATTGCAGATTCTAATGATGTAAATGAATTTTTATTATTACCATTATGTGTTCCAAGTGAATATAAATTAGTATATTTATTATTTTTAAAATTTAAATAATTTGTATTGGGGACTTTAACATATGATGTTTCATTTGATTTCCATTTGTTATTATCATAATAATTATTTAAAAAATATAAAGTAGGTTTTGAAATATTTTTATATATAATCCGTAATTGTTGATAAATATTTTCAAATAATTCTTCTTTTGTTTTGCATTCATTTGCAGTTTTATTTGAATAACTACTTTTAGTATCAGGTAAAATTATTGCACAACTAATAACTGTTTTTGACTTGGATTCTTTAAATTTCATATATTCACTCAAATTTATAGCAATAAGACCCCATTCTGTTTTCATACCTAAACCATAAATATTTTTATCAAGATTTAATTCATAATCCCAATGTAAAGTCATTGAAATATATTCATTATATTTAGTTGTTTCTGTAAATTCTTTTAATTCATTAAGATTTCCAAATGAATTTTTAATTTCATCATTTTTATTATTTTCAAGTATTTTTATAAGATTTGTTGGAGGTATTGCTAAAATAAAATTATCACCTGTTATTTCTGTTTTATCATTTAAAATAATTTTTTGAATTTTATTAGTATTTTCAATTTCTTTTATATCTACAACTGATTTATTTAATAAAAATTTTACATTATTTAATTCTAAATATTTTTTCCAGTAATTAAATAAACCTTCATCATTTGGTTTTTTTGGTTGATATATTGAATATAATAATCCTTGAATTGTTATATTAAAAAATTGATTTAAAGACAATCTTGAATTATCAGCACCATCTAGACTTCTACATAAACCATCGATATAATCTATAGATTTTTTTGAAAAATTATTTGTTTCTAAATAAGTTTTCATACTAATATTTAATCCATAAGTATTTGAAAATAAGACAAAAAAGAAATCTCTAGTTAAATATAAGATTTCATTTAAACTAAATATATTTTCATTAAAAATAATTTTAGTTGAAATATCTAATAATGAATAATTATATTTTGTGAAAATATTTTTAAAATTTAATTTCATTGTTTTTAGCAAATGAATAAAATTAACATAATTATTTAAATATATTCTAGGACCATGTTCGCAAAAATACTCTTCATTATCATATTTAATTCTATTAACTTTATGACATCCTCCAATAACTTTATCTTTTTCAACTATAATTATTTTTTGTTTAGGATTAGATAATAAACAATAATTTGCCAATGCTAATCCAGCAGGACCTGCTCCAACAATAACAATATTATAATGTAAAGCCATTTATACTAATATATAAAAAAATAATAAATTATATAAATATATAATATGAAAAGAAAAATAGATAATATATCAACTGACGATAATTTAGAAATAAATATTTTATTTTTAAAACCTATTAATAATCATGATAATCATGATAATTACGATGAATTATATTTATTAATTCTAGATAGTTATTAATATTTTTTCTTAACATTTATCTTAACTTTATTTTTATTTTTTGTAAAAATACTAGGGTCATATGGTTCTTCATCTTCTTCGTCTTCATAAAATAAAGTATTACTCTTTTTTTCTTTTTCTAATGCGCATAAATTCCATAATTCACTTGTGCACATTTTAAAATCTGCTTCTTTTGCCTTATACCACTTAACTTGGTCTTCTAATTTATTACTTTGAACTTTATTATCTATGACTAAACATTCATAATTATCAGTACAATTATCCATAACTGTGCAAAATGTAGCAAAATCATTAAATACACCAGCATAATGATTATAAATTTTTTCTCGTTCCTTAATTAAATTTGTTTTAAAAATAAAAACATAATCTATATTTGCTCTTAAAATTGGTGGAAGTCCTAAACAAAACTGCATAGTAATTAAAAAAAATATTTTATAATGTCTTCCATTCATAAAAATACTTCTAATATTTTTATCTGTAGGCCAGGTCTTATCATATAAACAATCATCTAAAATTAAAAAAGCTCTACTATCAATATCCGATGTTCCATATTTTTTTATACTATCATTCTTTTGTTTATTTATATTAACTTGTCTTTCTAAAAATTTTTTTATAATAGTTGGTTCATATTCTTCATAAATTAACATATTTGGAATAAATTTCTCAAAATAATTATTAGCAGTCTCTGTAGGACTAATAACAATACCAACAGGTAAATCTTTATGATAGCTTAAAATATCTTTCATACAATATGATTTACCTGTATTTCTTTTACCAATAAAAACAACAACCGAATCATTTTTCAATGTAGATGGGTCAAATTTCTTTAATTCCAATTTCATTTATATAAATTATATATTATTAATTTTGTTTTATATATTGATGCGTATATTTATTATTAATAAACATTTATTATAAATTAGAATAATGAAATACTATTTTTTATCATTAATTATAAGTTCTATAATTTTTTTAATAATACAATATTTAGAATATAATCGTATATCAAAAAATAATGAGGATGATGAAGAAAATATTGAAACTTATTCTTTATTTAATTTAAATAATGCCTTGTTATTTATTATTATTTATGTAGTATTTACAATAGGCTCTTATTATCTTTCAAGTTCATTTAAAATACCAGATATTCTAACAAATTTAATATCAGTTCCTAAACAACAAGAAGCAACAATTGAACCAGATGCAAGAAATGATATTGATCCAAAAATTTTATCACGGATAAATGATAATTTTGATATTGGCTTTGAACCATTTGAAGATGATAGTAGTATTTCAAGCGATAGTACTATTGAAGAAAAATAATTTTATATTACACCAACCGAAAAGATAAATGGGACAAGATTATTTATTTTTATACATTCTAAAACTATGTTTTAGGTAATTTGTTAAATGTTTTTTTTTTATTTTGGTATTTGTAATTTCATTTGTAATTTCATCTTTAGTTTCATCATTAATAAGTTTTATTAATTCCAATTTATTTTTAGATTTGCATTTTTTAATATTTAATTTTTCACAAATTTCTAATAATTCTTTTTTATTTTTATTTGAAATATCCATAATATAAATATTTAAATAAACTTTTTAATCATTTTTTATAAAAAAATTTGTATTATTTTTTAATATTTTAATAAAAAAATGATTAAAAGCTTAGCTAAAAATTTTTACCTAAGCGTGAAACATGTGTTTAAATACATATAATAAGCATGGGAATTATCTTAATTCATGTGTTGTTCTTATCTTTGAGTCAATCCTTGAAAACTCTTCTGTAGTTGAAAGTATTGAGCTATACAAAAACGCGTTGATAAGGCAAATTGTGTGTACAAATAAGCATATGTCTCATGAGATTTGCACTGATACGAAGGATATTGTTGAGCTTCTTAACAATAAAGAGCGTGTTAGTTCTGTTTGTAGGGTGTTTGGAGACAATGATGATGCTTTTCATTTTCTCGCAATTGATACCGAAATCAGGAGATTTATTGTAAAAAATAGTCTTTGGGTTGAAGGTTCAAAAACGAGGTGTGATTTAGCAAAGGCTCGCCGTGTTCTTGCTGCAATTATGTAAAAAGTATTTGCAAAAAAATGCCATTTTTTGGCATTTTTGATTCATTTAAGAATTTCTATGTATTTTAAAATTAGAAGATTATTAATAATGAAGACTGTTATAGCTTTTTTAACAAAAAGACCATCAAATGATTTGTTAAAATTCGCAAATGAACTTTCTGAATTTTTTGATATTTATATTATAATTGATGATAATGATTATAAATGTGAAAAAAATAATTTTATAAATTTAATTCAAATTGATAATGATGAATGTAAAAAACATAGTTTTGTATTTTTAGAGACACAATATAATGATACAAGTGATAAAAATATTTATAGTTGGGAAAAAGCAATATATTATTTCAATTATATTAATTTAGATTATGATTATATATGGTTTATAGAAGATGATGTTTTTATATCTTCAATTGATGCAATTATAAATTTAGAAAGTAAATGTGAAACTTATGATTTAGTTTGTGCAGCAAATGATAAAGGTTTAATAGAAACATCAAAAAATACATGGATTTGGAATTATGCATTTAAAATTTTTAATGAACCTGCATATTGTTCTATGGTTTGTGCTTGTAGAATATCTAAAAAATTATTAGCTTATGTAAATTTAGCAATTCAGGAGATAAAAGATAATCATAAACTAGAATTTTTTATTTATGAATTTTTTATAAATACAATTGCAATGAAATTTGACATGTCTGTATATTGTCCTGAAGAATTATTATCTATAACATATGATACTGTATGGGATATAGATGATTTTAAAAAAAATAAAGATAATTTTTTTCATCCTTTTAAAAAATATGATTTATTTGAACGATATAGAAATATTGTTAAATTATCTTAGATATCAATTTATCATATGTAAAATCATATAATTTTGTTGAATATTCGTCTTTATATCTTTCACCTGTTACATCATCTAAAATTATATGATTTAAGTTAATTTTAATTTCAAAAAATTCTTTTAAAATTAATAAAACAGTAATATAGATTAAATATAAATAAATAGTTGCTATTATATCCTTAAAAGTAAATTTAAGTTTATCAGGGAAAAATGTTAATAATGGTATTATTTTCAAAATTAGTAAAATAAATAAATATCTTATTATATTATTTTTACTAATACCATTATTAAATAAATATGCTAATGTAAATAAATTTTGTATAAGACCTATAATTAAACCAAAAAAAGGGCTTATACTTGTTATAAAACCAAATTTATAAAAAATAAACCAAATCCAAAGTATAAGAGAAAATGATATATCATTTATCAATAATAAAATAACTTTATTTTTATTTAAATCTTTTAAATTTTCTAAGCTAAATATTTTACTTCCTTTAAATTCAATACTAATCATATCTATTTTATATTAATATTAATATAAAAATAACAGATGTTATTTATATTAACAACATTATGCCATTAGATGAATATGATAACGATCATAATCATACTTATAATAGAGTTATAAATGTTTATAGTAATGATAATATAGATGATATTATAAGTAATTTTCTCAAAAGTGTAAAAGATGAAAATAATAATAAATTAAAATTAACACTTAAAACATTAATGACAAATTTAAGAAATACATTAGAAAATCTTGAAAATAGATATATATGTAGTATTAGTGGTAGAGTTTCCTATTATACTACTATACATTCAACTACTACCGAAATAGGTTATAATCTAAAATGGTTTATAGTAAATGTTTGGAGACGCTCTAGCATTCTTACAATATTAGAATAAAAAATATATATAAAGATTACATCTATATTTAAGATACTACTATGATTATTGATGATTATTTAAAATATCAAGACGAATATCGTCTTAAATATGGAGAAAATACATTAATTTTAATGCAAGTAGGTTCTTTTTTTGAATTATATTCAATAATAGAAAATTGTTGTTTTCTATATAAAATTGCAGATATTTGTAATATCCAAATTTCAAGAAAAAACAAAAATATTTTGGAAGTTTCAAAAGGAAATCCATTAATGGCAGGATTTCCTTTATATGTTATAAATAAATTTGTTCAATTATTGTTGCAAAATAATTATACAATAGTTTTGATAGAACAGGTTTCATTGCCACCAAATCCAGAAAGAAAAATAACTGAAATTATAAGTCCTTCAACAAATATAAATTTAACAACAAAGAAAAGTAATTATATAATGGTTTTTTATTTTGAAGTTATAAATAATCTTCTTATTGTTGGTGTTAGTGGTGTTGATTTAACAACTGGAAAATCATTTATATATGAAAATGGTTCATCTAAATCAGATCCACAATATACATTAGATGAATGTTATAGATTATTAACAACTTATAATCCTTGCGAAATTTTATTATTATCAGATGATATTTCTGAAGATTATAAGAAATTAATTTTAAATATTATAAATATTAATTGTTTAATACATAAAAAATGGGATAAATATGAATTAAATAATTTTATGAAAAAACTAGAATATCAAAATAAAATTCTTGAAAAATCTTATAATAATAAATCTATGTTATCAATTATTGAATATTTAAATTTAGAGAAATATACTATTGCAAGATTAAGTTTCTGTTGTTTATTGCAATTTGCATATGAACATAATGCAGAAATTATTAAAGAACTTAATATACCTGAATTAATTGAAAATTCTAAGATATTAACAATTGAATATAATAGTGCTTTACAATTAAATATTATTAGTAATAATAAATTTGACAAACCTTTATTAGATATTTTAAATAGATGTTCAACTGCATTTGGTGCTAGAGTATTTAAAGAAAGATTATTAAATCCGATTAATAATAAAAAAGATTTAATAAATAGATATAATAAAATAGAGGAATTATTAAAAAATAATGATTTTAAGGAAATAGGGAAAAAACTAAATAATATAATTGATTTAGAAAGAATACAAAGAAAAATTTTACTTAAAAAATTTAATCCAAATGAATGGAGTGTTTTAGCATTCTCTTTTGAAAATGCTAAAGAAGCTTTTAATATAATTAATGAGATAGATAATATTAAAATTATAAATGAAATTATTGAAGATTATAATATACTAGATTTAAATGAGTGTAATAAATATAATATTAGTGAAATTAAAAGTAATATATTTATTAAAAATAAATTTGAGGAAATTGATAAATTAACATTAATTTTAGAAGAAACACAAAATAAACTTAATGATATAGTTAAAAATATAAGTAATATTGAAGATAGTGTTTGTAAATTAGAATATAATGATAGAGAAGGTTATTATATTCTAATAACAAAAAAAAGATTTGAAAATGCATTTAAAAAAAATAAGACATATATGAATAATTTTGAAAAAAAACCAACATCAAATAATACGAGTTTAAAGCTTACATCAAAAACTATAACTGAATTTACTGAAATAATTGAAAAAACTCAAAATGAAATTCAAATTTTAGTTTCAAAAGAATATAATGAATTTATGTCAAACTTTATTTATAAAAATAAAGAAAAATTATTTACAATTATTAAAGAATTAACTGAATTAGATATTAATACTTGTAATGCTAAAAATGCATTTGATTTTTGTTATTATAAACCTACAATAGATTTAACTTCAGATACATCATATGTTTATACTGAAAATTTAAGACATCCTATAATTGAAAGAATTAATACAGATATTGAATATATTGGAAATGATATTAGTTTAAATCAAAATGGAATTTTATTATATGGAATAAATGCGTCTGGTAAAAGTTCATTTATGAAAGCATTGGGAATTTCTATAATAATGGCTCAAGCAGGAATGTATGTTCCTGCATCAACTTTTAGATTTTATCCATATAATCATATTATGACTCGTATTTGTGGAAATGATAATATTTATAAAGGAATGAGTAGTTTTGTAGTTGAAATGACAGAATTAAGAAATATTTTGCAAAGAGCAGATAAATATAGTTTAATTATAGGTGATGAAATTTGCTGTGGAACAGAAGCGACTTCTGGTATTTGTATTGTTAGTGCAGCTATAAATGAACTTATACAAAAAAAATCATCATTTATATTTACAAGTCATTTACACGAATTAACAGAAATAAGTTTAATTAAAAGTAAAATAAATAATGAACTAAAAATATATCATATGCATATAGATATAATTGATAATAAAATAATTTATGAGAGAAAGATTAAAGAAGGACAAGGTTCAAATATTTATGGTATTGATGTATGTAAATCATTAGATATGCCTTTAGATTTTATGAAAAATGCTGAAAAAATAAGAAAAGAAATACAAGGAATTAATACAAGTATTGTTAATACAAAAATATCTAATTATAATTCAAAAATTTTTATTGATACTTGTCAAGTTTGTAATATAAATAAAGGAACAGAAACACATCATATAAATTATCAAGTTAATGCAGATAAAAATGGTAAGATATCCAATTTTAATAAAAATGAAAATCATAATTTAGTTTGTATATGTGAAGATTGTCATAATAAAGAACATAAAGGAGAAATTGGAATTATAGGTTATAAACAAACAAGTGAAGGAATAAAACTAGATGTTGATAAAAAAGCAAGAATATTTAAATTAATTAAAAAAAATAATGAAGGATGGTTTTATAAAAAAAAAATAAGTGATAAATTTATTAAAATTTCAGATGAAGAATTATTAAAATTTTATAATAAACAAACAAAAAATACATTAAAAGAAATTTCTATAGAAATGGAGAAATTATTTTATGATTCTTCATAAAAAGACAAAAAAAGTCTTTATATATATATTTTTTTTAATCTGATTCGTCTTCACTTTCGTTGCTTTCTTCATCGCTTTCTTCATCGCTTTCTTCATCGCTTTGATCACTTTCACTTTCGTCGCTTTGATCACTTTCGCTTTCGTCGCTTTGATCACTTTCGCTTTCATCGCTTTCGTCGTCGCTTTCGCATTGATCATTAATATCTATAATTTCGCCATTATAAGGTGAATCAATATCTTCATTAACAAAGTTTATATTATTTAAATCAAATTTATAATTGACAGCAAATGGGTCAATTTCTTCGTAAATTTCTAATTCAATTGTATCTGAAGAATTAAATTTAAATGAAATGAGATTATAAGTATCATCATCATTTTTATTTATATAAGAACCATTATTATTTAGCCAATCAATTGTTTTATTTAAATCTTTTATTTGTTTTTTTGATTTATACCAATATATTATATTTTGCATATAAATATCATTTTCATCTTCTTCTATTAATTCTGAATAGATAGTTTCTATAGAAACTATTTGAATATTTTTATTTTTATAAAATGAAAAAATATTTGTTTTTCCTTTATAATAAATTCCTCCTCTTTTTACAAGTTCAAAAGTATTCATATTTGATAAGGAAAATTAGAAATTAATTAAAAGTCATTTTTTTATTTTTTTGTTAAATTCTTTTACAAAAACCAAATAATTTTTATTTTGTTATAAATAATGTAAAATAATAAAATAACCATATATAAAAAATGATAAATAAAATTATAGTTATAGTAAAATAAATTTATGTTTATTAATACTGTTATGATTGAACCCACAACAGCATCAATAGCAATTTATTTATTATCTAAATCACATATAATAGATAATAGTAATAAAAAATTACTTAGAAAAAATCCAATTTTTGCTAAAAAAAAATTATGTAAATGGATTAAAAAAAATAAACATACTTTAATTGAAACTAGTATTGATGAATTTAGTGAATATATTTTAGATAATATAAATTTATTTCATATAAATCTTTCAATACCATTAATTCTTTATTTTGCTGCATTAATTATTATAATTTTATTTTAAATAGCTTTACAATTAGTTCTTATTGGATTTATTTTTATAATGTTATCATTATTCAATAAAGTTGATAATATACTACTATCAAGTCTTTCATTATAAGCATTAGGTTTATATGCTGTTTTAGTTATATTATCTTCATCTATAGGTATTGGTCTTGTTTGATATATTTTACCAATATTTCGTGTAGGTTCTGAACATTCTTGCATATCTATTTGTTTTTTAACATTCATATTAATATTTTCTTTAGGTAAACTTGTAAATTTACCTGCACCATTTGGTGTATATCCTGCCTTCATCATAATTTGTTCTCGTGTTCCATCTATTTCTGCATTCATTTCTGCTTCTCTATCTGTTGGTGTAAATATAACTTTACTTCCTGCTATTCCATAATTTTCAGTATGTGAATATTGTCTTTGTGTATTTTTAGCATTTTCATCTTTAATTATATATCCACCAATTAAACTATTCAATAAACCCCCAATAAAACCAAATTGCGAATTATTAACAGTAGTTTCTTTTACAGTTGTTTTAGCTACTATTGAAGGATCATAAACATATGTACATTTATATCTAACATTATTTATATTTCTTACATTATCTTGTTGTGGTAAAGTTTCTTTTATTGTTGTTTTAGCATTATCCTTAGGTTTTACATAAGATAATTCACGAGTTCTAATATTTCCACCATTACCATCATGAATAGTAGTCTCTTTTATTGTTGTTTTTGTTGTATCATATAAAGCTGAATATGTCTCATCTGCTCCTGTTAAAAATCCTCCATTACCATCATGAATAGTAGTTTCTTTAGTTGTTGTTTTTGTTGTATCATATAAAGCAGCATAAGTTTCATCAGCACCAGTTAAAACACCACCATCACTATCATAAATAGTAGTTTCTTTTGTTGTTGTTTTAGCATTATCATATAAAGCAGCATAAGTTTCATCAGCACCAGTTAAAACACCACCATCGCTATCATGAATAGTTGTTTCTTTAGTTGTTGTCTTAGCATTATCATATAAAGCAGAATAAGTTTCATCAGCACCAGTTAAAACACCACCATTACCATCATGAATAGTAGTTTCTTTAATTGTTGTTTTTAATATATGCGAATCAGGATCATAAGTTGTTTGTTTTTCAGGTGCTTGAGGAACAGCATTTCCATTTATACGAGGATTATCAATAAAATATTCTTTTAAGCTAATTTTTAATGCATCTGTTACAGGAGATGTTATAGCTTTAATAATAGATGTTAAATTGGCAATAGGTGTTGCTATTTTTGAAAGTTCATGTTTTTCATTATTATAAATTAATATTGAATTTTTACCATAATCTTCTTTACTATTTATTTGTGTATTTTGGTCTTTAATAGTTCCATAATAACTAATATGACTAGCTATTCTAGTTGTATCTTTAACATTTTCTTCAGGTCTATTAGTATCTTTTTTAATAGCAGATTGTCCTTTAAACCAATTATTCTCATCTTGCATATAAGTTGTTTCAGGTCTATTTTTTTCAAAAGGATTAACAACACCTCTTTTATCAATTCCTTTTTTTGGTCCTTGAATTGGAATTTGAAAAATTGAGCTTTTTTGATTTGTTTTAGCTCTTAATTCTTCAAGTTGTTTAGGTTTAGCATAAAGTAATGTATCAGCCTGTTGAAATCCACCTGTTCCTGTTGAAGTATAACCTTTATTTAATCCAGGAGCAACACGGACACTTTGAATAGGATTATAGTTATTTTGAATATTTGTTGCTGTAGTTCTTGATAATAAAAAATCAACATTATTATCCATACCATTTATATAAGAGTTATTAGCATTAGGTTGAAAAAAATTTTCAACTTCTGTTTTTTTTGTATTAAATTCATTATATCCAAAATTTTTATTAAATTTTGAGTTATTATCTAAATTAACATTTTGTGTTATTCCTTTAGTTAAAAAATGTTGCATATTTCCGTGTTTAAAATCATTTATAGATATATCATTACCTGAAAGACTTTTAACAGAATTTGCAGGAATATTATTATATTCTGATGTATTCATAAACATACTTGAATATGCAGGTCTTGGAACAACTCCTGTTTTAAAAGGATTTTCAGCATCTTTAAATTTTTTATTTGCTAATTTTTGTTCATATTGTTTTGTTTTATTATAAAAATCAGAATCATAAATATTATTCATTGATGGTGTATCATTGGATATAAAATTCATAATTTTATAAGTTTATCTAAATGAATAATAGAATATTTATTTATATTATTTATGTTGTTATAAATCCATATTCTTCATTATCCAAATTATCATCATTATCATAATCTTCACCGTGAAATTTGTGTTCATTTTCGCCTTCTACTTCAAAATTATCTCCATTATCATTATTATATTTAGTATCATCATCTGGGTCTTCATCAACATTAAATCCGATTTTTTTCATTTCCTTCAAAATATCTTTTTCTTCTCTTGATTTTTTATTTAAACTTGAAAGTATTTTATCTTTATTTTCTTCACGAACTTTATTTATATAATTAATTTGTTCCTGTAATGTAGGCATATTATTATCTTTAATAATTTTAAAAACAGCTGTTTTAATATCCTTAAGTATAGTTTTATGTAAATCTTTTTCAATAGTTATTTTTGATGTTAAATTAGCAGATGTTGAAATATCAGGAAAAGCAGGAATACACATAGAACGAATAACAATAATACTTCTGATTAAAACTATTTCATCTTCATTTTTATCATCAACAATTGATGATAAATTATCTAATTCTAAAATTGTATTATTAATTAATTTAATAAATTTTATAGCTTCAGATTTTAAATGTGTAAATAGAATTTTAGATATAGTTAATAAAATTTGTTTATAATTGCTAAATTTATAATATTCAGTTTTAGATTTTTCTTTATTATAATTTTTAATAGTAGAAGATTTTTCACCAAAGAATTTTTCTAAATAATACTCTGAATGAATATTATAAACATCTCTTAATTTTTTTCTAATATCATCAATATTTTTTTTGCTTAAAACTATATTATCGCTTAAATTATCAAACCATTCTTCTATATTACTTTCATAAATTGGATAACTTTTATAATCGCTAATAGCCTTAAAATTTTCTCTTTTTTCTTTCTTAATTTTTTTAGCAAAATAAAAGCGTTTATAACGAGTTTTATTAAAAACTCTATCATTTGAAAATTTAAGTTTAGCTTTTTCTAAATCTTTACGATTAGTTTTTAAAAAATTATCAGCACTAAAATTATCATCTATTTTTTCAAGACAACAGCCTAAAAGATATTTATGTATTTTTTCATATTTAACTGAAGGCATATAAACAAGTGAATCAATAAAATTTTCAAAAAATTTATCATTTTTATAATCTTTAGCTTTAAGTATTCCTACTAATGCTTTTTGAGCTTCAACACCTTTATTTTCTTTCTTCTTTTTATTTTCAATTTTATCAAAATATTTTAATTCTTCAACATAATTATTTTTTAATTTATCTAAAATTTTATTTTTATAATCTTTCTCTATTTCTAAATAAATATGTTTATCCTTATTATCTTTATCATCTTTTGCAAAAAATTCTTTAAATACATCTTCAAAAATACAAACTAAATAATGGAAAATACCATATTTTGCATCTAAATTATAGGGTGAACCATAATTATCATAACCCCATTTATCAATACAAGATATATAACATCTATCTTTTGAAAATAATAAAGTTTCTTCTAAAAGTTCTTTTTGTGCTTCAATAGACCATTTACAAATCATATCATAAATTATATTAATTAATAATTTAGAATATTCAATATTTGCATCTTTAAGTTTTTTATCTACATCATCATTATTAGTAAGAACATATTCTAGTGTATTATTAGCTAAATCTTTATAATATGCATCATCTTCATCGCCTGAATATTTTTTCTTAATTATAACATATTTTTCAGGAATATCACGATATAAATTAAAAATATGATAAGTTATAACATCTAAATTTAAGGGTAATTTACTAAATTCTTGCATTTTTACCATAAATGGTAAAACAATTTTTAAACTTTGTGCAAAGCCTTTTTCTAAATTAAAATTATAATTAGTATAATATTTATTTAATTCATCATTTTGAATTAAATTACTGTTTTCTTCTTCATTATCTTCTTCATTTCCTTCATCAATATATGCAGTATTTTTTTTAAAGTCATCTACTCTAACAGGAACACCCTCATAATCTTTAATATCATTGCCTTTTTTAATTTCGTGTTCATCTTTTTCAAAAGTAAAATTAATTGTATATAAATCTCTATAAGTTAATTTTAATAATTCAAATTGTAATTCAAATTTTTTAAGTTCTTTTCTTATTTTTTTTCTATCTAAATTTATATAATTTTCTAAACTAGAAACACAATTATCAATTGAAATATTCTTTCTAATTTCTCGTAAATTTTTAATAATAACATCATAATTATCATTATTAAGATTTAAAATAAGTTCATCTAAGTTTTTAGTTATAGCCATTTGTTCAACATATAATTTTTCATCATTAATTGTTGTATATTCTTTTTGAAGTTTTTTAATAGCTCCAATTGTATTTTCAATTAATTTATTTTCTTCTTTTAAGATATTAAAAAATAAAAAACGATTAGTTATTAAATTAGCAGGTTTATTTTTAACACTTGAATATACTATCTTTTCTACTTTTTCTTTTTTAAATAAAACATCTAAATAACTTTTTATTGTATTAAAATCTTCGATACTAATTGAATCAAAATCATAATTATATTTTCTCAATAAAATATTTATATTTGTATAATAATATTCATCTTCATCTATTTTATTTAATGGTAATTTTATTTTATATTTTTCTATTAAATCATCAAATGATTTATAATTTTCAGCTGAAACCATTTCATCTTTATGTTGTTTATAATGATGAGCCATGATTTTTTCATTTAAATATGTATCTTGTATAACAGCAGGTTCATAAAAATATACTCCCATAATAGGAATATTTCTTTCATCATCCTTAAAAACTATATATTTATCATTAGATTTTTCATCTCCTAAAACAATCATAGTTGTTTGAGATGCTTTAAATTTAATTCTTGTACTATCATCATTATAAACTAAAGGAAACCATAATTTATTTTTATTTTTAAATGCTACACTAATTTGTTCTTTATTACTATTTTTAATTTTTAATATAAATTCATCAATATCAAAATTTTCACCTTCACTTCGTTGTGCATCAGCAACAACAATGAAATTATTTACATTGATAGAATTAATTTGTTTTTGTATAATTTGATTAAAAAGTTTTAAAAATCCTTCTGATTTTGTTTTTGATTTAAAAAAATTAAATAATTCATTATAAATTTCTTCATTAGAAAAGGCAACAAAAGTTGGATTTGATTTTATTATTTCATCATATGATACGACTTCATAATATTCAATTTCATCTAGTTCTTCATCTTCATATTTAAAAGTTTCGTCAGCCATATCTATATTATTTAAAGTTATTTTTAATTATATAAAATAATGAAAAAAATATTTATTTTTATAATTTTTATTTTAAATTTATTTCATAATAATTTTTCATTTCAATATTCAACAACTATAAATAAATATTATAAAAATATTGCTGGAAATATTTTACATAATAAAATAATTAGAAATATTGAATATTATAATTATAATAAAAGTATAAGTTATAATTTTTATGGAAAATATAAATTAAAATACACTTTAATAGATAATTATAATTATATAATTCATTTCAACATTTATAAATATAAATATTTAATAAATATAAATGTAATTCCGATAACATATTTAAACACAACTTTAAATATTGATATTAGACATGACAAAAATTTAAAACATTTAAATTTAATCAATAAAAAAATAATTAATAAGATTATAGCACAAATCAATAAAACAAAAGATGTTGAACTTTCAACAGATTTATTTAAATTTTTTAATGATTTTTAATAGGATTTATGTTTATTTGAATTTTTTTTATTTGAATATGAACTTGATGCAACTTTAAATTAATATGAATTTATTTGTTGTTTACAATGTAATAAATAATTAGGGTTATTATAGGGATAACCAGGAGAATAATTAAAATTTTTTTTATTTATAGATGCCCATGTATCTAAACTATTTTTAGATAATTCATCTTCTTTACTAACTGGAAAAAAATTTTCTTGTGGTGCAGGTCTTTCTATTAAAGGTATATGATTATCTTTAGCAACCATTCTATAATTTACACCTATTCTATCATGACATTCTATAGCTTTATCTTGTGGATTCCAGCATAAAGGGTCAAAACGATTAATTCCAGTTTCTTTTAAAGTGCATGGAGGATTTGAAAGACGGCAGGATTCCGTAGGAACAGAACATTTGCGAATATCATTATTAGTTTTAGGTTTACAGCCTGTTGAAATATAGCTATTTGGTGAATATGCATCTTTATTACATTTAGAATTTTTATAATTTAAACCATTTAATTCATTTAAATCATCTACAGCTTTTTTCATAGTACAAGTATGATGTCCATAGTTTTGATATCTTAAAAATGGATCATTAGAAACTACTTGATTACAATCATTACAATCATTATGTGGTGTAGTTAAAGTATAAACACCAGGAAATATAGAACGCTCTAATTGTTCTTGATAAGAACTAGTGTCATATTTCATTCTTGTTTCATTTGGAGTATTCATTTTTATTATTCTAATAAAATGAGTATAAAAAAAACTTAACAATTATTTATTTTAATAGGAGGTGGTAAAGGAACAGAACGATACATAATTGATTGGCATGAAGGTAAATGTTTCATATTAGTATCAATTGGAGATGTTTTATCATTATTAACTATATTATTATCAGATGGTATATATTGATTTGTAGGGCATCTTGTTATTATTCGTGTTTGTCCTCGTAATTCACTATCTAAATCAACTAAATTACCTTGAATATGTGAAACAGCTGTTCCACCTACAAAACCTAATTGATGCATACATTTATCTTTATGTTCGTATCTATAAGGAGATAATATATGACTTAAAGTGTCAACATTAGTTTTTAAATCAACTTTATAAGAACAATTATCATATTTAGTTCTATTAAAGCTCATTAAATATATTCTACTATAGATAAATATTTAATTATTTTTATTAAAATTCAATCTATTTATATAAGATCGTGTATCTTCACCTCCATTGATCCATATTGGAACTATATGTTCAGGGTTTTGAATATCTTTCATACAATCAACCAATGGTATTGGTTTATTTAATTGTAATTCCATTAAAGTTTTGCGACATCTATAACTATTTGTATCAGTTCCTGATAATATTTCTAATTCTTTATCTATATCACCTGTAGAACCTTTCATTTGAGGACAGCTTGTAAATATTCTACTATTAAGTTGAACTTTACATCTATCATGTGTTATTAAATTATCATTTTTAATCATCTCACTATAAACATCAATTAAACAAGGATCTGCTAAACCAACACCAGAACGACCTCTTAAATTAGGATGATCATACATAAATTCAGGAAGTCTTACTTTGGATTTTTCACATTCCAATAATTGAACAGATTTATCATAAGTATTATAATTTATAATTTTTTCATTACCAGCATTTTTATATTCTTGCCAACATGAATCAGAACAAAAACTATTTTGTTTGTCAAAAAAGGTAGTCATATAATCTATATATAATTTACATTATATTATTATAACATTGCTCACCGTTATTTTCTTTACAAGTTTTTCCTCTGCCATATAGCCATTTTCCTAATGTTTCTCTATCATTGGGAATAGTAGTTGATGGCATTGTATAAAATTGTCTATCTGAAAAATTTTTATCATAAATATCAATAACATCTTTATAAACTGGTGTTTTAAAATAATTATCAATAGATTTTTTAATTGTTTTACTATCTATTGAACATGATTTTATATTATTATTTAAATTATCATAATCAATTATATTTGGATTCATAAATGGATTTTCTTTATTTGGTTTTATACATATCTTATTATTTATTATAGCTCTATTATTAATATCTAATGTTTCCCTATTTTCTTTAGAAACGGAATTATTATAATCATTTATATAAATTAAAAAAACTATTAATATTAATCCCAATAATATAAATGATATATCTCTAAAAATTAAACTTGATATTAATGATAAAAATATAATAAAATTACCTATAATAATTAATTTATTTTCAAAAGTCATTTTATATGATAGATTAAAATTAAACATTATTCTATTAAATTATTTGAAAAGAAATATAAAAATAAATTATTTAAGAATCATTCTTCTTACTTACTTTTTTTTTAAGTTCAGCGCGTTTAGCTAATTCCTTAAGTTTTTGTTTATTTACACCCATCTTTTGATGTTTGCCACCTCCCATAGCTCCCATTCCATTCATTGCACTCATCATTTTCATCATATCAGCCATATTAAGACCTCCGCCTGCAGCTGAACCGCCCTCAGTATCACCACACATAGAAGGAAGAAGAGACATAAATTTCATAGCATCCTTCATAATAGCTTCCTGATTTAATTCACCAGATGATATTTTACTTGTTACTTTATTACCGACATTTGTAAAAAGTTCTCCTAGTCCATTATCAGGATTAGCAAGAGCTTTAAAAATATCACCTTCATCACTTATTGATTTTTTTAGTTTAGTTATATCAATATCATCTATAATTTCTTTAGCTATTTTTCCAATTGTAGTATCTTTTAAATCATCCATAGCATCATTTCCAGCGTCTGATTTAATTTTTTCTGTTTTAATTGAATTTAAACGATTAATAACAGTTTTAAAATTAGCGTTATCAAGTTCAAATTCTAAATCAAAAGATTGAAGAATTGATAGAATTTTAGTTGCTTCTTCATCTTCTAAATCATTTTTAAAAATATAAAATACAGTTAAATAATGATGACATAAAAAATTATCTCTTAGAACTTTAGCAATATCACCAATATTAATTTTCTTGAAAATTTCTACCGATTTAATTTCATCTTTCTTTAGCCAATCATCACATTCTTCCTTTGGAAGTTCTAAATATGATTTCCAAAAATCTTCATTACAACTTGATTTAAGAAAATCAATATATTCAGGCGATGATTTATCAAAAGTTTGATAATTTTCTTTTGCTACTTCAATAATTTTTTTTGATGTTGAACTATGATCTTTATGTTTTTTCGCAATTTCTCTGATTTTTTTTAACAAATCATAATAATACTGATTAAAAATTCCGCATGAAATCATAATTTTATATATGGTTATATATTTATTTTTGATTAATATCCTTAAATATATTTTCTCTTTGTTTTGTTAATTCTTCAAGAGATGGTAAATCTTTACTATATTTTGTGCTTTCAGGTTTTATTTCATTTATAGGTGCTAATTCTCTTGATTTATCTGTTTCACTTATAAAATCCCATTTATATATTTTATCTTTATTTATATTCATTGAATTTATATTATCATCATCTATATTACTAAAATTATCTGTTAATATACTTCCTAAACTAAATGACATTGGTTCATTTTCTTCTTTTTCTTTATTTAAAGGAACAGGTGAATTTAATGAAGTATTTTTATTTTCAGTATTAGTTTTATCTCTTGTACTATTACTAGTAAATAAATAACCACGATTTGGCAATAATAAATAATCAAAAACCGCTTTCCCATATATTATTTCTTTATTTGGTAAAAACATTAATGCCGGAACACATTGAATTTTTGTTTTTATTTTATTTATTTTATCATCTATGCAAACTAATTTAATTGTTTTTTTTGTATCATGGCGTTTTATGGTATCTAATAAAACTGAACAATGTTGACAAGAATCGCTATAAAATAGAATCATTTATTTAAATAATAATAAATTAAAACTTGTTATTTTAACATAAAAAAATGACATAAATAATTATTATAAATATAATTATAAAATAAGAAAATGTTTGACAATTACATATATAATAAATTAGCTGATCAACATACATTTGATATAACTAATGTTGATTTAGCTATTGTTAATAGCATTAGAAGAGTGTTATTAAGTGAAATACCTGTTGTGGGATTTTATGGAGAAGATGAACCAACCGTAGAAATATTATTTAATAATGGACCTCTTCATAATGAGTTTATGATACATCGTGTTGGATTAATTCCCTTAAATATTTCTGATGATATAGTTGAAGATTATGAAGATGGTGATTATGTTTTTGAATTAAATGTTGAAAATACTGGTAATAGTATGGTTAATATAACTACTGGCGATTTTAAAGGTAAATATAAAGATAAAGAATTAACAAAATCACAATTAGAAAAAATTTTTCCTGCAAATAAAATAACTAAAAGTAAAATTTTAATAACAAGACTTCGCACTGGAGAACATTTACATTTAAAAGCAACTGCTATAAAAAAAACAGGTAAAACAAATGCGTCTTTTTCACCTGTTTCATTGGCTAATTTCTTTTTCGTAGAAGATGAAAAAGAATCGGCAAAAAAAGATAATGTTTTAGATAAACATCGTAGTTATTATAAAAATGCTTATGGAGACCCATCAAAAATTAATTTTCAAATTGAATCTGTTAATGGCTTTAGTTATATTTATTTATTTCAAAAAGCCATTGAAATTCTAATTGAAAAACTTGAAAATTTAATAACAGGATTAGAAAATAGAACTATACCAATTGAACAAGTGCAAAACTGTGAATCTTCATTTAATTTTCAAATTGATAATGAAGATGATACATTAGGTAATTTAATTCAATCCTTAATTCATAATAAGTATATTAGAGAAAATACAACTTATAAAGATATAACTTGTACATATGCTGGTTATATCTGTCCTCATCCTCTAAAAGATTTATTAATTGTAAGATTTACTTTAGAAGAACAAAAAAATCCAGAAACATTTTATAATTTCTTTGGGGATAATTGTAAATTAATTATCAAAAATTTAAATACAGTAAAAAAAGAATGGCTTAAATTTAATAAATAAACTTGATGCATATATATATTGATTTATAACTTAAATTTATTTAAAAAATAATGATGAAAAAAATATATAAGAAAATGCCAAACTTAACATCATTATTTTATGAAATTACAAATTTACAAAAAACAAATTTTTATATTGAAACAGGAACTTATTTAGGTGATGGTATTAGAACTGTTCTAAATAATTATGATAATATTCATTCAATAGAATTATCCGAAAAATGGTATAATTATAATGTAGAACAATTTAAAGATTATAAAAATGTTAAAATGCATTTAGGAGATTCAAAAAAAATTCTTAAAAATTTATTAGAAAGTATTAATGAATCTGTAACAATATATTTAGACGCCCATTATTCGGGTTCTCCAACAGCATTTGGAGAAGAAGAAACGCCATTATTAGAAGAATTATCAATATTAAAAAAAAGAAAATATAATGATATTATAATTATTGATGATTGTAGATTATTAGGCTCAAAAGGGCAATGTGGTGTTGAAAATAATTATATTTATCCAAGAATGAATTATGATTGGTCAAATATAACATTAGATGAAATTAAAAAATTAATGAAAGATAATTATGAAATATATTATAATAATACAAGATTATATACAGATGGTGCAGAAGACCAAATAATATTAGCATTTAAAAACTAAAAAATTTAAGTTATAAACTTGATGCATATCTATTGCTTTTATAACTTAAATTATCTATTTCTAAATTAATTTTTTCTAAAGAATACATGATTACAATTTTTTTGTTATTTTCTCTGTTATCTTCATTTGGTTCAAAATAAATAAAAATATGTCCTTTATTTTTATCAGTTAATTCAATAATACAGTATTTTTTATTTTTTCCAAATTGTAATTTATATATAAATTCTGGTTTTTCTTGTTGTAAAAGTTTTTTAACTATTTTACATATTTCTTTAAAAAAAAGATCTATTATTTCTATATTATGTTCATTAGAATATGTACAATTACTCATTGAACCACCATTATAAGCAAAACAATTAATTTCATAATTATTTTTTGAATTAAATTTTTGTCTTATATTTCTATTTTGTGTTCCATTATCTATTAACCATATAATAGAATTAGTTATACTATATAAAACAGTACTATATGCATTTAGAACTGATAAAAATGTATCCTTATTATATAACACTTACTACATCTTTATTTAATTTATTTTTTGATATTGAAGTTTCTTTGAATCCATCTATTAAATTTTCCTTTCTTTTTTTAAAGTTTCTTATTTGAATAATATAAAAAATAAATTCGTATAATAAATTTAAATAATTATATTTTATTTAATAAAATGATTTATATTTCTTATCATGGAAATATTTTTGATAAAAATATTGATTTAGAAAATGATTTATCATATATATCTAATGCTATTAATAATAATTATAATGTATTAATTGATATTGAATTAATAAATGACGACTATTATTTATGTAATAAAAAATCTAAAATAGAATTAGATTTTATTAATAAAAATATTGATTACTTATGGTTTAATTGTTTAGATAATAATACACATTTAAATTTAATAAAAAAATTTAATAATGCAAAAATATTGAATAATAATAATATAGTTTATTTACCTGAATTAAATAAAAATAAATATGACATTAGAAATTTAAAAGAAACTAGTTATATTGGAATATGTTCTTCTTATATTGGATGGTACAAACAATTATTAGAAGCTCAATATTATTATGCATTAACAATTAATGGTCGTTTAAATTGTCATCAATATAATTTATTTCCACAAATTATAAACTATTTAACTGAAAATAAAAATGAATGGATTGATATACATATCGCAATTAACGACGATGATGATAAATTACAATCATATTTAAATAATAAATATATGGATTTTCCTTTTATTGCAACAATAACTTGTAAAAAATTTATAGTTCCTGAAAAATATTTAAGAGCTAATACTATTTATTTTGGCAATGATTTGATTTATTGTTATAATTTAATATCTAATTTTTATACATTAGGAATAGTAAGAGAACAAATTTTAACTTTTAATAAAAGTTATGATTACAATTTAATTATAAAATACAGACCAGATATAGTTGCTAATAAATTACCGCCATTAAACAATTTTTTAAATATATCATTAAATACAGTATTTACACCAAGTGATTATAGATATGGTTTTAATTCTTTTATGTTTAATGATCAAATAGGAATTGGAACTCCTGATAGTATGTATAAATATTTTAATATATATAAATATTTAGATAAATATGTATTTGAAGATAAAATAATATTACATCCAGAATCTTTATTACAATATAATCTAATGCAAAATAATATTGATATTAAATTATTTGATTATAATTATCAATTAAATAATTTAAGAAAAGTTATTAAATAGCAAATAACCAATCTCTAAATTCAAATCCATATATAATTGATAATCTCTTTATTCTATCTGGATTCATTACATTATTAAATAATTCTTCATATAAGTCTTTAATGTTTATAGTCATTTGTTTATAATCCAATTCAAATATAGCAGGATTATATGATAATGATTTCCAATTCACAAGTTCTCTATTTTTTTTAAGTAATTCAATTGCATTTGAATTATGAGATAAATTATTCCAATTTATTTTATCTTTATTTTGTTCCAAAATCTTAATTGCATTTTCATTTGATGATAAACAATTCCAATCAATTTTATCTTGATTTTGTTCTAAAATTTTAATTGCATTTTCATTTGATGATAATAAAATCCAGTTAATTTTATCCTTATTTTTTTCAAGTAATTTTATCGCATTACAATTTACTGATAAACAATCCCAATCAATTTTATCCTGATTTTTTTCCAAAATCTTAATTGCACTACGATTACTAGATAAAGCAGACCAATTTATTTTATCCCAATTTTCTTCAAGAAGCTCTATTGCATTTTCATTAAAACATAAAAAATCCCAAAATATTTTATCAATATTTGATTTAAGGAGTTCAATAGCATTTTTATTTACAGATATAAAATTCCAATCAATTTTATCAGGATTCGCTTCGAGAAACTCTATTGCATTTATATTTATACATAAACAATTCCAATCAATTTTACTTGGATTTGATTTAAGGAGTTCAATAGCATTTTGGTTAAAAGATAAATAATTCCAATCTAAAAGACTTTCATCAATCCAATCACGAAGTTTATATATAGGTTTATTCATATTTTACTATGATTATAAATTTTTAAATTAAAGAGAATATAAAGAATATATAAAAAAGAATATATAGATATAATGAAATTATTAATTGAAGTAGGTTCATATGATGGAAGTGATAGTTTAAATTATTATAATAATGGATATAAAGTATATACATTTGAACCAAAAAAAGATTTATATAATAATTTAATTGAAAAAACAAAAAATTTAATTAATTATAATGTTATAAATAAAGCTGTATGTTTAAATAATGGTATTACAAAATTTAATATATGTAAAAGCGGTGGTGCTTCTTCTATTTTAGAATTTAAAGATGATATTGAATTAGAAAAACATTGGACTTGTCATAGAACAGATATTCAATATTCAGGTATATCATATGATGTAGAAACGATTAGACTTGATACATTTATTGAAAATGAAGGATTAGAAAATGAAATTATTGATTTTATTCATATAGATGCACAAGGTGTTGATTTAGAATGTTTAATGAGTTTAGGAAAATATATTAAAAATGTAAAAGAAGGAATATTAGAAACAGTTATTGATACAAATAAAAGTATATATGTAAATCAAAATATTAATACATTAGATAATATTAAAAATTTTTTAACTGATAATAATTTTGAAATTACAAATATATTAAGTAATGATCCTACAAATTGTGAATATAATGTATTATTTAAATCCTTAAATATTTAATTTATCTTAACTATTCAATTTTTATAAAAGTAATTAAATAGACAATCTCTTTATTTTATTTGGATTCATAACATTATTAAATAATTCTTCATGTAAGTCTTAATGTTTTTATAGTCATTTGCTTTATAATCCAATTCAATATAGCAGGATTATACGAAAATTATTTTGCAATTTATTTTTTTCAAGTAATTTATTTGATTTAAGGAGTTCAATCATGAAGTTTATATAGGTTTATTCATATTTTACTATGATTATAAAAAATGATTTAATAAATAATTAAAATAAATTATTAAGAATTATGGAAAATGATTTGCCAACTAATAGTGATAGTTTAAAAGAAAAAATACATGAAATTCATAA
>Ga0172367_10002500_pt1 | contig 25132 bp, 18 predicted proteins | sample Lak10m_FD_114542 | JGI IMG/M metagenome (GOLD analysis project Ga0172367, IMG submission 114542) | Freshwater microbial communities from Kabuno Bay, South-Kivu, Congo - kab_022012_10m | ecosystem: Environmental > Aquatic > Freshwater > Lake | place: Democratic Republic of the Congo: South-Kivu...
AGTGGCAGCTCCTACCGCCGGATTGCATTTTACCAGAGAGATCATGAAGCGCCTTGAGCTTCAGGGAGTAAATTTTGCAGAAATAACTTTACATCTCGGACTTGGAAATTTCCGTACCATTGATGTTGAGGATCTTACCAAACATAAAATGGACTCTGAAGAGGTAATCATCGAACATGAAACGGCCGAAATTGTTAACCGGGCAAAAGCCGAACACAAAAAGGTAGTTGCTGTTGGTACTACCACCATGAAAGCTATTGAGTCCTCAGTAACTATTTCAGGAATGCTTAAGCCTTACAGAGGCTGGACAAATCGTTTTATTTTTCCTCCTTATGAGTTCAGTATTGCAAATGCCATGATAACGAATTTACATCTCCCCCAGACTCCTATGATGATGCTCGTTTCTGCCTTCGCAGGATACGATTTCCTTATGAAAGCCTATGAAATTGCTGTGGAGAAGAAGTATAAGTTTTTCACTTATGGCAATCCAATGCTGATCATTTAGCCATATAATTTCTACTTGAAACGGTCTGCTATTATCGTTGCCGGTGGTACGGGCACACGGATGAACTCAAATATTCCCAAACAATTTTTATTGCTTGACGGTTGTCCGCTTTTGCTACATTGTCTTAATGCATTCAATAAGGCTTCTGAAGAAACTGATATTGTGGTTGTTCTTCCCGAAGCGTTTATCGAAGAATGGGAAAGAATTTGCAGCAATTTTAAGAACAATATCAGACATAAGGTGGTGCCGGGCGGTGATACCCGTTTCCAGTCGGTAAAAAATGCTCTGCCATTGATAATGGATGATGGTTTTGTTGCTGTTCATGATGGGGTTAGGCCGCTGGTTACTTATCAGTTCATTAACCATTGTTATGACTCAGCTTCACGAATGGGAAATGCGGTGCCTGTTATCCCGGTTAGTGATTCAATAAGGTCGGTAATTGGTTCTGAAAGCAAGCCGGAGGACAGGAGACGATTCCGTATTGTTCAGACCCCTCAGGTCTTTATGGCAAAAAATCTTAAAAAAGCTTACGAACAGAAGTTCGAGATTGCCTTTACCGATGACGCTTCAGTTGTAGAATGTACCGGCGAAAAGATCCATCTTGTTGAGGGAATGCCAGGGAATTTAAAAATAACTGATCCCATTGATCTAAGAATAGCTGAAAGTCTTATCCCTAAAAATCACTGATTACCTCCTGATTTTGCGACCCTTCCATCGATAGGGAAGAAAATTTCCCAGTAATCCTAATATTGTTACGTTGATCCATTGAAAAAGCTGGGCAATAAAATAATAGGGTAAAAGATGTTTCTTATTAAATATTTCTGAAATCTTTAAGATCAGGGGATATTCCGTCAGGATCTTAATAAACCAAAGCACAATTGATAGAAGCAACAAATGAGGATTCCACAGACCAATAAAAATCCCGGTTAATAAAATGGAATGAACCAACCAGGTATAAACCGCAATAAATAAAAGAAAGGAATCAGAATATCCGCGACTTTTTGAAATCCACCTGATTCGCTGATTTATAAAACCGCATAATGTCCTTTCAGCTTGAGTATATGTAATACTTTTCGGATTCCCTGAAAATATAACTGATTGTTTCCCATAATTTTTCAGAACTTTTGATAAAAGAAACATGTCATCCCCGGAAGCAAAATTGTAGTTATCCTGGTACCCTCCAACCTTTAAAAATGCATCTTTTCTGAAAGTAAGATTTGCTCCGTTACTCATCAGGGGGTGGTTTATACCGGTAGCACCTGCAGTAATTCCCATTATTCCCATGAACTCCAAAGACTGGATTTTTTGTAAAAAATTCTTTTCATTCCTGAAAACGACAGGTCCAAGGATCATCTGAGGTTTATAAGTTATATATGAAGAAACTATTGCTGAAATCCAGGTTGTTTCATGTGTTGTATCGGCATCTGTGGTTATGATCAGTTCTCCTGATGCAATATTTATGGCTCGCGATAAGGCTTTTTTCTTTCCTGATTCTGAGGAGGTAACTCCTTTAAGTGCTACTATTGATAATTTGAACTCCGGGTGTTGTTTGATGAATTTTTGGACAAATTCAGGAGTATGATCTTCGGAAAAATCATCCGATACAATAACTTCAAAGAGTTGGTCAGGATAATCCTGGCATAGCATATCATTAAGGCACTGAATTATAGTTGAGGCCTCATTCCTTACAGGTATTATTATGGATACTTTGGTAGAATAGTTTTTAATATTGCTGCTTTTCTTATTTAGCGTCTGGTAAAGTCCATAGGTAAAAAGGAAGATCATAACAACATACCCGGCCGTCAGAAATACTGATAAGAAAATATACCATTCCACAAAGTCCATTTTTTGCTTGGTATCGGTTATGATTTTCTGAAGAATTGGAGCCTGAAAACAAAGAAAGTTCCGATCAGGGCAGGAATTCCGAGGTTTATCATCCATAAAAGAGTGGAGGCTGAAAATATGCCAAGCCCGAATATATCCGCATTCTGATAACATCCTGAAAGATAAATTCCGAAGAAATACAACGCAACTGAACCCCTTATCCCAAGTTCTGTCAAAGCAACTGTAGGTATTACAGCCATTATAAAATATATCATTGAAATGAGCATCAATGCGTCGAAAAAAGGTACAGGTACTCCAAACATCCTGAGGAGTATATAGAATTGGGATGAAAATATAATATACCGTAAAATACTGAGAAGGAGAATAATTGCGACTTCCCGGTTTTTATAAAAAGCAAAGACATGTAAATGTTCCTGGAATTTTTTTAAACTGTTTTTGAATATTTTTTCCTTAATCGTATTCAGGAAAGTTACATTAAATAGCAAGCCTAATAGCAAAATATCAAGCAGTAAAATCAGGAAGATCAATCCGTAATAAAGGTACCCGGACGCAAAGATTGGATTTGAAAAGAATTTTGGTAAAAAGATCAAAAATGTAACCGATCCGGCCACAAACGTCACCATCAACTGGCACATACTGCCTAAAATAGTCACAAGGATCCCTTCAACATGACTCCCGGTACGAAGAATGAAAACCCGTCCGAAATATTCACCTATCCTGTTAGGAGTAAATGAACTTATGCTTACACCTGTCAATACTGCCTGAAAGGATCTAAAAAACTTTACTTTTTCTATTTTTCCAATAAGTAATTTCCATTTCAGACTTTCTATTGACCAGTTTGCCAGCATCATGAGAAATACAACCGATACCTGAGTGATAAATCCTGGTTTTGATAGATCATCTTTCAAAGTTTTAATAATTTCAGTGAGATCGGTTTTGTAGAATACCTGTTTATATATAAAAAGATATGTGACGCATAAAATTAAAATCTGAATAAGCCTGTTCAGTATTTTACCTATTTTTGAGTTGTATTTCATTTTCTTATGCCCCAGGAAAAAGTAATATTAGGAATTGATCCGGGAACTACGATCATGGGTTTTGGTATCATATCCACAATAGGATCCCGGATGGAGTTGTTGGCCCTTGGCGTGTTAAAATTAAACAAATACGATGATCATTATCTGCGTTTAAAAATAATTTTTGACCGTACCTTATCCCTTATTGATCAGTATAATCCCGATGAGCTGGCGATCGAGGCGCCCTTCTTTGGAAAAAATGTTCAGTCGATGCTTAAGCTTGGCCGTGCACAGGGTGTTGCTATCGCTGCTGCCCTTTCAAGAGCAATACCAATTTTTGAATATTCGCCGAGAAAGATAAAACAGTCAATAACAGGAAAGGGTGCCGCTTCCAAAGAACAGGTGGCTTTAATGTTACGACGTTTGCTGGTTATGAAAGAGACCCCGGAGGCACTTGATGCAACTGATGGTTTAGCTGCAGCCGTTTGTCATTATTTTCAAAAGGGAAAACTTGTCTCAAATCAAAAATTCACAGGCTGGAAAGGATTCCTTTCGGCAAATCCGGAGAGGATATCTTAATTTCAAAACAAATATCTGTATCTGATGGTTTTACCTTTTCTTTTATTACATTAACTTCTGATAAACCATCCACCATCTGTCCGGGATATCATTGTTACAGGCCGATTGATAGTCGGCATAGGAACAAGGGACTAAGTAGTGTCTTTCATATTTGATCCGTTGTTCCATTGGAAGGGGAATTTCCATCCACCAGCGATCACTTTTTTTACTTTTAAAAAAGACAATTTCTTCCTTATGATCGCTGATACTGACCCGGTATTTCAAGTAATCATCTTCATTACGGAATGGAAAATCCTGTACCCGGTTATAAAATCCGTCAATGAAATACCATATCATCTGTGAAACCAGATGTGCCGTTTGTCCTGTTTTGTCAAATTTGGGATTAACTTCGTAAAAACCAATTGAAGTTAACTTATCGCTTAATCCGGCATATCGAACAATCTGACAAGCTTCTTCTCCATAAAAGCCGTTAGGCGTTGCATTCCCGTTTCCGGGAGCATCTGAATTTCTGATAGCGGAAATGTCAAAAGTCAACATATCGGCATTACGTACAATGGGTTCAACCTCTTCGAGATTCTGTCTGACAATCCCCAGACGATATGTATCAAAAAAGAGGTTCTTCATCAATTTCAGGGCATCCTGATCAGTGAAATAAGTCTGGTACCCGATATTGGCATAATTGAATAAATAATTCGGCTGATGAAGAATAATGCTGCTGAGGTATGATTGGGACGTCAGTTCCTGTTCCGATTTACCAAGATCAAACATAGGATCAATGGCAACGATATTTATTATCTGTCCCAGGCTTTGGTATGCCTGATAATTTGCATAGGTAAGATCCTGGCTTCCGCCAACAATGATCGGAAGGACGTTGCTGCTTATCATCTCAGCAATAACCGAACTAAGGGCAAAATAAGTATCTGAAACTGTAAAGCCTTTTTTTATATTGCCAAGATCAACCATTTTAACCGGCATAGGGCCTGGAAAGAGCTGATAAAGATATTTCCTGATGAAATCCGGACCAGATGCGCAACCCTCATTGTCAACTGCATTACGATCATCCTTAACGCCTATAAAGGCGATATCGGCAGATTGGTAATCAGGAAAATCATTTGTATCTGAAAAAATCCGGATTATATTACCAAGGCGGTTTTGCCCAGGCAACTCAACTGCATAGGGAAATTCATGCAGGTCGATCTGTTCAAAAAAATTAGCAATATCCATGGAACATCACTTTTTCTTTTTCGATTTCGATTTCGAAGGTTGTGTGTTTAGAATAATGGCCCTGCACTCTTCCAGAGATAATGTACTGGGATCGGTTCCTTTTGGGATTTTAAAGTTTTGTTTTTTGTAATTAAGATATGTCCCATATTTTCCATTCAGGATTTGTATTAATTCATCGTTTTCCTGAAACTCCTTTAATATCCTCTGACTATCCTGTTTTTGTTTATGGAGGATTATTTCCACCGATCTTTCAAGCGTAACAGTAAGAGGATCGTCTTCCCCGGGCATAGAAAAAAACTTCGATTTATGTAATACATATGGTCCGAATCGCCCGATTGAGACAATAACCTCTGAACCGTCATATTCACCTAATTTTCTTGGTAGCTTAAAAAGATCAAGAGCTTCTTCGAGGGAAATGGTATCAATGCTTTGACCTTTCTTCAGAGCGGCAAATTTGGGTTTTTGTTCTGAATCGGTATTGCCCAATTGAACCATAGGGCCATATCGACCTATTTTGACAAATACATTTTCCCCTGTCTGAGGATCGACACCTAACAATTTTTCCCCACTGACTTTCCCAGTGTTTTCCATTGTCCCTGCTATCCGTTCATGAAATGGGGCATAAAAGTCGCTAATCATTTTGTTCCATACCAGTTTCCCTTCAGCAATCTCATCAAATTCTTCTTCAACCATAGCAGTAAAATTGTAATCCAGTATGTTGGTGAAATGCTGTACTAAGAAACTGTTCACAAGATTTCCAATATCCGTCGGAAAAAGTTTTGCTTTTTCAAAACCAATATTTTCTGATAACACCTCTTCAGAGATTTTTTGATTGCGCAGGGTCACGAGTGTGAAATTCCGTACAAAACCAGGTCTGTCCTCCTTAACTACATACCCTCTTTTCTGAATGGTTGAGATGATCGGAGCATATGTCGAAGGTCGGCCGATCCCAAGTTCTTCCAGTTTTTTCACAAGCATTGCTTCCGTATAACGTGCGGGCTGCTGACTGAATTTTTCCTGAGCGGTTATCTTTTCAACTTCAAGAACATCACCCGGTGCGAGAGGAGGAAGTATCCCTTCTCTCCCTTCCGAGTCTTCCTCATCGAGCGATTCCATATAAACCTTTAAAAAACCATCAAATTTAATGATCTCCCCTCTTGCCTGAAATTCTTCTTTATTACCGGATATTCCGATAGTAACTACTGTTTTTTCCAATTCTGCATCCGCCATCTGCGAAGCTATTGTTCTTTTCCAGATTAAATCATAAAGCCGTTTGTGGGACCTGTCACCCTCTATTATTTTATTGTTCAGATAGGTAGGGCGTATGGCTTCATGCGCCTCCTGTGCACCCTTGGTCTTTGTCTGATATTTACGGATTTTCACATATTCCGGACCATAAGAATCTATGATCTCCTTTTTTGCCAGGCCTAATGCCAAATCTGAAAGGTTCACAGAATCTGTACGCATGTATGTAATCCTTCCGGATTCATAAAGCTCCTGGGCAATCCTCATTGTATTTGCAACGGAAAATCCTAATTTACGGGAGGCTTCCTGTTGGAGGGTTGAAGTCGTAAAAGGAGGTGCAGGGGATTTTTTTGAAGGTTTTGTTTCGACATTTTTTACAGAATAAACAGCATTTCTAGACCCTTCAAGAAATCTTAAAGCCTCTTCTTTGTTGTTAAACCGTTTGTTAAGTTCAGCTTTGACAACTGAAATTTTTTTTCCGTTTTTAATTATAAAATCGGCGACAATCCTGTATGATGATGTACTCTTAAAATTTTTAATTTCTTCTTCCCGTTCTGCAATCAACCTGACAGCAACCGATTGGACCCTGCCTGCTGAAAGAGAGGGTTTGATCTTTCTCCAAAGAAGCGGAGATAATTCAAAACCTACCAGCCTGTCAAGAACTCGCCTTGCCTGTTGTGCATCGACCAAATTTTTATCGATCTCTCTGGGTTTTTCAATAGACTCCAGGATTGCAGGTTTCGTGATTTCGTGGAACACGATACGCCTGGTAACGGCTTTATGCAATTCCAGGGCTTCAATGAGATGCCATGCGATTGCCTCTCCTTCACGGTCCTCATCAGACGCTAACCAGATTATTTCAGCCTCTTTTGCTAACTTTTTGAGGTCGGAAACGATCTTTTTCTTTTCCGGTGCGATGATATATTTCGGAATAAATCCATTTTCAATATCAACTCCTAAATCCTTTTTAGAAAGATCAACCACATGTCCCATACATGATTTCACCAGAAAGTCCTTCCCAAGAAATCCTCCAATGGTTTTGGCTTTAGCAGGAGACTCAACAATAACAAGATTCTTACTCATTTAATTTAGTTTATTTGGTGCTTCGAATCCGGGTACAAAAGTAGTACAATATACATTATCCTTACCTTTATGCCCGTTTTTTCTGCTTAATACATTTAATGATGAAAAGGTAATACATCGGAGATTTGAAAAAAAAGAATAAAATATATATTGAGACTTACGGGTGTCAGATGAATTTTTCGGACAGTGATATTGTTGCTTCAATTTTAACCGAGAACGGGTATTTTCATTCCCGGAATCCGGAGGATGCTGATATTTTATTCATCAACACATGTTCAATCCGGGAAAATGCGGAACAAAAAGTCAGGCGCAGGATACAATATTTTAACTCTCTCAAGAAAAAGAAACCGGATATGATCATCGGCTTGCTTGGCTGCATGGCTGAAAGGATAGAGGCCGCCGTAATTGAAAAGGAAAACATCCTGGATTTAATTGCAGGTCCTGATTCCTATCGTGACCTACCAAAAATGCTGGAGCAGGTCAGTCAGGGGTATTCTACAGTTAATACAATATTATCCCGGGAAGAGACATATGCTGATATCACACCTGTGAGGCTTGATACAAACGGAGTAACTGGCTTTATCTCTGTCATGCGTGGTTGTGAAAATTATTGTTCTTATTGTGTCGTACCTTCAACCCGTGGTCAGGAACGAAGCCGTGATGTTAATTCTATTCTGAGCGAAACATCTGATCTGTTAAATAAGGGATACCGGGAAGTGACATTATTGGGACAAAATGTGAACTCTTACAAATGGTCACAGGAGAGTTCAATAATAACATTTGCTGAACTGTTAAATCGCGTTGCTTCATTGGATCCCATCCTTCGGGTACGGTTCGCGACCTCTCATCCAAAAGACTTATCAGAAGAATTGTTACTGACGATCGCCCGAATTCCTAATATCTGCAAATCTGTTCACCTTCCTGTCCAGTCGGGGAGCGACACAGTTCTCGATCGTATGAACCGGAAATATACAAGAGAACAATATCTGAAACTCATTAAAGCCATCAGATTTTATATTCCGGATTGTGCCATATCTACAGATATAATAACGGGTTTTTGTGGTGAAACTGAGGAAGATCACAGGCAAACTCTTTCATTAATGAATATAGTCGGTTTTGATTTTGCCTATATGTTCAAATATTCTGAACGCGCCCAAACAATAGCTGCTGAAACTTTAAAAGATGATGTCCCCGATCAGCTAAAGAACAGGCGTTTACGGGAAGTAATCAGTTTACAGCAGGAACTTTCACTTAAAAGTAATAAACGGGATATCCGTAAAACTTTTAAAGTATTGATTGAAGGCGAATCAAAACGATCCAAAAATCATCATTACGGAAGAAACAGTCAGAATAAAGTCGTGGTCTTCCCAAAATCAAACTCAGAGATCGGAGATTATGTAAATGTTAAGATTTTACGTTGCACTTCAGCAACCCTGCTGGGTGAGATTTTGTAAAAGGCGTCGGGCAGATTTGTTTCACAATTCCTAAAAAAAGTGTATTTTTGTGCCCTTAATCTTAGGCATTTATGAAAAAATACCTCACTGTTTTGTCTAAATTAGCTGTTATTATTCTACTAATGGCACTCGTGTTATCTTCCTGTGTCTCCCAAAAGAAAATAAAATATCTTCAGAAAAAACAAGTTGAGGATACTACCTCTCTTTATTTTAATAAAAGGTCAGTCAATTATAAAATTCAACCAAAGGATAATATCTATATCCGGATTTTCAGTCTGGACGAAAAAACTTTCATGTTCTTTAATAAGCATTCTTCGGGCGGAGGATATAACGATTATGCAAATGATGCATCCATATATCTGAACAGTTACAGCGTAACTACAGAAGGTTATATTGATTTCCCTATTGTTGGGCAGGTATATGTTAAAGACCTGACGGTAGAACAGGTTAAAAATGTACTTCAGCAACTTATAAATGAATATCTTAATGAAACCACTGTGGTAGTTAAAATGGTTAACTTTAACATTACCATTGTGGGTGAGGTCGCCAGGCCGGGACAATATAAAATTTACCAGGATGAGATAACTATTTTTGAAGCTTTCTCAATGGCAGGAGACCTTACAGATTTTGCAAACCGTAATAAAATTGCTCTTATCCGTGGGATAAAAGGAGGATCTAAAGTTTATTATCTCGATCTTACCAGCGATAAAATTTTAACATCAGAATTTTATTATCTGATGCCGGGAGATATTATTTATATTTCACCTCTTAAAATCAAACAATGGGGATTCTCTGCATTCCCATATGCTGTTGTCTTTACAGGTATCTCAACAGCCTTATTGTTAATAAATTACTTTAAACCTTAAATATAAATACGTTTATCTGTGAACGAAAACATTCAGGATTTATCCCAGCAGCAACAATCAGTAGATTATAAACTTATCCTTTTTAAATTCTACCGGTACTGGTACTTCTTTGCTGTAACAATCTTCATTGCACTGATCATTGCCTTTATCTTTAATAAATATACAAAGCCGGTATACGAGGTAAAGACCTCAGTCCTTATTAAAGATAAATCGGAAAATAAAATGAATCCCCAGGATATTATCGGACTTGGATTGTTCAATAATATGCAGAATCTTCAGAATGAGATTGGTGTTCTTTCATCATATTCACTTACTTACAGAACTGTGACAAAGATTGGCTTTGAAGTAAGTTATTTCAGTGAAGATAACTTCATAAGTCGTGAATTATTCAAGGATTGTCCATTTACTGTTATCATCGATACTTCTTTCCCTCAGCCTGTTGGATCAAGATTCAACCTGTCTTTTGTTTCAAAGGATAAATTCCGTTTGGAGGCCAAAGATGAAGATGTAAAGTTTTACAATTTCTCAAAGAAAGAGCCAATTGAAGAAAGAAAGGGAAATATCGCAATTGACGAGACCTTTTCTTTCGGACAGGAAGTTCAGTCGAAGGATTATAAATTCCGGATTCTTCTTAATAGTAATTTTGACTTTCAGAAGGATTCAAAAAAATCTTTTTATTTTTCCTTTAAAGATTATAACGGGCTGGTAAGTGAGTTTAAATCTTTCAGTATTGAACCTATTAACAAGGAAGCTTCCATTGTTGAGATAAAACTCAAAGGCGGAAATATTGAGAAGCTGGTTGATTTCCTTAATTCACTTACAAAAGAATATCTTGCAAAAGGACTTGAAAGAAAAAACGTTGTTGCAACACGTACCATCGCTTTTATTGATAATGAGTTGCAAGGCATCTCTGATTCTCTTGTGTCATCGGAAAAGGCGCTTATGATCTTCCGTACCAACAAGGAAATCATGAACCTGGATGATGAGGCAAAAGCTGTATTTGATAAAATGATGGAGCTCCAGGATGAAAAGGCAGCACTGATTATAAAAGCAAAATACCTTCAGAACATGAAGGAATACATTGAAAGGAATCAGAAACTTGACGAACTTATTGTACCTGCGTCAATGGGCATTGATAATCCTGTATTGAATGATCTGACAATGCAGCTGACAACACTATACATGAAACGGACTGAGACCGCTCAATATTCAAAGGAAAAAAATCCGAGTTTAAAATCAATCGACCTTCAGATAGCAACAACAAAGAATGCACTATACGAAAATGCAAAAAGTGCAATCAACTCAAACCAGATTGCCCTTAAAGAGGTAAACGACCGTGTTGCCCTTATCAATTCCCGTATTAGTCAGCTTCCTGAAACCCAACGCGTGCTTTTTGGGATTGAACGAAAATTCAAACTGACTGATGCAATTTATACTTATCTGTTGCAGAAAAGATCGGAAGCCCAGATAACCCAGGCAGCCAACCTTTCCGATAACGAAGTTCTCGATGAAGCACGGGGAGTAGGCCTTTCTCCTGTTTTCCCTAAAAAAACCCTGAATTATATAATAGCTCTTATCCTCGGTATAATTCTCCCAATCGTTTATATTCTTGGTAAAGATTATTTCAATGATAAAATTCTGGAGCGGGAAGATGTTGAAAAAATAACGAAGCTACCTATTATCGGTCACGTCATTCACAATGACAAGCCAGGTAAGGTGGTGGTGATTGAGTCTCCGAAATCGACAATAGCAGAGTCTTTCCGTTCTGTACGTACCAATTTACAATATTTACTCCAGGGGAAAGAAAAGCAAACGATCCTTGTCACATCTGATATGGTTAGTGCCGGAAAAACTTTTATTTCAATCAATCTCGCTTCCATTTTTGCCTTATATGGCAAAAAGACGCTGTTAATGGGTTTTGACCTCCGTAAGCCAAAAATATATCAGGACTTTGGACTGACAAATACGGAAGGCATCAGCTCATTTCTTATAAATAAAAGTAAACTTGAGGATATCATACAAGCTTCAGGAATTGATAACCTTGATATCATCATGGCCGGCCCTGTTCCTCCTAATCCTTCAGAGTTGATCGCCTCAGAAAGATGTTATGGTCTCTTTACAAAACTGAAAGAAATATATGATTACATAATCATTGACACACCACCTGTCGGTCTTGTTACTGATGCGTTTTTACTCATGAAACATACTGATGCGAATCTTTATCTTGTCCGCCAGAATTTCACTAATAAAAAAATCTTTGCATCGATAATACGGGATATGGAACAACGCAATATTCCAAACCTTGCTATTTTGATAAACGATGTCAGACTTAACCGCAATTCCTATGGCTATGGTTACGGATATGGCTATGGATACGGATATGGCTCAGGATACGGTTATGGATACGGTTATGGATATGGTTATGGTTATGGCTATTATTCTGATGATAGAGATTCCCAGAAAAAATCAATTCTCCAAAGGATTTTCAGTAAATCCTAAGAAAAGTATCGAAAGTTAGCATGAGTGAATATCAGTTGACCCATCTCAAAGAACTGGAGTCTGAAGCTATTTATGTTCTGCGGGAAGTTGCCGCTCAGTTTGAGCGTCCGGTTCTTTTATTCTCGGGTGGAAAAGATTCAATCGTTTTAGTACATCTTTCAAGGAAGGCGTTTTACCCGGCGAAATTTCCATTCCCTTTGCTTCATATTGATACCGGACACAACTTTATTGAAACCATCGAATTCAGGGATGATCTTGTAAGGAAGTTTGATGCGAGATTGATTGTTGGTTCTGTCCAGGCATCAATTGATGAGGGAAGGGTTGTGGAAGAAGTGGGAGTTAACGCCAGCAGGAATGTATTGCAAACAGTCACCCTATTGGACACAATTGAAAAATATAAATTTGATGCTGCCATTGGGGGCGCCCGTCGAGATGAGGAGAAGGCACGGGCTAAAGAACGTTTTTTTTCACATCGTGATGCATTTGGTCAATGGGATCCTAAAAACCAGCGACCAGAAATTTGGCATTTATTCAACGGAAAAAAAAGGATGGGCGAGCATTTCCGTGTATTTCCCATAAGTAATTGGACCGAAATGGATGTATGGCAATATATCCTTATAGAAAACATTGAAATCCCCAGTATTTATTACACTCATGAACGTGATGTTTTTTTTCGTGATGGGATATGGCTGGCTGCAGCTCCATTTATGAAGATGAAGCCCAAAGAAAAAATTGAACGCCGCAGTGTACGGTGCAGGACAGTCGGTGACATCAGTTGTACCGGTTTGTCACTTTCCACGGCTGATAATCTTGAGGATATTATACAGGAAATTGCTGCCACTCGAATAACTGAACGGGGCGGCCGTTATGACGACAAGCGTTCGGAAGCCGCAATGGAAGACCGTAAAAAAGAAGGATATTTTTAATCACGGAAACGAAATTATTTATGACAAACTTTTCCGGTGACCGGAAATTTTCCAGTAAAGCTTATTTGGGAATGGAGCTGTTGCGTTTTACTACAGCTGGAAGTGTTGATGACGGAAAAAGTACTTTAATAGGCCGCCTGCTCTATGACAGTAAATCCATATTTGAAGACCAGCTTGATGCTGTTAAAAGGGCAACAGTTCAGAGAGGGGGGGAACATTTAAATCTGGCTCTTTTTACAGATGGATTACGGGCGGAGCGTGAGCAGGGAATCACCATTGATGTGGCATACAGATATTTCGCAACACCGGTCAGGAAATTTATTATTGCCGATACACCTGGACATATACAATATACACGTAATATGGTTACAGGTGCGTCGACTGCAAATGCCGCAATTATTTTAATCGATGCCCGTAACGGTGTTACAGAGCAAACTCATCGCCATGCTTATCTGGCTTCATTGCTTGGAATCCCACACATCATTGTTTGTATTAATAAAATGGATCTGGTTGACTTCAAAGAGGATATTTTTGAAATAATTAAAAAGGAATTTACCTCCTTCGCAAGCAATGTATTCCCTGACAGCGATATTCGTTTTATACCAATTAGTGCCCTGCTTGGAGATAACGTTGTTACTGTTTCAGCTAAAATGGGTTGGTATCATGATGGTCCCCTGTTGCATGTGCTCGAAACAATTCCCATTCATCAGGATCATGATTTGTTAAATCAAAGATTCCCTGTACAATATGTTATCCGCCCGGAAACAGATAAATACCATGATTACAGGGGATATGCAGGGAGAATTGCAGGAGGTAAGTTTCAACCGGGCGATAAAGTAATTGTTTTTCCGGCGGGTATAACAACTGAAATTGCATCAATTGATTCTTTCCAGGGGCCGTTGGATGAGGCATACCCACCAATGTCAGTTTCTATGACATTAAAAGATGATATTGACATAAGCCGTGGAGATATAATTGCCGGAATTTACAATCAACCTAAAACTGCTAATGAAATAACCGCACTCATATGCTGGATGAACCCAAAACCTATTCAGCTCAAAGGTAAATATGCTGTCAAATATGCTACAAAAGATGTTCGCTGCATTATAAGAGGTGTTGATTATGTATTGAACATTAATACTCTGGAGGAAGAAAAGGAAAATAAAAGAGTCGCGATGAACGATATTGCACGTATACGGATTCAGACAATCAATCCATTGTATTATGATCCTTATAAACAGAACCGGATTACAGGAAGTCTGATCCTTATTGATGAATCAACAAATGAAACGGTTGCTGCTGGTATGATCCTTTGAATTACAGGGATTTTCACAATAAATGCCAAAAAGATCAGTTCTTAAAGAAGTCATAAAATACTAATAAGAACTCTGTTGTTATGAAACTGACTACGTTTTATTTTGCTCTCTTGTTTTCTGTCCCGGTGGTCATGCAAGTGCATGCACAGCAGATAGCCATTGGTGAATGGCGTGATGAACTACCTTATACCTTATGTAATTCAGTTACAGATGCGGATGACCGGGTATTCTCTTCCACACCTTATGCAGTGTTGTCAGTGATTAAAGAGGATCATAGCGTTACACGGATCAATAAGATAAACGGACTGTCTGATATCGGAATAAGTTGTATTAATTATAATAAAGCAATTCAGACCTTAGTAATTGCATACACTAACGCTAATATCGACCTTATTAAAAACAATACCATAGTTAACATCTCCGATATTAAAAGGAAGACCATTCTTGGGAATAAGACTATTAATTCCATTTATTTCATAGGGACAGATGCTTATCTGTCATGTGGATTCGGCATTGTAGTACTTGACCTTGATAAGGAAGAGATAAAAGATACTTATTATATCGGCAAAGATGGGAGTCAGGTTAATGTCCTTGGCATAGTCAAAGACAACAAAGATTCTCTGTTCGCCTCCACTGATAAAGGGATTTACAAAGCATATTACAATGATCCAAATCTGGCAAATTTTGCCAATTGGAGAAAAGATGCCCGGATTGACACAAATGCCGAGTACAATACTATAACATATTTTGCCGGAAAAGTTATGGTCAATAAAAGAAAGGGATCCTCGCCCGATACATTATTTACTTATAATAACGGGGTATGGACAAAGTGGGATGAGGGGATATTTAAACCTGTTTTGAAACTTGAATCAAATTCTTCGTTTCTGGCTATTACTTATCAGTATTTTGTCAGAATCTATGATCCGGATTTCTCATTTTTATATCAAATTTATGATTACTTTCCTGGCTCACCGGTTCCTCTTGATGCCGTTCCTGATAATAATAATTTCATCTGGGTTGCAGATACTTATTCAGGATTGATTGGTTTTGACATGCAGCAAAAAAGTTTTGATCATTACAATCTGAGTGGTCCCTTAACACCCCAGGTATTCAGCCTTACTTCAAAAGATGATGATCTCTATGTTGCCCCGGGTGGACGTGACGGCTCATATGTGCCACGCTTCGTACCGGCACAGATCTACCATTTCGACAATACAAACTGGTATAACATCCAGGGACAAAATAATCCTTCGCTTTATGGTTTCCACGACATTGTAACTATCGCCGTTGATCCCTTCGACACTAAAAGATATTTTGCCGGAACATGGGGTAACGGATTACTTGAGTTTTATAATGACATTTTAGTAAACCGGTATACTGAAAAAAACAGCACCCTTCATCATCATGCAGCTTCAGATACCGGAGATATCAGGATAGGTGGAACGGCATTTGATCCGGAAGGAAATCTTTGGGTGGTTAATACTGCAAATAATAATTGTCTGTCGATGAAAAAAGGAACCAGTTGGACCGGATTCAACATATCTGAAGTAAATGAAGGCGATCTGGGTCAGCTAATGATCGATAGTTATGGACAAAAGTGGATCCAGATGCGGTATACCAACCTCAACGCCTATTCGATCCTGGTTTTTACTGACAATGGTACACCTGGCAACATCGGCGATGATCAGTCAAAAAGGCTTAATTCAACCCCTGGGAACGGTAATATTCCGGGGAACACTGTGTTTGCAATGGCAACCGATAAAAACGGAGAAGTGTGGATTGGCACCGAAAAGGGAGTGGCAGTGTTTTATTCACCTGAAAATATCTTTTCGAATCAGAATTTTGATGCCCAACGGATTTTAGTCGAACAAGACGGTTATATTCAATATCTTTTGGAAAATGAGACCGTTACTTCTATTACTATTGATGGTGCAAACCGTAAATGGATTGGAACCGACCGCGGAGGAGTTTTTTTATTCTCGGAAGATGGTACAAAGCAAATCTATCACTTTACCGAGGAAAATAGTCCGCTTTTATCAAACCGTATTACTTCCATTGCAATAAATAATATTACCGGCGAAGTCTTTTTCGGGACCGACAAAGGAGTGATTTCATTTAAAAGCACTGCAACCGAAGGTGGGGATTCTTTCGGTGATGTATATGCATATCCCAATCCGGTCAGGGAAGGATACGACGGATATATTGCGATAAAAGGATTAGTGAACAATGCACAGGTAAAGATCACAGATATCAGCGGGACATTGATATATACTGTAAAAGCCGAGGGAGGACAGGCAGTGTGGGATGGCAATAACCTGAATGGCAAGCGTGCCCGCAGCGGAGTTTATCTTGTATTTGCAGCGACTGAAAACGGTTCAGAGAAGATTGTAACAAAAATTCTCATCATTAATTAATGCTACATAAGGTCAAAGGCATTGTTTTTCATTCGGTCAAATATTCTGAAACCAGTTTAATTGTTAAAATATATACAGATCAGTTTGGTCTTAAAACTTTTTTAATCAGAGGAATACGATCAAAAAAATCAAAAATCAAACCGGGTCTTTTTCAACCTCTGAGTTTACTCGACCTGATCATTTATTATAAAGAACGAAACTCCCTTCACACTATTAAAGAGGCTCACATAGCCTATCCTTTCAAGTCATTACCATTTGACATTAAAAAGAGTTCTATCGCTCTTTTTATGAATGAACTACTGTATAACTCAATCCGGGAGGAGGAATCCAATCCTGTTCTCTTTAATTTTTTGTGGAATTCCTTTATTCAGCTCGATCTTATTGACGAAAATATAACTTGTTTTCATCTGGTTTTTTCCATACATCTGACTCAATACATTGGGATCATGCCCCAAAACAATTATTCACAAAAAAAACAAATATTTAATCTCAGGGAAGGTCAATTTCAGTCAAGCATTCCTGGACATAATTTGTACCTCGATACTGAAACTAGTTTTACACTCAATAAAATTATCTCAACCCCGTTGGAAGGAGTGTCAGCCCTGAATATTGATCCGTCAAGCCGCAGAAAGTTACTGTCAGCTATAATAACTTATTTTCAATTTCATTTACAAGACTTCCGGGATATTCGATCACATCACGTGTTACACAGTGTTTTATCGTAATTCTTTATCTTTACCGAAATTTTAATTTATGAATATTGGATTAAGTGAACAGGAATTAATTCGCAGAAATTCATTATCAGAATTGATCAAACTAGGGATCAATCCTTATCCTCCTGAAATGTTCCCGGTAAATATTACTGCTGCAGAAATAAAAAAATATACCCCTGAAAAACAGGCTGATTATAAGGAAATTTCTATTTCCGGAAGAATAATGTCGAGACGTATTATGGGAGCTGCTTCTTTTGTTGAAATACAGGATATGACCGGGAGGATCCAGCTTTATATTAAAAGAGATGACATATGTCAAGGAGAAGACAAAACTCTGTACAATACTGTTTTCAAAAAGTTACTTGATATAGGTGATATCATTGGTGTTGGCGGTTTTGTTTTTATAACTCAGATGGGCGAGATTACCATTCATGTGAATTCTTTTAAATTGCTCTGCAAATCTTTACGACCATTACCAATTGTTAAAGAAACTGTAAAAGAGGTTTTTGATGCCTTCACTGATCCTGAGCTACGTTACCGGCAGAGATACCTTGATCTGATTGTTAATCCTCATATAAAAGAGGTGTTTGCAAAAAGAACATTGCTGATCGACTCAATGCGGAGTTATTTAAATACAAAGGGATATATTGAAGTAGAAACACCGGTTCTTCAGCCTTTATACGGGGGAGCAACCGCCCGGCCTTTTAAAACTTACCATAACGCATTGGATGCAACTCTGTATCTTCGGATTGCGAATGAACTCTATCTGAAAAGACTTATTGTTGGCGGTTATGACGGTGTTTATGAATTTTCAAAGGATTTCAGAAATGAGGGTATGGATCGTTTTCATAATCCAGAATTTACACAGATGGAGCTTTATGTGGCATTCAAGGATTATGAATGGATGATGGATCTGGTTGAAGAAATGGTTGAAAAGATTGCAGTTGACCTTCATGGTACGACGTATTTTCATGTTGGAGAAAACGTTATCGATTTTAAAAGACCATGGAAACGGTATACCATGTATGAGGCAATCCGTCATTTCACAGGATTTGAAATAGAAGGGAAATCGGAGGCTGAAATAGTACAACTTGCAAAAGAGTTGGGAGTTTCAATCGATAATACTATGGCAAAGGGGAAAATTATTGATCAGATTTTCGGAGAAAAATGTGAACCCGGCCTGATACAACCGACTTTTATTACTGATTATCCCATTGAGATGTCACCGTTGGCAAAAAAACACAGGAATAAACCAGGTCTTGTTGAACGCTTTGAGGCAATCTGTAACGGGAAAGAGCTATGTAATGCCTTTTCCGAACTTAATGATCCTATCGATCAGAGAGAACGGTTTGAAGCCCAGCTCGAATTAGGTAAGCGTGGAGATGAGGAATCGATGGTACTTGATGAAGATTTTCTGAGAGCTCTTGAGTTTGGAATGCCTCCAACCGCCGGACTGGGAATTGGCATTGACCGTCTTACTATGATCATGACCAATTCCGCTTCAATTCAGGATGTAATATTCTTCCCGCAGATGCGTCCCGAAAAGCGTATCAGCGAATAAATATCATCCTTTTCGTCTGGACTTTATCATTGGTAGTCAACCGGTAAAAGTAAACTCCGGGGGAAACTTTTCTCCCGTCAGAATCTGTTCCATCCCATTGAAAGGTATGAGATCCCGGCATGAACACTTGTGAAGCCAGTATGTTGATCTTCATTCCGCGGATATCAAATATTTCCAGCTCTATCGTTTCCTGGCTTGATAATATTACCGGAATATTGGATAGGTCTGTAAACGGATTCGGATAGTTGATTCCAAGATACGCTGTTTGAACCTGTTTCTGAACAGAGTTCAGCAAATCCTGATTTATCATAAGGATAACATGCAACGGTCCAATGCCCGAAAGAATATCCAAAGTATCAACAAAATACTGGACTGATCCGTCAGGAGTAGTCGTGATGGGTACTTTTACTTTCACTGCAACTGAATCTAATGGATTCATGAGATATGGCAACGAACTCACCGACATTGAATCCACCCACCAGGGCACGGTCTCACCAAACTGTTGTACATAGTCAAGGTTAATACCCCCTGATGTATAGTTATGGATTTGTGTGATCTTTCCGTTAAAAGCATCATCAGGGGTTAGAAACCATAACGTATCGGGGATAGCGCAAATGTTCGTGTAAATTGTGGTAAACCAGAAAGGATCTTCCGGGCCAATAAACGGGGCAAATGTTCTTCTGTTAGATTCATCAGCGGCAAAAAGATAATACCTTATTGTATCCCCGGCGGATTGTTTTGGTATAACTCCTGAATAATGGTTTGCAGAAGTATTCGACATTGTTACAGGAAGATAAGGGCCATCATTAACCTTATAAAAAATCAATACTGAGTCGTTTTTAACGGGTTGCTGGCTGCATGCAATAATATCGGCATTAATGATGTAGTCACTTTCGCATGGTTGGTTGCCCGATAATGGCACATGACGGATATATAACAGCCCTACATCTGCAATTCCCATCACCCGGCAATGAATCGCATCTGTGGAGACCCATGGTGCGGAACCTAATGCGGTATATCCATATATTTCATAACCGGGCATAGCATTCTGATATACAAGTTTTGCGCTGTCGTCCCAACCTGAATTCATAAAAGGGACAAGGACTTTATTATTTAAGATCACAGAATTTGTATAGGGTTGGTCATTTGGCGTCCTTACACGGAAGACCCTGAACGGGTATCCAAAGGAACATATCTCCCCTGCCCAAAAGGAAGCTTCATTTTCAATCAATGTATAATTCGGATGATTGGGATTAACCTTTTTTAATAAAATCTTGTCAGGGGCCAGGAACTTACCCCAGCAGTCAATGTGTTCTATATATTCAGGAGGGTTTAAATCTTCTCTCAAATAGTACGTATCTACCCCCAGATAATCATGAACCTTTTGTGAAATCTGCTCAGGTGAAAGTGTTGGATTTTCAGTTTGAATAAGTGTAGTTGAGGCTGAAATCCCCATTCCGTCTGTCATATAGTTTCCTCCTGTAGCAACCAGGTTCATACCAAACCATGGGATGCCTAGCATTTCCGCAACTTTTTTGGGTATTTCATCATCAGCCGGTCTGGGTCTGTTGTATGGAAAATCAACAATTCCGATTTGATTATTGGTATCCGACTCAAACCAGGGACCATAATCCCTTGTCCAGTATGTGTTTGTTGGTGCTATCAGAAAATCGCAGTGACTTGTATCCACCCCGTTTGTTACATATTGTTGGATTACAGTATTTTTCTGTGTAGTGCTTGCCACAATAGTTGTCAGGGTAATATCTTTTGCTATTTCTTCAATAACTGTCATCGGGATTCCGAATGGATATCTTATCAAGGCTCCCTGTATCTGATCAAATTCAGCGACGTTCCTTACAGGAGCTACCGGTGGCGGGGTTTCAACAAATCCACGGCCAATTTCATTCAGCCGTAGCATTTCACCCGGAGTCAGCCAATGTGTCAATTTTTCCGGCTCTGTTTCTTCCGGGACTTGCGCAATTAACAAATTCGTTATCGAAATAAGGAATAAAATAAAAAAGTACCTATTCTTCATAATGTCCGGGATATATTTTGACAAAAATAATAAATCCCATGAAAGAAATTCTCATTGGTACAACTGTATGGGAAATTTTTTCGAAATTCAAACGTTAGGGAATAACCATATCTTCTGTTTTATTAACATCCTGTTGTTAATCAAAAGGAGTGTCGGGGATTAAAACTTCATGAATTACTTTTATTTTTGCTGAATCCGATAAATGATTAATTTTTAAATTGTTACTTCATGGCATTGAACATACGGGCTCTTTTAACTTTCTTACTGTTTATTTCTGCTGTTTTTCTTGCTGCTCAGGATACGGTTCGTCAGGACTCACTGACGAAAACAGGATTTGTTGAAGACGATCCGGTGGTTTCAATGCTGGATAGTCTGGCGAACCTTAAAATATTTCAGGAAAGTGAATTCCCTGAGGTTCATCAGATTCAGAACTGGAACAATTACTCAGATACTGAAATCCCGTTTTTCCCCGATTCTGTTTACCGGGAGCGTATTGCAGAAATGAATGATCAGTCGCCTTTTGAATATGTTTATAATAATGAAGTCAGAAAGTTCATCGAGTTATATGCAGTAAAGAAAAGGAGTTTAACGGCCAGAATACTGGGATTATCTCAAATATATTTTCCATTATTTGAGGAACAACTTGACAAGTACAATATGCCGCTTGAGTTAAAATATCTGGCGGTTATCGAGTCTGCACTGAACCCTACAGCTAATTCCCGTGCGGGAGCCAAAGGACTATGGCAGTTTATGTATGGCACAGGAAAAGTATATGGTCTTAAAGTCAGTTCATATGTAGACGACCGCTATGATCCTTTCAAAGCCACAGAAGCAGCTTGTGAACACCTGAACGATTTATATGACATTTATGGTAACTGGTCTTTGGCGCTTGCTGCTTATAATTCAGGGGCCGGAAATGTTAATAAGGCAATCAGACGTTCGGGTGGAGTTAAGAATTTTTGGGCTATCCATAATTTTCTGCCTCGTGAAACCCGTTCCTATGTCCCGGCTTTCATTGCAGCAAGTTATGTAATGACCTATGCATCAGAACATAAAATAAGTCCAGTAGATCCCGGTATTCTGTTTTATGAAGTGGATACTGTTACGGTAACCAGGCCTCTAACTTTTGATCAGATTTCGGAGATGCTCAATATTCCCATTGAAGAAATTGAGTTCCTGAATCCATCGTTCAAGCAGGGAGTAATTCCTGCTTCTTCCGAGTATACTTATAAATTACGGCTCAGGAAAAAATATATCGGGAATTTCATAAATAATGAAACTGCCTTATATGCATATAAAACCAAACAGGGCAAGGAAAGGGATTCACTAATGGGATTGATTTACAACAGTTACAGGGAAACGTTGCAGTATACCGTTAAAAACGGTGAAACCATATCTTCCATTGCGAAAAAATTTGGCATGACAGTTTCAGAATTGAAATCATTGAACAACCTTCGGAAAAATTATGTCAAAACCAGGCAAAAATTGCTCGTGTACGCGAAACCTGTCAAGGATAAATCTTATGCGGCGTCAAATGCTTCTTCTTCAATAAAACCATCCGGAAACAATAAAGATTCATCTTCTGTGAAGAATTCCGGTTCTGCAGCAAATTCTTCTTCTGGCAAAATGGACAATTTACCATATTATCATATCGTGAAAAGTGGAGAAAGTCTTGGAAAAATTGCTGCCGGTTATCATTGTTCAATCACTCAGATTAAAGAATGGAACAACTTAAACAATGATGTGTTATTGGTCGGACAAAAAATAAAAATCAAATCGGCTTCCGCTCAGGATATTTCCGGTGTTGCCATGGATTCAGGGAAAAGCTTCAAATCCACTCACCCTGGATCAGCAAAAATTACAATATATACAGTTCAGCCTGGTGATAACTTGTGGGATATTGCTGATAAATTCGATGTAACCGTATCTCAAATTAAAACACTTAATAGAATAAACAATGCCAACCGATTGAGACCAGGCCAAAAGATAAAAATCCCTTAAATGCTTTTCCTTAAATTATTTGAAAAAATCTGTCATCTGAACTTTTTTCATGATGAATAATTTTTCTTCTTTTCCCTCCCTGAAATTATTGAGCAGCAAATTAACTCTGAATCCCGCACTGATATTGATTCTGAAAAGGCATCCGTTAAAATTAATTCATTATGTTTGTAACCGGTAGCAGCAAGATGCTTGCCTAAAATTGTTTTATTTGTGTGCCGAAAGAGCAAAATTCCCGGTTTGATAATTTATGCACTGAAAAATTATGAAACCCTCATGAGAAATAAATTTCACACAACCGAACATGAAAATAATTTGGCAACTTGCGTTGAAAAAACGCAAGTTGTATGGAGTTCACAAGTGAAATAGAAAGAGGCTGTGGCATTGACGTCCATAAAGAGACGGTAGTGGCTACTATAAACGGGAAAGGGCTTAAGAAACAGACGCGAGAGTTTTCGACGTATACCAGTTCTTTGACAAGTTTGTGTAAATGGCTAATTGAAAACGGGGTTACTCATGCTGCTATTGAAAGCACGGGTATCTATTGGAAGCCTGTGTTCAACATTTTAGGTGAAGATGTCAAATTGATACTGGTCAATGCCCGGCATATCAAGAATGTTCCAGGGCGAAAGACAGATATCAAGGACAGCGAATGGATCTGTAAGCTATTGTTGAGCGGGTTGTTGAAAGCAAGTTTCATTCCTCCCAAAGAAATCCGGGACTTGAGAGATTTGACCCGTTATCAATTGAAACTGACTCAACAGGTGGCATCGGAGAAGAATCGAATAATACGAGAACTGGAAGATGCCAACATTAAGCTTTCATCTGTTTTGCAGAATGTCTCAGGTGTCACTGGTACAAAAATCATCAATGCCATCATTGAAGGAGAGACTAATCCCAATGACCTGATCCGATTTTATCATGGCAAAATAAAAGTTGGCAGGGGAGAATTTAAGGAAGCGCTCCAAGGGACCCTGACCGATCATCATCGATTTATGCTCAAGCAGATGAAACAGCATATGATATCATTAGAGAAACAGATGGAGGAAATTGAGCAGGAAATAGACAAGCGGGTAGCACCATACGAAGCAGATATCTCATTATTGAGAGAGATACCGGGAGTGGATCGAAAAGGAGCCGTGGGGATTATTTCCGAGATAGGCACAGATATGAGCGTCTTTCCAAACGAACATCATCTGGCTTCCTGGTGCGGATTGAGTCCCGGGAACAATGAAAGCGCTGGTAAAAAAAAAGTGGAAGAACCACCCAAGGAGATAAATACCTCAAATCACTGATGGTTGAATTATCCTGGGGCGCTACAAGAACGAAAAATACATTTTATCGTGCCAAATATGATAGTCTGATTGGTAGAAGAGGTAAGAAGCGGGCGCTTATAGCCGTAGGACATAAGATCCTTTGTACCGCATATATCATTCTGCGTGATAAGGTATCATACAAGGAAAACGGGATAGAGTATTTTGAAAAACGCAAACAGAAAAACAGGGTAGAGAGGTTAAAACGAGAATTAAAAGAATTTGGTTATAAAGTAGTTAAAGAAGATTTAGAAGCTGCATGATTCAAAGGCCGACTTTTACTGGAGGTTTAAAACCCCGACTATGAAACTGGCATCACAGATAAGAACAAAAGAATGTCGCTTTGAGCACGTAGATGAAATTTTATTTTCTTATCTGAATCATGAGCTAAATCCAAACCATTGATAATGTTAGTATTATAAAATTATTTACAGATGAAAACTTATCACGATTTTTCTCATTTTATGTGTAGCTGAAGTTCAAAGTCAGGTTAAACTTGGAATATTCGTTCAACCTACGATGAGTTTTGCAAACTGGGAA
>Ga0172367_10002501_pt1 | contig 25114 bp, 19 predicted proteins | sample Lak10m_FD_114542 | JGI IMG/M metagenome (GOLD analysis project Ga0172367, IMG submission 114542) | Freshwater microbial communities from Kabuno Bay, South-Kivu, Congo - kab_022012_10m | ecosystem: Environmental > Aquatic > Freshwater > Lake | place: Democratic Republic of the Congo: South-Kivu...
CGCGAAGGCGCAAAGGGCCAGAGGCGCAGAGGAATTGATTCTATTCCCATGGAGTGTACGCCTCACTAGTTGGTGTGTGGAGCCATCCTACAGCGGCTGGAGATTCCCTTGCCCCGCCTTGCGCCTTTGCTCCTCTCCGTCTCCGCGTTGAATTCCTACCGCATAGTTACGGCTGAGGTGGATTTCACTTTTTCCTTAAGAGCCAGGATCTCACGCCGAAAACCTAGGCGTGAGATGTCGCGGCTAGACCTTCCGCTGACTTCTTGCTAAGAAAGCCAGCGTGAAAACCTCATTTGCTTCCACATCCTTGCGTTTTCTCCCTCTTTGCTGGGCCGGTGCCCTAACCGTGCTCTCCGCCCAAGCAGAAGGTAAAGACCACGACAAATCGCAGTATCACCTCTTTAACCCGACCCCTACTGAGTTCCTCCGCGAACTTTCCACCGATCGCCCAGACAAGACGGAAAGCCCTTATACCGTCGATGCGGGCCATTTTCAGATCGAGATGGACTTGGTAAGCTACACCCGCGACCGGGATCGATCGGGTGGTGGGGATATGGTTCGCGATGAGTGGGCGATCGCCCCCATCAATCTCAAGGTAGGACTCCTGAACTGGATGGATCTCCAGGTAGTTCTCGATTCCTATAACCACGTTCGCGAACACGACCGGATCGCTCCGATAGTTCGTCGACGCTCGGGTTTTGGGGATGTCACGACGCGGGTCAAAATGAACCTTTGGGGTAATGATGGTGGATCCACAGCCCTTGCGCTCATGCCTTATCTCAAATTTCCCACAAATCAGGATGGATTGGGAAATCACGCGCTCGAACCAGGTTTGATCGTTCCACTCGCGTTTGAGCTTCCGTCCAACTGGGAGATGGTGGTCATGACGCAACTCGATGTGGTTCAGAACGAGAACAACAACCGTTACCATCAGGAATACGTCAACACCGTTACCTTCGCCCACGATTTGTTCGGCAAACTAGGAGGTTACATCGAGTTTTTCAGCAGCGTCAGTAGTCAGAGTGACTCCGATTGGGTGGGCACCGTGGACTTGGGATTGACGTACGGCCTCACCGATAACATCCAACTCGATGGGGGTGTTAATATTGGGGTGACCGAATCTGCGGATGACATTAACCCGTTCCTGGGCCTCTCCGTCCGCTTTTGACCCCCCCACCGCTCACCAAGCTCTCGGTGTTAGACCGACTTCACCCGAATGGTCACTGCGTAGAACCCCGCAACCGCGGGTGGGTCGACGTAGAGTTTCAAAACCCGATCGTTTCCAGACACGAAGCTCTTGTCCGCCAACCCCTCGGGCGTCGATGCAAACTTCAGCAAGGTCCACGGCTCGAGCATCGTGGGCCTAAACATCAGTTCGTGCTCGGCACCTAGAGTGGAGGGAAAAGCTAGAACCAGTCGCGTCCGATTACCCGCGATCACGGTGCTGGTCGCAACCGAAAATCCAAGGTTGGGAATCTCAATGGTCAGAGTATCCACCCCATCAAACCGGATCGGGTAAGTTCGCAACGAAGCCCCTGCCGGGCCCGAAAGCCATCGACCATCAATCCCAAAGCGCGAACCATGGCAGGGGCAAACCGAGGCCCTCGCCGAGACCGAATAAGCCGCCACCACACAACTCGCATGGGTGCATTCAGAATCGAGCGCGTGGAATGTCCCGGCCGACTCCCGATTGATAATCACCGGATAATAACCTCCAGATGTGGATGTGCCCGAGAGACGGTTGATGCCCAACCGCACCGAGCCTCCATCCTTCAAGAGCACAGGAAAGCTCGTCAGGCGGACCGCGAAGAAACCGGACGGAAGACCCGAGTCCGAAACCTGAGCCAACAGCGTATCGGTTCGAACCAAAGCCCCGAGCACCGACGTCACTCCTGCAGCCAGGAAGGTTCGGACGAACGAACGGCGATTGGGGGGCAGGGTGACAGCAGGGGTGTCCATTGCAGCTACTTTTTGACAGCGGTCACGTGGACCGAGATAGGCTCCGAATAAACCATCATTGTCACATCACGAGGTTGCGATTTGTCGGCAATCTCCTTCGCGTATTTCCGGGAGACCTCCTTCGCAGCCTCAACCGTCTTGGCCTGCGCCTCAAGGTCACGGACCTGTTGCTCCAGCTTCTGCACCTCCGCAGCATTATCCTTGGATGCCTTGGCCAAGTTCTCTTTGGCGTCCTTTAGAAGCTTGGCGGTTTCCGTCGACCCTTTCTCGAGTTCCTTCACACGATCCTCCGCAGCCTTCGCAAGCTCGGGATGGTTTCGATACTTGCCCTGAGTCGAACCTTGCAGGAAAAACAAATGAACCCCAACGGCCAGCTTCTGCTGGCTCAGGTCAAGATTCAAAACGGCCTGTGTCGCCTTACCGTCCACCTCAAGCTCCTTGAGCCCCTCCAAAGCCACAGAGGCCTGCGCCTTCAATTTCAGCGCCCCGGTCCAGTCGGCCGATCGCTTCACTTCGAGCGGCACCGACAACTTCCCACCCTCAACCACTTCCAGGGGTGCATTGGTCGAAACCCTCACCGTCACCGGAGCCGCCTCGGTTCCACTAACCGCTAAAACCATGTCGTGGCACAAACGCGAGACCACGGGGTCATTGTTGTAGTCTGCCACCGTCCAAGCCACTGTCCCGCTCAGGGCTCGACGAAGCAGATCCCGATCCCCAATCCTCGCCTTACCAACCAGTCGGACAGGTCCAGCCCAGGAGTTGGTGATCCTTCCTGCCGTGAACAACAACACCCCAGATGACTTACCACCCTCGATCTTACAGGGGTGTGCACGCAGTCCATCGGGCAAACCTTCAACCGTCACTTCCACCTCGCCAGTGAAACCCTGGCGCCTCAGTAACAGAACACTGACCGGAGTCGTTCCCTCACCGCGAACCAGAGTCGACCAAGGAACAATCCCGCGGGAGTCACTCTTGACCGGCGGTGGAGCTAGGGGCGTCACCACCAAAGCAAAGTCGGGGGAGGTTTTGGAAACCGTCACTCGATACACCAGGCTCGGTTCAGGCGAGCCCACGTTGAACAGATCCCGCAACTGTAACCGGACGACACCGTCCTCCTTGGGCTCAAGTTTCAACACCGGATCATTGGAGCTACTACGAAACTCTCGCCCCCCGATGTTCGTGTCTTGGTCGTTGGATTCCCAAGTCTCACGAACCTGCTCGAGTCCCTTGGCATCCTTCACCACGTGTTGAGCCACCAGCATCGCATCGGTCGGACACCCGAGTCGCTGAGACCAAACCTCGACCCAGTAGGTCTCCCCCTTCTTGACCTCGAAATAGGCCCAATCCACATCGCCCGTCGGGTAAAACCGCCCCACCCATTCAGACGGCACTTCCAATCGTTGCGCCGCTTGAACCGTGTTATTCTCCGAGGCCTCCGAAACAACAGGCCCTATCGCAGCCATCAACCGTGTCGATAGCACCCCCTCCGACCCCTGTGCCAGAGGCAACAAAACACTTACCCCCGCAGACCCCGCATCCGCAATGGTGGTTGGAATAGGGACCAGCTGGGCCGAGAAGGACGACTCCGCTCCTGGCATCGTAAACGAGGTGGTCGACTCGCCCAAAGGAGCCTGTCGGGGCCGTCCCCACGTCGAAGGGTTCGCCCCAGGCAAATTCCAGCCCATCACAGTAAGTTTGGCCTCGGCACCCGGTGCCACCACGGGGGGGTAAACCGAAACCATCACGGGCCCCGAAGCCACCTCGAGCCGATACCCAAAGTCCTCTCCACCGCGGTAGGTCGAATCCCGGATTTCCGCGAAGAACATCCCCTCTTCGGTAGCTCGGTACGCCAGAGGCATGCCTGCTCGCGATCGCAGCATCTCGCGTCGTTTCCCGTCATAGAGCACCACCACAGGGTCCAGTTTGGAATCCAGCACTCGTGTATGCGGTGTCACCACGAAGGTCTGTCCCTGGCTTGCTTTGAAGGTGTAATAATCCCCCGCGTTGGGCTCGCAGCGTCCGTTCACAACCTGGTTCACAGACATCACTTGGGCGTCGCCCAAAGTATGGTTCGTCGAACCACGGATCGCTTCGGCCAAACCTCCAATCTGAAATCCACGAGGATTCGAGATGCCAAAGCGTCCGATGGTTCGCAAATCATGCACCCCCACCGGTACATCGGCTCGAGCCGTCACCACAAACCGCATAACATTGGCGTCCGGGTTACTCGGGTCGGGCTTGGGCACCGAAGTCAGCCCGGGATGCGAGAAGTGAAGCCCCTTCAAACCGTCCAAGTCTTGACCGGTCACAGTGACCTCGACCGATGAGGATCGGGCCATACCCAAAGGAAACACGCTCGTCAACCGTGCCACGGGCAATTGGGCCTGCGCTACGGTTAAGTCCTCAATGCCTGCTAAGCCCGCCAGGCCAAGCCACACGGCACAACACCGCGGCACGCACCGCCCAAGAGCCGTCTTCACACGCATCACAACGCCTCAGTGATTGAAGAGAAACTCTTTGGTGTTCAGTAAGGCCCAGATCACATCCTCATACGCCTGCCGTTTGGGGATTGTGGTCGTGGTCTTGCCGTCCTTCGAAGGAATCTTCTTCTCCAGATGAGCAACCGCAATACGCACCTCCGCTGGCTCCGGCTCGCGCCCGTAAGCCGTCATATACAACTCACGGATCTTGGTCTCATCCTCTCGCTTCCCATCCGTTGCCAACCTCGACGCACAGCCTTTGTCCGCCGCAATCTTCTCCTGCAGATCCTTCGCGTTCAGCAAATGCAGGCTCTGCGCCAGGCTCGCGTCCTGCGACCGTTCGCATTCACACGAACTCGATCCCTCCGGACGCCCAAACACATTCAGAAAATACACACTCGAGTTGTAGCTGTTGTCCGGCAATCGCACCGCTCGCGTGCCCGATGGCAATCCGTCAAATTTTGTTTCCGCTCCCGTCAACGCATGAACCGCGTCATACAGCACCTCCGCAGTCAAACGCTTCGGATAATACCGCGAAAAGTTCTGCTTGTCGTTCTTGTTAAACTCGTTCGGCTCCGAACTGAGTTGATACACCGTCGACGTACAGAGCGTACGAACCAAATCCTTAAGGTCGAAACGTGCCTCGACAAAGTGCTTGGCGAGCGCGTCCAGAAGCTCGGGGTTACTCGGCGGATTGGTCTCGCGCATGTCGTCCTCAGGATCCACCAGCCCACGGTTGAAGAAGTGTTTCCAATATCGGTTCACAAGCGATCGCGCAAAGAATGGGTTCTTGGGAGATGACAACCAGTCCGCCAAGGCTTGTCGTGGATCCTCATCCGGACTCAGTTCCACCGGCTCTGTGCCTAGCCCGGCCGGACGCACTTCCTGCTTATTCTTCTTGTTGGTCGCCTTCGCCACGCCGCGCTTGTGAAAAATCACTTCCTCGCCTGGCTGCGCCCCACTCTTTCGTCCGACCTGCGAAAAGAAGGCCGAGAAACTGTAATAGTCCTGCTGACTCCACCGCTCATACGGATGATGGTGGCATTGCGCACACTGGAGGCGTAACCCCAAAAACAGCTGCGCCGTGTCCTCGAGCTGGGCGGTCGAGGTCTTCACCTGCCGATACCATGCGACGGGCGGGTTACGCCCAATGTCTCCCGAGGCTGCGATCACCTCTCGTACAAATTGGTCATACGGTTTGTTGACCAAAAAGCCTTCTCGAACCCAATCATAAAAGGCGTGATTCCCCCGAGCGTGCGTCGCTTCCCCGCGTTTGTTCCGCAGCAACGCGCTCCACTTGTTCGCGAAATACTCCGCGTACTCCGGAGAATCCAGAAGCTCGTTCACCAACCTCTCCCTCTTGCCCGCCGAGGTATCCGCCGCAAATCGAACGCTTTCCTCCAGGCTCGGCAGCCGACCCGCGATATCCAAGGTCACCCTCCGGATGAAGGTCGGATCATCGCATACTTTCGACGGCGGCATCCCAAGCTGTTTGAGCTTCTGAAACACCAACTGATCCACAAAATTACGCGTCGGAGGAAGTTCCGCCACTTCAGCCCCAAGCGGTATCGTGGCCCGGAACACCGTCACCTTGCCCTGATACCGAACCATGATTCCCACATCCCCAGGCTGCTGGTAAAGCCGCACCAAACCGTTCCCATCCACCTTCGCCATGTCCTTGTCGTTCGGCTCATACAACGCACTTTGAGTCACATCCTCCGAGCTTCCATCCGAATAAAACGCCGTGACCGCCAATTGCTGATCACTCCCGCGAGCCGCCACACGCTGCTTCGGAAAAGCTTCGATTCGAGTGACCACCGGATCATTCGTGTTCCCATAACGCATGCCCTGCGCAATCCATCGCCGCAAAAGCTGATAGTCCATCGAATCCGTCTCCAAACGTTTGCCTCCCCCATGCGGCACCGTGCCCACCGCCTTTTGCAATAACAGGCTGTGATCCGGTGCAGCGGGAAACAACCGACGCCCCCGCGATTCGTTCACCAAGTGCTCATAGTCTTCGGTGGGTTCGAAACCGAGCAGCGAGAGCCGGAATCCATTCTGCCCTCCCGATTTGCCATGGCACCCCCCTCCGTTACAACCCGCCTTGGTAAAGACCGGCACGATCTGGTTGGCAAAATTGATGGGCAACGAAGTCCCAGCCCCGAACACCTCCACAGCCACCGACGACGACGTTCCTTCCGAAGTCCGGGCTAACAGGCGCGTTTTCCCATCCTTCATCGGGGCCACGAGCCCATTCGGAGCCACTCGAATTAAACCCTCATGTTCGGTAGAAAAAGTCACCGACCGCGTCAAATCCCGAGTCATCCCCGATTGATACCGCCCGGTCACCACCAACTGCTGACGCGCATCCGCCCCGCGCAACGTCAGCGTGCTCCCGCCCGCGCCCGCATGAATCTCCAGCGATTCCAAACGGTCGGCCACAGCTGCCCAGCTCATCGTGGTCAGCAGGACCAACCCCAGCACCGCACGCAACAACCCGCCCCGCCTCGCATCGCCTTGGCCCAAGCCCAACCTCGACCCGCAACCCCCATGCAAGTCCCGGAACTCAAATCGTGCGTGATTCATCATTTAAAAAATCCGTTCTCAGGGTTTCGTTGTCATCCCAGCAACTCACGGATCGGCTGCTGTCCATCCACCAAATACTGAGGTCGCCCGGCTAAGTCCGTGAGGGTGACCTTGTTCACATCAATGCCCAAATGCTGATAGAGCGTCGCAAATACCTCCCCAAACTGCACCGGCCGGTCCGCTGGCTCTCCTCCTAGCCGATCCGTCGAGCCAATCACCTGACCATGCCTCATCCCCCCGCACGCCATCAACGCACTGGAAACCCGTGGCCAATGATCCCGGCCCGCATCCTTGTTGATCGTCGGGCTGCGTCCAAACTCGCCCCACACTACCACCGCCACATCCCGATCTAGCCCACGCTCATGTAGGTCCTGCACCAACGCCGAAACGCCTTGGTCCAACAAGGGCAGATCCGCCCGCGCATTCTGATGGTTGTTGCCATGGTAATCCCAGAAACCAAACGCAACCGTGACGCATCGAGCCCCCGCTTCCACCAAGCGTCGCGCCACCAAAAACTGCTCCGTCATCATCGGAGCCGCATCCCCATGAACCCGCGGATCCCCCTTGCCATACCGCTCAATCACCCGTTTGTCTTCGCTCTGAAAATCTAACGCTCGCAACAGCTCGCTCGACGTCAGCATGCCAAAAGCCTGCTGGTTAAACGTGTCCAATCCCTCCATCAACCCGCTCCCATCCAAATCCCGTCGCAATCGATCAAACCGGCCCAGCAGAGTTCTGCGGTCCGCCAATCGATCCACGTTCACCCCGTTCAAAACCATGTCCGCCTTCCCGTCTCCATCAGGCCGAAACGAACGATGTGATACCCCCAAAAAACCCGGCCCCGAAGCATTATACGGACGGTGCTGCATGCGCGGCTCCAGCCCCACAAACGGCGGGATCGCAGGGTTCTCCGCTCCCAAAACCCGCGACACCACCGACCCAAACGCCGGCCACCCACCGGGAGGTTGGTTCCGCTTCGTCCGACCCGTCATGCACATGAAATCCGAATGATCGTCCACCGCGTCCGATATCGATCGGATGATCGTCAACTTGTCCATGATCGACGCCATCTTCGGCAGTAGCTCGCAGATCTGAATCCCCGGTACGCGAGTCGAAATCGGCTTGAACTCACCTCGCACCTCTAGCGGTGCGTCCATCTTCAGGTCGAAGGTATCCTGATGCGGTGGCCCGCCCGGCAGGTAAATCATGATGACCGATTTCTTGGACGACCGAACCCCCGACTGCGACTCTGCACGCAGGAGTTCCGCCAAGTTCAACCCTCCCATCCCCAATGCCCCGATCCGGAGAAAATTACGACGCGACACACCGTCGCAGAAACGATGAGGTTGGCCGGGAATTCTCAGCATGCGGCCACAGGTTATCCGATTAACTCTCGCATCGGCTGCCACCCATCCACCAAATACTGAGGTCGGCCAGACAAGTCCGGAATCGTGATCTTTGAAACGTCCAAGCCCAAAGCGTGATACAATGTCGCGAAAACCTCTCCAAACTGCACCGGGCGATCCACCGCTTCGCCCCCCAACCGATCTGTCGAGCCAATGACTTGACCATGCTTCAAACCTCCGCCTGCCAGCATCGCAAACGATACCCGAGGCCAATGGTCGCGACCCGCATCCTTGTTGATCTTGGGGGTCCGCCCAAACTCGCCCCACACCACCACCGAAACATCCTTGTCCAATCCTCGATCGTGCAGATCCTCTAACAGCGCGCTCAATCCTTGATCGAACAAAGGCAGATCCTGGCGCAACGCGCCGAAATTGTCCCCATGATGGTCCCATCGACTGAACGCTAGGGTCACGCACCGAGTCCCGGCTTCCACCAGCCTCCGGGCCATCAAAAACTGCTCCATCAGCTTCGGCCCACCATCATCCCGATTCTTGGGATCCCCCTTGCCGTACCGGTCCCGGGTCTTTTGGTCCTCCTTCTGAATGTCCAAGGCCTCCAAAAGCCGGCTGCTCGTGAGCATTCCAAAGGCCTGCTCGTTGAACGAATCCAACCCTTCCATCAACCCGCTCCCATCCACGTCCCTCCGAAACCGATCAAAACTCGACAGCAACTGCTTCCGGTCCGCCAGTCGGTCCATCGTGATGCCGTTCAACACCATGTCGGTCAACCCCGCCCCGTTTGGTTTGAACGGCGCGTGGCCAATGCCCAAAAATCCCGGATGCCCAGCATCCGACCACGGAACATGCCCCATCTTCGGGGATAACCCAACAAACGGGGGCACCGCCCGATCCACCGGCCCTTCAAGCTTGGAAAGCACCGACCCGATGCAGGGCCACCCTCCAGGAGGACTATTCCGCATGTGACGCCCAGTCAAACACTGGAAGGCGTAGTGATTGTCTTCTGCCCCCACCATCGACCGAATAATCGTCAGCTTGTCAGTCAGCTTGGCGATCTTCGGCAGGTGTTCACAAATTTGAATCCCAGGAACCTTGGTGCTGATCGGCTTGAACTCTCCGCGAACCTCCGACGGCGCATCCATCTTCAAATCCACCATGTCCTGATGCGAAGGCCCGCCCGGTAGAAACACCATGATCACGGCCTTGTGCGGAGACCGTCGCCCCGCCGCACTCTCCGCACGCAAAATTTCGGGGAGGGTCAACCCACCCAATCCTAGCGCTCCGATCCGCAAAAAGTTGCGGCGCGAAACACCGTCGCAGAACCGATTTTGATGGCCTCGAATGGTCAGCATGCGTTGCTTTGGACCGTGCACAAGTGCAGCGATCGCCTAAGGTGGACTTTGACCAAAAATCACCCTCTATCCGGATGAAGTCAAGCCTAGTTCCCGCCCTTTAAATTCACGCTGCTTTTGTTCTGCAAATCTCCCAATTGGTTTGCACCGGACTTCTGCACCGCGCTACCCGAGTCCGATACCGTTCCATCATCCGCCACCCACACCTTGCGCGGTAGCCGCGATCCGGTCTCGGGTGGCAAGGTCACATAGTGGCCCTTCGCCCGCTTCGGCTCAGAACTCGCCTCGTGCGTCGCACAACCCGCCCCCAAAAAAGCTGCAACCCCCAGGGGCACCAAAATCAAGCAAGCCAAGGTTTTTGAATAGTTCATGTTCATAAAAATCCGTTCCGCCGCCTATCTCCCTGATAGAAAGCCATCCCACGCATTTCAAGGGAATAATGCCCCATAGATGAGGATTGATTTGAATGTACCACCGCGCTAGGGTCACCCCCGATCGGACACGGCCCAACCTCCTCTCCGCGCAGTCGTCTGCCGGCGTGGGGACCCGTGCCGTCACGATGTACCCATGTCCACCCTGAGCGCCAGCGAAGAGACGCAACTCCTCTCGACCATTGAGATGTTCGAGGTGATCACGCAATCTCAACCGCTCGATCCACAGTCCTGGGAGATTCTCAAAGAAGCCTACTTCAAACTCGGTAAGCAGTCCGAGGTGCTCAACACCTCCAAAAAGCTCGCCCAAGTCTACGTCCAACTCGGCCAACTCTCCTCCGCGATTCTCGAATACGAAACCATCCTCCAACGCCACCCCGATGACCGGGAAGTCGTCAAAGCCCTCCAGGATATCGAGAACCGTGCCAGCAGCTTCGGAGCCGGTTCCGCAGCCCCAGAACCCGAGGTCGTCGAACGTCAAATCGCTCCCAGCCCCGCCCCCGTCGCCCAACGCAGCCAAGGTGGTATTCCCGCTCCTTCCCTGCCCCCCATGTCCACCCCGGCGGCCAACCGCCTCGTGGTCCCAGCCGACCTCGACGACGGGAAACAAATGATGCAGAAGATCTTTGTGGACGGCAAAATGATCTCCCTGCCCGACTTCAATCTGCTCTGGATCGTCCCCAATCTTCAAGGAACTCCAGAATCGCCCTCCGAACCGTTCCTTCACCTCGCCTCCGAACGAAATTATATCCCTTTCGAAAAGGGGATTCGCATCCTCAGCGAACGTGCTCGACTCTCTTACATGCCGCTCGCCAAATACGATGTCGACCTCGACACCGCCCGCGCATTCCCAAAGGACGTGTGCCGTCGCTGGTGCGTGCTGCCTTTCGATAAGATGAGTAAATCCATCTTCGTAGCCACCGCAAATCCTTACAACAAACAAGCCGTGAAGGAGCTCGAAGCCGTAGCCAAGGGTCGGCTCATCTGGTATCTCACCTCCCCCAAGGACCTCTTCGAACTCGTTAAAAAGGTGTTCCGTTAACCCCCATTCGCATGGCTCCTATCAAGACATTCGGAGAACGGATCGTGGACGCGCTGGTCGAAGACGAGCTGCTGTCCCCAACCCAAGTCACCGAGCTCTACGAGACCCAGAAAAAAGAGGGCACCCGCCTTCTGAAGCTGCTCATCGATAAATCCCTCGTCAACGAGCTCGACATGGTCGTCGCCATGGGCCGCGTGCTCAACACGAGCCCCGTCAACCTCCAACGCGTGGGCATCGCCCCCGAAATCGCCGCTCTCGTCCCCAAAGACATCGCCACCAATCACAAGGTCATCCCCGTCTCAAGGTTGGAAAACCGGCTCTACTTGGCCATGGCCGACCCGCTGAACGTCCTCGCTCTCGACGACGTCAAGCGCATCACCAAACTGGAGATCGTCCCTCTCATTGCCCCCGAGAAAGCCATCATTGATAAGCTGAGCAACCTGGAATCCAACAAGGGTGCCATGGAGCAGCTGATTCAGGATGCCCAAAAGCAGGCCGAGCTCGAGGCTGAGGCCGAGGATGTCCAAGTCTCAAAGGAGGGGACCCAAGAAGAAAGCGCCGATCAGTTGGCCGGGTCTGCCGAAGAAGCGCCCGTCATCAAGCTCGCCAACCTCATCCTCGTCCAAGCCATCAAGGATCGCGCCAGCGACATCCACATCGAACCTTTTGAAAAAGTCGTTCGCCTCCGCTATCGCATCGACGGTGCCCTCATGGACGCCTCGCCGCCCCCAAAGAATCTTCAGGTCGCCCTGACCTCGCGCATCAAGATCATGGCGAACCTCGATATCGCCGAACGCCGCCTACCCCAAGACGGCCGTATGCGCATGAAGGTCGCCGGCAAAGATATCGATCTACGCGTCTCGTTCATGCCGGTCGTGCATGGCGAAAAATGCGTGCTCCGCGTTCTCGATAAATCCAACCTGTCCGCTAGCATCCAGAACCTCGGCATGGATAGTGGCACCTTCCGTCGCTTCAAATCAGCCGTTGATGCACCGCACGGTCTGATGTTGGTCACCGGCCCCACTGGCTCCGGCAAGACCACCACGCTGTACTCCGCGCTCAACGAGCTCAACAACCCAGACTATAATATCGTCACGGTTGAAGACCCCGTCGAATTCCAAATCCCCGGCATCAACCAGGTGCCTATCAAAAAGGAAATCGGCCTCACCTTCGCAGCCGCACTCCGCTCCATTCTGCGCCAAGACCCCGACATCATCATGATCGGGGAGATCCGCGACGAAGAAACCGCTGAAATCGCCGTCGAAGCCGCTCTCACCGGTCACCAAGTGCTGAGCACCATGCACTGCAATGACGCTCCCGGTGCCATCTCACGTCTCGACGACATGGGCATCGCCCCCTTCTTGATCTCTTCCTCCGTGATCCTCGCCTGCGCCCAACGGCTCATGCGCCGAACCTGCTCAGCCTGCAAGGAACCCATCACCTACCCCAGGAAGATGTTCGATGACCTCGATATCAATCCCTCGGAATTCGATGGGGTCACCTTGTTCAAAGGCCGCGGTTGCGATCGCTGCAAGAATAGCGGTTACGCCGGACGCTGCGCCATCATCGAGGTCATGACTGTCAGCGACGAAATCCGTAAACTCGTGATCGATCGCGCCAGCGCCATGGAGGTCGGCAAAGTCGCCGTCCAACAGGGCATGAAAACCCTCCGCATGGTCGCGCTCGACAAGGTTCGTGAAGGGATTTCAACCCTCGAACAAGTTCTCGTCCTCACCTCGAACCACTAAACCGCGCCCGCCCGCCCCAAGATCGAGTGCCACCTGCACGGGTTTTGTTCATCGACCACGTGGACCGCATCCTCGGCGGAGCGGAGGTCAATCTGGTCGAATTGCTCGAGGCCAACGCGCAGTCTCATCCACCACTCTGGCAGGTGGTCTGCGCCTGCGCCAAAACCGGACCGCTGCGTCGCGCGCTGTCCTCCATCCCCAACGTCTCAACGGTCGATTACTCCGCCGCTCAAAGGTTCAATAATGTCCGGCTCGTCGACCGCTCGGGTAGCCTTTCCCGATTCTGGCGCGGCTGGTGGGCCATGCGCGCGGCAACCGATGAACTCTCCCGTATCGTGGCCGACGTGCGTCCCGATTTTATTATTTCCTGCACCAACAAGGACCACTTCGCCACCGCACGACTGCCCTCTCACGTCACCACGCGCCGGGCTTGGTGGGTCAATGATCTCGTGACATCGGATTTCTTCTCCTGGCCGGCTCGTCAGGGATTCAAACATCTCGCCAAACGCAGCTCCGCCACTCTGATCGCCGTCTCCCAAGCCGTCTCAACCGCATTAATCCAGCTCGGGCTTCCCTCTTCGGTCATCCGCACGATCCCCAATGGAATCCCGGTTGCCCGCTACGCCCGCACGACCAAACCAGGTCAAGTGACACAAACCTCCCTTGATCAAACCCTGCCTACCGTGGGCGTCATTGGGCGTTTCACCCCCTGGAAAGGGCAGCATCTCGCCCTCGAAGTAGCCAAACAGTGCCGCGATCAGGGTCTACCCGTTCGATTCCTCCTGGTCGGCCAAGCGTTCAACGAGGATCAAGCCTACGAGCAATCCCTTCATGAGTTCGTCGTCCATCACCACCTCCAAAAGCTCGTGGAGTTTCGCCCGTTCCAAAACGACATCACCTCCACCCTCAGTCAGCTGCACATCCTCCTTCACGCTTCCACCAAGCCCGAGCCGTTCGGCCGCGTTATTATCGAGGCCATGGCCGCCGGTGTCGCCGTAATCGCAGCTCGAAACGGTGGTGTCACCGAAATCCTAACCCATAACCAGGACGGCTGGCTCGCCCAATCAGGCTCGGCCGAGAGTTATTTCCAGGGGATCTCCACCCTTCTCACAAACCCGACCCTTAGGGCTCAGCTCGCTCAACGCGCGCTGGGTGTAGTTCACGAGAAGTTCAATATCGATCGGGTGCTCGCGCAGTTCGATCGCGTCATCCATGAAACCCGCTGAACCACCCATGCCAGCCTCAGTGGTCTCAGAATCTGTTCTCCGTCGACGTTTCATTTTCCTGACACTCGGTTACCACCCCGACCAAGCGGGCGGAGCATTTCGTTACGTCGCCGAAGTGGCTGAAGGATTGGCCACTCGCGGTCACCGTGTCCATGTGGTCTACCCGTCGGCAGTCTCCAACCCCGAGCAGGAGGTTCGTCATCAGGTCAATCTGCACCGGTTTCCCGAAGCTCAGGGATTCTTTGCCTCCAATTGGATCACGGAAAACCGACGGGCAGCAAGCCACCTCAAAGCTTTGCTGTCCGATGCTTCCCCGTCGCTCGTCGTGCTATGCCACGCTTTTTTTTATCCTAGCGTACGCCACACTCGAACCGCCTTCGTGTCTTTGTTCACGGGCCCATGGGCCCACGAATTCCGCTTCAGTCGCACCGGAACCAGTCGGTCGGCCTTGGCACGGGTTGTCGATCGTTTGGCTGCGTTCTGCATGCACCAGGTGGAAGGTTCGAGTCTGCGAAATGCTCGCCTCATCCTGACCATCAGCGATTACTACGTTCGCTCGCTCACCTCCTGGCACCCAGGGCTCAAGACCTCAATGGTCATGATGTCCGGAGGCGTCAACTTGAACCGGTTCACCGCCCCTTCCGATCGCACCGAATTGCGCCAACGTTGGGGCGTCGATGATCGAACCTTCTTGTTCCTCGCCGTGCGCAGACTCGATGCGCGTATGGGTCTCAGTATGCTCATCCAGGCATTCTCGAAGCTGCCCGCCTCCAGCCTCGCCGCGCTCTGGATCGCAGGCAAAGGGCCTGAACGCGACGCTCTCCAAAGTCAAATCGATCGCCTGAAACAATCCCATCGCATCCGCCTCCAAGGCTTCGTCCCCGAGGCGCAACTGCCCGAACTCTACGCCGCTGCGGATTGCACCGTCGTACCAAGCCTCGCTCTCGAAGGGTTCGGCCTTGTGCTGGTCGAATCCCTCGCCTGCGGCACCCCCGTCATCGGCGCAGACTCCGGAGCCATCCCTGAAGTCCTTTCCCCTCTCGATCACGCACTGCTCTTCCCAACCGGCTCCGAGCCCGCGCTCCACCAAATTCTGGAACGGATCTGCTCTCTCAGGCTATCCCTTCCCACCCGAACCGCTTGCCGCACGTTTGCCGAATCTCAGTTCCGCTGGGATAAACCGATCCGTGCCGTCGAGGTCGCCTTCCCACACGCACAGCCCGGAGAATCGGCTCAGCACTCATGAGAATCCTCGAGCTAGGGAAGTTCTACCCGCCGCACCATGGGGGCATCGAAACCCTCCTCCGATCCTGGTGCGTAGGCTTCGCCCAAAAGGGGGCTCATGTCGACTGTGTCGTGGCCAACGACAACGCGCGCTCGGAATCAAAGCTCATCGAGGGTGTCCACGTCCACCGTTGCGGGTCCTATGGCACGCTCTTGTCCACCTCGATCTCCCCAGCCTATTGCCTCAAAGCCTGCCAGCTGCCGAGCGATTTGTGGCACATCCATTTTCCAAACCCCCTCGCCGATCTCACCACTCTGCTCGGCCTTGGGGATCGAAAGTTGGTCATTTCATACCACAGCGACGTTATACGCCAAGCCCACCTCATGAGACTCTACGGCCCGCTGCTCCACCGCGTGCTGCGCCGCGCCGATCGTATCATCGTCGCCACCCCAAAACATCTCGAATTCTCCCCGTGGCTTGCCCCCCACGCCGACCGAGTCTCGTGCATCCCTTTTGGCATCGACCTGCAGAGGTTCGATGCCGCAAACCGCGATCCAACAAAGATTTCCACCCTCCGCGCCCTTGCAAAGGGACGTAAAGTCGTCTTAAATGTGGGCCGATTAGTTCCTTATAAGGGACAATGCTTCCTGCTCGATGCGTGTCGGGACTTGGATGTAGACCTGTGGTTGGTTGGAACCGGTCCTCTGGAGGCAGAACTGAAAGCTCGAGCAGAGGCCCTGGGCCTCGGGAATCGAGTTCGATTCTGGGGTGCGGTCGAGGACGAACTCCTCCCCTCGATCCTGCATGCGTGTGATGTGTTTGCGTTCCCGTCCATCACTCCCAATGAAGCCTTCGGGTTGGTGCAGGTCGAGGCCATGGCCTGCGGAAAGCCTGTCATCTGTTGTGATCTTAAGTCCGGCGTGCCATTTGTGAATCTGCACCAACAAACCGGCCTTGTCGTGCCCCCACAAGACACGCAAGCCCTTCGAGCGGCTCTCATTCAGCTGCTCTCAAACCCCACCCAGGCCCATTCCCTCGGGCAAGCAGGCCGCACGCGTGCTCACAATGAGTTCTCGCTCCAAGTCATGGTGGATCGCTACTGGGACTGTTTCAATTCGGTCTTCCCTGCGCGAGCCTAGCGTGCCCCATCCCCATGCTCGGCCCATACAAAACCTACCTGACGATCGCAGCCCTGTCCTTCTTGATCAGTTGGATCCTCACCCCCTGGATTGCCAAACTCGCCTTTCGGGTCGGGGCCATCGATATCCCCAACGAGCGTAAAGTCCACAAGAACCCGATGCCCCGCCTCGGCGGTCTCGCCATCTTTGCTGGAATGTGCATGCCGTGGTTCGGGTTATATGTCGTCGAAAATTTCGTCTCGATCACGTTTCAAAACTACGAACGCATCCTTCTCAAGCTAATAGGCACCTCAATCCTGATCCTCGGCCTAGGCATCTACGACGATATCCGCGGCGCAAACGCACGCCAAAAGTTCTTCGTCCAATTCGCCGTCGCCAGCTTCCTGTATCTCAGTGGCCTCCAAATCACCGTGCTTAGCAATCCTTTCGGAGCCCCCATCCAACTCCAGTGGTTGTCCTTCCCAATCACCGTGCTCTGGATCGTCGGCATCACCAATGCCATTAACCTGCTCGACGGCATCGACGGTCTCGCAACCGGTGTGACAGGCTGCATCGCGATGTCTCTCGCGGTCATCAACATCGCCCACGGCAATGTCATCGTCGCCCTACTCACCCTCTCACTCGCCGGGGCTTGCCTCGGCTTTCTTCCCCATAACTTCTCTCCCGCACGCATATTCCTCGGGGATACCGGAAGCTTGTTCATGGGTTATATGCTCGCAGGCATCGGAATCATCTCCTTGTTCAAGGTCACCACCTTGAGCTTCATCGCCGTTCCTTTCCTGGTGTTCGGTCTTCCGCTCTACGACACACTCTCCGTCATGCTGCGCCGCGCCCGTGCGGGAGCCCCGTTGTTCAGTGCCGATCGCTCCCATCTCCATCACCGACTGCTCGCCCTCGGTTGGGGGCAACGCGATGCCGCCCTTTTTCTGTGTGCGATCTCCGCATTCATGGGGGCTTTCGCTGTCTTTCTTACGCTCAATGATGCCCAGGAAATCACGATCTTCACCGGAGGGATCGTACTCGCTCTCATGGGGGCCATCGGTTTGGTAGGTCGTCGTTTCCTGGGTCATAAATCTGGGCCTCATTCATGATCTCGCTCGAAGAAGCTCTCCGTCGCATCCTCAAAGATCTTCACCCGCTCGAATCCGAAGGGATCCCTATTTCCCGAGCCCAGGGCCGTGTCTCGGCCGAATCGATCCTCTCCCCGATGGACGTCCCCCCATTCGATAATTCCGCCATGGATGGCTACGCGGTCCGCAGCGAGGATGTTCAGAACGCCTCCCCCTCCCAGCCCAGGACCCTCCAAATCGTGGGCCGCCTCGCCGCTGGCTCGGACTCCCAGTTCACCCTCGGCGCCGGCCAAGCCGTACGCGTGTTCACAGGATCCCCCGTGCCGCCAGGTTCCGACGCCGTTGTCATGCAGGAGGATACCCAACCCCTCCCATCCGATCGCAACGCGGTCCTGGTTCTCGATGCAGCAAAACCTTTCGAGAATATGCGGCTGCGCGGCGAAGACATCAAAAAGGCCGCACTGCTCGTCGCCAAAGGTTCCGTGCTCGGATTCGCTCAACTCGGCGTCATCGCCGCCGTCGGCTTGGATCAGGTACGCGTCATCGCGAAACCTCTCGTGGGCATCGTAGCCACCGGCTCCGAACTGCGCGAACCCGGCACGCCGCTCCTCCCCGGCCAAATCTACGAAAGTAACCGGATCGCGATCGCTTCACTCCTGCGCAGCTGCGGGGTCGACGCAAAAACTTACCCCCTGGTGCCCGATTCCCTCGAGGAAACCCAGCGCTCCTTAGCTCTGGCCTGCGATGAATGCGACGTCGTTCTCACCACCGGTGGGGTCTCCGTCGGTGATTACGATTATGTCAAAGACGCTTTCACCCGAATCGGCGGTGTCATCGACGTCTGGAAAATCGCGGTCAAACCCGGCAAACCCTTCGTGTTCGGTCACAGAAAAGCCGTGCCCCTTTTCGGTTTGCCCGGCAATCCGGTCTCCGCCGCTGTCAGTTTCCAACTCCTGGTGCGGCCCGCCCTCGCAAGGCTCCGCGGCATTATCAATTGGCAACCACGCACGCTTCGGGGAGTGACCAGCGAACCGCTGCGCAACTCAGCCGATCGCCGACATTTCATGCGGGTCTCTCTTCGCTCCGATGGAACCATCGCCTCAGCCGGCCCCCAAGGATCCCATGTGCTGAGTTCGCTTTGCACATCCATCGGCCTACTCGACATGCCTCCACAGTCTCTTATCCCCGCAGGAACCGCCGTCGAAGTCATCACCTGGGAATAAGGTAGGGACGTCCCGCCCTCGTCCGACCGAAGCCAAGGCGAAGGCGGATGGGCTGTCCCCGTCCCGCGAAAGCGGGACGGAACCGGAGCACGACATATCCGGATGCCCGTGAAGCCATCAGAAGGGATAAAGACGCAAACCCACAAACAGCTACTCGACTCCCACGCCAAGAAGGACTGGGCAGACTAGAATTTACGACTGGGAAAATCCAACATACCCGGCCGTGGAGTCAATCCGGGTTGGGACAGAGAGGGAGCCAATGAAGGGGAGGAATTGAGATTCAGAAAACGCGATCCCGTCGCGTCAAACGTGCCAAAGCTGATCGAACTCTTGCCTCTGTTTGCCTGCTGAAATGGTGCCAACAAGTTCTCCGTTCGTTGGCTCAATTCTTCCACCCCTCGTGCTCCAAAGCTACTGAGTGGCGTGGTCGGAGTAACCTCCCGGCGTGTCGGATCCGAACCAAACGCCGCCAAGGGCTCAATTGAGGAGGCATCGCCCTTAGAGTTCTTTAGCGCCGCCAAATCCGCCGCATGCGTCTCCGCATGAGGATTGAGCAGCCGCCGAAAATCGTCCCGCGCCTTTTGAGCCTTATCCTTTTCCTTCTGTGTCTTGCTCAAGCCAAACGGCGATGCGGTCAACGTACCCCCAAAAAGATCGGGCTGGTCAATCTGCGGTCCGTTGTCTTTTTTCTTGTCCCGAGAAAATCCAAACTGAGCCAAACCCCCACCCAACTGCGACCGGGAAGCGTCTAACCCAAATGAGTCCCCAGCGGAGAGAAAATCCATCCGCGGATCACTCTTCTTCTTCCCACTCATTCCCGTCTCGGATTCCGCGCCGCTGATATAGCGCTCAAACGAATTTCGCCCGCCAGCTGACCCTTCATCCGCTCCGAACGTATCCCCACGAACACCCGCTGCCTCTTCAGCGGTCATCATCTTACTCGCGGTATCCCCAGACCGATCCAACAAAAAGTTCTTCTGCTTGTCCAAGAGCTCCAATTGCTTCTTGGATCGCGGCATCATCGTGTGCGGAATCTCGGGAAGCGCACCCACACCGCTAACCGAGCTCTTCCGATCCAGAAAATCAAAACCAGCGCCGCCCCGGGCCGCTTCCCGCCGTGTCGCTGCATCGGGCAAAGCCACCTTCTCTGGGGTGTCTGTATCCAAAATCATCTTCTCCCCACCCCACGCCAACCCTCCCAATCCCACCGCAAATGAAACGCCCAACAGCACCGAACGAATCCATCGTCCCGCTACCGTGTTGTAAGGGTTTCTTCGCATCTTAATCCCAAAAATAGGCGTCTCCGCAAATATTCCAGTACCCTACAGGTTTCTTACAAAGAATAAAGGGATAAAAATTGTCGACGGAAATTCGCCTCCCGCGCAGGCAGCACCTGCCTGAGCCGATCCACTCGAATCGCCCCATGTTGGAACCGGCGCTTCTCGAAAATCGGCATCCGGAAACCCGTCAGGCTCTCCACCCCAGCCCCCACCACTTCCCCCTTGAGGCGATACAAACGTTCCACATCATACTGGGTCAACTCCAGGAAAGGGATGCCCTCCGCCACCTCTACCACGTCAGGGTTCGTAAACGGACTGAACCCCGAAAAACCAAGACTCACCCCCGGCGCGTAGCTCCTTGCGTAGGATCGGCTTAACCCGCCCGAATACGTCAACGAGTGCTTGATCTTCCCTACCCCCCAGCCCTCCTGATACAGCATCCGATTGTTCACCACACTGCGGATCGTCAATTCAGGGTTCTCCTCGATCGGGTAATCCTTCAGATTCTCATCACCGCCGTCCCCATCCATCAGATACTTCCAGTCTGGATACCGCCGCCGAATCTCACGGCAAAGCGCCAACCCCATCGCCGCCGCCTCAATGTCCAATGGCTTGTAGTCCTCGACCACGCGTATCGTCTCACCCACATCGATCGTCTCCGCCGCGACTTCGACGGGCTCCAAAAACAACCCCAGCCCCAAACGTCCCAAGAACTCCCGCGCTTGCACCACATCCGGCGCATCCCCCATGGCCAGCGTGAATGCCTTCAATCGCGAAGGGTTCAGTCCCAGCTTCAAAAACAAGTGGTACGTGACCAAAAACACCGCCCCGCTGTCGATCCCACCTGAAAAGAGCACACCCACAGGCTCGTTCTCTGGCACCCGCTTCAACCATTTCGCAATCGCCTCAGCCAATGCTCCCACATATTGACGTCCAATCACGGCAGGATCCGCAGGTAGAGCATTCATCGGCGGATCAAAAAAGCGTGTGTAAACTGGATCCGGATCAGGACACCCCACCAGCTGCACCTCCGTAACGTAATGGGCTGGCACCATGCGGGTGTAGCTGGGATGAAATTGATCCTCCAAACCCTCCCGCTTCAACCACTGATGTATCGCATCAATCCTCTGGGCCACGATCAACGCCGGACCTTCAGCACGCTTGGCCAAAAAGTATCTCAGCGGCCGATCCAACGAACGCGCCATCCGAACCGCCTTGCCGTGCTTCGCAACAATCGCGAAGGACCCGTCGATCTCACGCACCGCCTCAGGCGTGCCTCCTAAAACCCGCTGACGCGCTTCCTCCAGCGTCATGTTGTAAATCCATTGCGCTCCCGGATCCACGAGGTCCACCAGCCGCTCGAGATGTTGGTTCATACCATTCATTCATTCGATTCAGCGCGGTCACCCGCGCACTCTTACCCGAGTCCACTCACCCTTCCATCGGCCCAGAGCGCACTACAAACCACTCCAGACCCCAGGCTCAAAGCGCCGGGGGCCGCGACTCCGGGGGTCTCACCGGTGGTAACCCTCCCGTCTCCGCAAGGGTTGGGTTCCGCGGACGATGCCCACGCCGACGTCGACGCTTGCGAACCCTCTGACCACCCGAATCGCCCTTCGTTCCATCGCCTTCCCCATCTTCGTCATCCTCATCGCTTCCCTCGTCCCGAGCTCGGGAATCGGGGTGAGACTTGAGGGAGTTCTGAACAATCGCCGGACGATGGTGGTGCCGACTCTTTCGCCCCGAACGACGGGAGTAACGCCACCAGATTAACAATACCAAAACCACCCCCAACACCGACGCAGTCCCTATCACGAGGCCCATGTCGCCAGCGACGAGTTTCGTGTCTGTGCCCATCGGACGGGAGGACAAACTCTGGACCCCTTGGGCCAGCATGGGTGTGAAATCGGTCATTGCGAGAATCATCTTACTCAAATCACGACGCGGCAATAGTGAAAAATGGCTGCGATTTCTGGCGGTTTCCCATGAACTCCAAGAAATCCGACCGACCTCAAGCTGCCGAATCCGCCCCGTCCCGCGACTCGTCGCTCGCGGCATCCTGGAGAATGTTCAACCGCTGCATTCTGTAGCGTAAAGCGTGCCGACTAATCTTCAGTTGCTCTGCCGCTCGATTCAAATTTCCCTGGTTCTGCTCGTAGATCGAAAGGATCAAATCCCGCTCAAAATTCGTCACAGCCTGATCCAATGATTGGCCCGAGGACGCAAACGCCGTGTCGAACCGGCCGAGTTTCGACTCCACTTGGAAATGGGGCAGGCTGGAGGCTTGAATTTCTTCCGTCGACTCCAGAATCACCGCTCGCTCGATGGCGTTCCTCAGCTCCCTGACGTTGCCAGGCCAGTGATGAGCCAAGAGCGCCTGATGCGCCGCCGGGGTAAACGAACGGATCGTTTTGTTCATCAGAACTGTGAACTGCTTGAGAAAATAGGCCGCCAATAACAAGACATCGCTGCCTCGCTCGCGCAACGGCGGCGGAAGGAATTGCACCACGTTCAGCCGATGAAACAAGTCCTCCCGAAACTGGTTCTGCCGGATCGCGTGTACAATGTCCCGGTTCGTCGCTGCAATCAGGCGCACGCTGACCTTGAGTTCGTGATTTCCCCCCACTCGCGTAAAGGTTCCATCCTCCAAAAATCTCAACAGCTTCGCCTGCAGCGGCCGACTCATATCCCCAATCTCATCGAGAAAAATGGTTCCGCCGTCCGCTTCCTCCACCCGCCCTAGCTTCTGCTTCAGCGCCCCCGTGAACGCACCTTTCTCATGCCCAAACAGCTCGCTCTCCAACAGGTTCTCCGGAATCGCAGCACAGTTGATCCGAATATAGTTCGCCTCCCGCCGATGGCTCAAACTGTGCAAACAGCCCGCGATCAGCTCCTTGCCCGTGCCGCTTTCCCCCAAAACCAATACCGTGGCGTGCGTGGGTGCCACCGTCTGGATCAAGCGCTTGAGGTCATGCATGCGCTGGCACTCCCCAATGATCTGCTCCATCGTCATGCCCATCGATGCCCGCGCCTTCAACGCCGCATTTTCCTGGAGTAATCGATGCCTCTCCGCACACCGATGCACCGCATGGATCAGCTCTTCCGGCGCAAAAGGCTTCGCCAAATAGTCGATCGCCCCAGCCTTGATCGCCTCCACCGCCAATTTCGGCGTGGCATACGCCGTGATCATCAGCAACGGCACCCCGGGGTGGCGCTGCCGCGCCTTTTCCAAAAACTCATACCCGCTCATCCCCCCCAGCCGTGCATCGGTCAAAACCATAAAAAACGGCTCCCGCTCCATCATCTTCAAGGCTTGCTCGGCCGACTCCGCCGACCGCACCTGAAAGCCCTCGTCGCTCATCACCGTTTCGAGCGAGAGCCGCATGTTCTTTTCGTCATCGACGACAAGCAATGGTGGGAGTGTGGGAATCATTTCCTAAGTTTGAACAAGCTTTTCGCCGGGAAGTTCAGCACAAACTCGGTACCCTTTCCAAGCTCCGATTCCACCCTCACCGTCCCTCCATTGATCTCGGTATTGTGTTTCACGATCGCCAAACCCAGACCGGTGCCCTTCTCCTTCGTGGTAAAGTAAGGCTCAAAGATCTTCCCGACGTTCGGCGGAGCAATCCCAGGACCGTCGTCGCGAATGTGGATCACGACCGAGTAATCCTCCCGGTATGCCGTGCTCAGCCAGATGTTGCCCCGAGCCTGCATCGCCTCACGTGCGTTCTGCAAAAGGTTCACAAAGACCTCAGACAAATGCGCCCGTTGAATCAGCAACGAGGGCAAAGCGGGGGCATAATCCCGATGGATCCTAACCTGAAACTGCACCGCAGCCGGAAAGACCTCATCCACCGCTCGGTCTAGCTCGTTGTTGATCTCCACCCGCTCCACTCGCCCTTCCGAAAGGCGTGCATACCCCATCAATTCCGTGATGATCCGATCCGACCTCGCGACTTCCTCCCGGATAATTGAAATCTGTTGGGTGATCGTTTTACCTTCCTTCACCGTCCGCTGTAATGTGAAGGCCGCGTTGTTGATGATCCCTAGCGGGTTCTTCAGCTGGTGCGCAATTTCCGCCGCCAATCGTCCCGTGGCTTGCATCTGCTGCTGGCGCAACGCGAACTCCCTCGACTCCTCCTCCGCTCGCCGCTGACGATCAAAAAGTACCTGCACACCGTGGCAGCAGACCGTCATCAGTAAAAGCAACGCCACCCTCAGAATAAACGGCTCCGCTGCCTCCGACGCTGCCCCCACCTCCTCGCTATACGAAGGATACGTCGTCAGGTTCTCCAACTCAAAGCCGTGGGTCGACACATCGACCAACCCCGCCACCACATACGCTCCAGTCGTTACCAAGTTCGCCGTAATCTGCGGGGCTCCCATCGAGATGCTCACCGTGTTCCGGATGATCAAGGTCAAGAGCACCCAAAATAAAATGCTGTCAAAACCACCCGTCACCAACGTCAACGCGGACACGAACAAGGCATCCACCAGACACACCGTAAAGACAATCCACTGAACCACCGCAAACGAAAACTGCCCCATGAACGCCAGCACAAAACCCGTCGCCGTCGTCAGGGCAAAATACAAAACAAAACCCGTCTGAAATCCCTTCATCAGCATCGTCCACCACTGGTAACTCTCCGATGCCAAAAGCCGAGTCGACGTCAGATCCTCCAACTGGATGCCAAAGAATAGATAGTAAAAGAGGACTACAATCGCCGCCGCCTTCACCGGCAGCATCAAATGTCCCTCCATCAACCGTAGTCGCTCCACCTGCATCGCCGGAGCCGGGGTGTCCGCAGACCAAAACCTCCGCCACTCCAACGCAAACTCGCTGAGATTATGGAATATCATGCGGTGAATGCCTCGACCTCAAGCCGCCCCACCCACCTCCGAAACCAATTCCATGGCCCGACCTACTATACCTTCCACCTCCCACAACCGACCCAACCCCTGATATCCGCAAGCCAGCAAACCTTC
>Ga0172367_10002502_pt1 | contig 25112 bp, 23 predicted proteins | sample Lak10m_FD_114542 | JGI IMG/M metagenome (GOLD analysis project Ga0172367, IMG submission 114542) | Freshwater microbial communities from Kabuno Bay, South-Kivu, Congo - kab_022012_10m | ecosystem: Environmental > Aquatic > Freshwater > Lake | place: Democratic Republic of the Congo: South-Kivu...
CGGTGTCGAGCGCGCCGCCGGCCATGACGGCGAACGCCACGAGCGCGCCGACCGCGCTGCCGACGGCGGCTGCCACGACTGCGACCACCGGCCGGTAGAGGAGCGACCCGGCCAGGAGCCCCGCAACGGCCCCGACGGCGGCGGCGGCCCAGAGCGGCACCCCGGGGAGGAGCGCGCGCGCGGTCACGATGGCGCCGAGGAAGCCGACGGCCATCGCCGCCGCGACCACGGCCGGACGCAGGAGGCGCGCACCTGCGAGGACCAGCAGGATGCCGACGACCATGAGCACCGCGAGCATGCCGCGCGCCGTCGGTTCGAGGGCGGCAGCAAGGAACTCGGGCTGGAGCGAGGCGAGCGATGCGGTCACGGCCACGGAGGTGTATCGGCTCGCCTAGCCTTCGCCCTGTGAAGAACCGGCGCTCCGCTCCCCGCAACCGCCTCGCGGGCTCCCGAAGCCCGTACCTGCTGCAGCACGCCGGAAATCCCGTCGATTGGTGGCCCTGGGGTGCGGACGCCATCGCCGAGGCCCGCCGGCGCGGGGTGCCGCTCTTCGTGTCCATCGGCTACAGCACGTGTTACTGGTGCCATGTCATGGAGCGCGAGAGCTTCGAGAGCGAGGTTGCCGCGGCGGTGCTCAACGGGGCCTGCGTCCCCGTGAAGGTCGACCGCGAGGAGCGCCCGGACGTGGACGATGCCATGATGACCGCCTGCCAGGCGTTCACGCAGCTCACCGAGGGGCGGCCGAGCGGCGGCTGGCCGCTCAACGTCTTCCTTGACCCGGACACCCTCGAGCCCTTCTTCTGCGGCACCTACTTCCCGCCCGACGCGGGGTACGGGCGTCCGTCGTTCACCGACCTCGTGCGCGCGGTGCAGGCGGCGTGGTCGACCGACCGCGCGGGGATGCGCGAGCAGGCCGCTCGGCTCGCCGGCATCGTCCGCAGGCAGATGGCGCTGCCCGCGCCCGCCGACGGCACGCCCGCGCTCGATTCCGATGCCATGGCCGAGCAGGTGGCGGGCGCGCTGCTGAGGCTCCACGACCCGACCAACGGCGGCTTCGGCGGTGCGCCGAAGTTCCCGACGCCCGCGTACCCGCGCTTCCTGCTCGAGGAGGGAACGGCAACGATGCTCGAGGCCGTGCGCCGCACGCTCGATGCGATGGCGATCGGAGGCATCTTCGACCAGGTGGGCGGCGGCTTCCATCGCTACGCGGTGGATGCCGCGTGGACCGTGCCGCACTTCGAGAAGATGCTCTACGACAACGGCCAGCTTGCCGCGCTGTACGCCGACGCGTACCGCCGCTGGGGCGATCCGCTGCACGGTGAGACCGCGCGCCGGACGTGCGCGTACGTGCTGCGCGAGATGACCGACGCGGACGGCCGGTTCCTGTGCGCGCAGGACGCGGAGGTGGATGCGCGCGAGGGGCTCAACTACCTGTGGTCGCCGCAGTCGGTGCGGGAGGCGCTCGCGGCCGCCGGGTGCGCGGACCTCGAGTCCTTCGCGTTCGCGCTCTACGGGCTCGGCGGCGCGCCGAACTTCCGCGATCCGCACCATGCCGAGGCCGCGCCGGCGTTCGTCCTCCGGCTCGGCGCGCGGCCCGATGCAATCGCCAGGGGCATGGGCATCCCGGATGCCGAGTTCCGCGCGCGGCGCGCGTCGGTGGACGCGGCGCTCCTCCGGGCGCGGGCGCTCCGCCCGCAGCCATCCACCGACGACAAGACGGTGACCGCGTGGGCGGGGCTGATGGCCGAGGGACTTGCGTCGGCGGGCGATGCGCTCGGCGAGCGCGCGTTCGTCGAGGCCGCGGGGAAGGGCGTGACCTTCGTCCTCGAGCGCATGCGCTCCCCGGACGGCGGGCTGTTGCGCACCTTCCGCGACGGCGTGGCCGGCACGGAGGCATTCCTCGAGGACTACGCGTGCATGGCCAACGCGTGCCTGGCGCTCGCGCACGCGAGCGGCGACTGGCGCTGGCGCGACGAGGCTCGGGCGCTCGTGGCCGAGGCGGAGCGCAGGTTCCTCGACCCCGCGAGCGGCGCGTGGTTCGACAGCCCGGCCAATGCGCCCGACCTCTTCGTGCGCATCCGCAGCGGCGACGATGGGGCCATGCCGAGCGGCACGTCCTCGATCCTGCGGGCGATGGCGGGACTGGCGGCAGCCGACCGCGATGCGTCGATGCTCGCGAAGGCGCGGCGCGCGCTCGATGCGATCGCGCCCGCGGTACGGGAGCAGCCCGTGGCGGCAAGCGGCACGGTGCTCGCGGCGCGTGCGCTCGCGCGCGCGGCGGACGCGGTCGGCGGCTAACCTCCGCGATCCATGCCCTTCACCGTGGCGCTCATCTCCACCGGCGGCACCATCGAGAAGACCTACGACGAGTTGCACGGCGTGCTGCAGAACTCGCTCAGCGTCCTCGACGCCATCCTCGCGTCCCTCTCGCTCGAGGGCGTGCGGATCACGCGCGTGCCGCTCATGAACAAGGACAGCCTCGACATGACCGAGGCCGACCACGACCTCATCGCCGAGACCGCCGACGTCATGGCGCAGGGGCATGACGGGGTGGTGATCTGCCACGGCACCGACCGGCTGGCGGTGACCGGCAACCGCATCCACGCTCGGCTGAGCGCGGCCCGCCGCATGGCGAGGCCCGTGGTGCTGACCGGTGCCATGCGTCCCTACGAGCTGCGCCGCACCGACAGCGTGCAGAACCTCACCGAGGCGCTGCTTGCCGTGCAGGTGCTCGCGCCGGGCGTGTACGTCGCGATGCACAACAAGGTGCTCGCCTTCCCGGGCGTGCGCAAGGACTACGAGCGGATGACGTTCGTGCGGGAGTGATCCCGGTCTCCGCGGCCCGTGCGGCGGGGCTACGATCGGCCGCATGAACCAGCGTGCCGCGTCCTCCGGCCGGGTCGCCCGGCTGCTCGCCCTGGTGGAGCGCCTCGGAAACCGGCTTCCTGATCCCGCCACGCTGTTCGTGCTGCTGGGGGCCGCGGTGCTTGCGCTCAGCTGGGTCGGCGCGCGCGAGGGCTGGTCGGTCGCGGACCCGCGCGACCCGGCGAAGCGCATCGTGGTCGACAACCTGCTCGACGTCGATGGCATCCGCTGGATGCTCACGGGCGCGCTGCGGAACTTCCTCGACTTCCCGCCGCTTGCCATCGTGCTCGTGGCGATGCTCGGGATCGGCGTGGCCGAGCGGACGGGCCTGTTCACCGCGCTCATCAAGCTGCTGGTCGCGATCACGCCCTCGCGGCTGCTCGTCCCGGCGGTGGTGTTCATCGGCATTTGCTCCAACGTCGCGTCGGACGCCGGTTACGTGGTGCTGCCGCCGCTGGCCGCCGGCATGTTCGCGATGGTGGGGCGGTCGCCGCTTGTCGCGATCGCGGCGGTGACCTTCGGCGTGGCCGGCGGCTTCAGCGCAAACCTGCTGGTCTCGAGCCTTGATCCGCTGCTCTCGAGCCTCACCGAGAGCGCCGCCCGGGCGGTCGACCCAGACGCGGTGGTGCAGCCCACCTGCAACTACTGGTTCATGGCGGCATCGACCCCGTTCCTCACGCTGGTGGGGTGGTGGGTCACGGCCCGGATCGTCGAGCCGCGCTTCGCCAAGGCCGATGTCGATGCGCAGATCGCCGCGGGCGGGGTGGTCCGCGGCGCGCCGGCCCTGGAACCCGCCGAGCGGCGCGGGTTGTCCTGGGCGCTCGTGGCGCTTCTTGCGGCGGGAGGCGCGTTCGCGGCCATGGCCCTGGTGCCGGGCGGGCCGCTTTCCGGCCAGATGACGCGTCCGGGCACCTCAAGCCTCGTGCCGACCTGGTCCGAGGCGATCGTCCCGATGATCCTCGTCCTCTTCCTGGTGCCGGGCGTGGCGTATGGCCTTGCCTCGGGCGAGATCCGGTCCGACCGATGCGTGGCGCGGCGCATGGGGGATGCCATGTCCGCGATGGGCACCTACCTGGTGCTCGCCTTCTTCGCCGGCCAGGCCATCGCCTGGTTCCGGCAGTCGAACCTCACCAGCGTCATCGGGGTGGCCGGCGGCGAGGCCATCAAGTCGATGGGGTTCGGCGAGGGGCCGATGCTCGCGGCCATCGTGGTGGTGGTCGCGGCCATCAACCTCTTCGTCTCGAGCGCCAGCGCCAAGTGGGCGTTCCTCGCGCCCATCCTCGTCCCCATGCTCGCCACCGCGGGCGTCCGGCCCGAGCTCGTGCAGTGCGCCTACCGCGTGGGCGACTCCTGCACCAACCCAATCGCGCCCCTCAGCCCGTACCTCGTGGTCATCCTCATCGCCATCCAGCGCTACCGCAAGGACGCAGGGCTCGGCACGCTCATCGCGCTCCTGGTGCCGTACTGCGTGACGGCGCTGGTGGCATGGACCGCCTTCCTCGTCGCGTGGAACGCGCTCGGGATCCCGCTGGGGTTCTGACGGCCCGGCCGATCCTCCGGGTGCCGCCTCAGTGCGCGCCGTGGCCGGCGGCCTCGGCATCGCTCAGGTGCATGCGCGCCTTGAGCCACGGGGAGATGGCCAGGAGCAGCACGCCTGACCCGGCCGCCGCGATCGCGATCCCGCCGAACACGTCGCCGTACACGCCGACCGTCTCCGTGGGCGGCGGCACCGCGGCGCCCTCGCCGCCCTCGCTCACCCCGGTCATGCCCGCGATCGCGGCGGCCACCAGGTGGCTGAAGGCGGTGGCGAGGAACCATGCGCCCATGATGGTGCTGCCGATGGCGGCGGGGGAGAGCTTGGTGACGAGCGACAGGCCGACCGGCGACAGGCACAGCTCGCCCGTCGTCTGCAGCAGGTATCCCAGCAGCAGCCAGTGCATGGCGGTCATGCCGTTGCCGTCGGCGGTCTTGGCGCCGATCCAGAAGCACGCGAAGCCCGCCGCGAGCTGCAGGAGCCCGAGCGCGAACTTCACGCCGGCGCTCGGGTCGCGGCGCCCGAGCGCGCCCCACAGCCAGCTGAACACCGGCCCGAAGAGCAGGATGAACGTCGGGTTGGCCGCCTGGAAGACGCTGGCCTTGATCTCGTCGCCGCCCACGGCAAGGCCCTTGGCCTCGTCCTCGGCGTCGGCGGTGAAGGTCACGCGGCCCTCAGGCTTGCCCTCGGTGCTCGCGCGCTGCGCCACCTCGATGTCGGTGAGCGTCCACGTCTTGCCGTTGACGTCGACGCCCAGGAACTCCTGCGTCACCACCACGTCGGTGTAGGTCTGCCCGGCGCGCACCCCCGAGTCGCCCACGACGCGGTCAACGTTGCGGTCGGTGAAGTTGTTGACGCTCGATCCCGCCTGCTCGAAGAACGCCCAGAACAGCATGCTGAAGAAGCAGAGGACGAGCACCACCGTCAGCCGGTCGCGCACGATGCGGTCGCTCCGCATGGCCGTGAGGATGATGGACCCGAAGGCGATCACGCCCACGATGTTGAGCACCCACGTGGCATACGCATGGTGCGAGACCAGGAGCGCGATCGGCGCGACCGCGGCAAGCGTGCCGAGGAAGATCGGGAGCACGAGTCGGGGCTTGACGGGATTGCCCGCGGCGTCGCGCGGGGCGCCGGTGCCCTCGGGAAGCCCGCCAGTCCCCAGCTTCACGAAGCTCACCGCGCCCGCACCCACCAACGCGATGGCGATGGGCAGGTTCAGGAGGGTCTGCGTGGTGTCGTTGGAGAAGCGGAACATCGTCACCACGATGGCGAGCGATGCCAGCAGGATGAGCCCGCGCGCCAGCCCGCGCGGCACCACGAACGTCACGAGGCCCGTGAGCATCCCGATGGTCGCCAGCCCGAAGCCGTAGTGCCAGCCGTAGGTCTCGCCGATGTATCCGCACACCAGCGGCGCGAGCGCGGCGCCGAGGTTGATGCCCATGTAGAAGATCGTGAAGCCCGCGTCGCGCTTGGTGCTGCCCTGCGGGTAGAGCGTGCCGACCATCGTGGAGATGTTCGGCTTGAAGAAGCCGTTGCCGACGATGAGGAGCCCCAGCGCGCCGAAGAGCGCCCACTCCTGCTCGACCGCCATCAGCAGGTGGCCGGCCGCCATGAGGATGCCGCCCCAGATCACCGCGAGGCGCGCGCCGAGGTACCGGTCGGCGAAGATGCCGCCGAGGTACGGCGTGGCGTAGACCAGTGCGCCGTATGCGCCGTAGATCGCGTAGGCGGTCTTGTCGTCGGCCTTCAGGAACCCCTTGATCAGGTAGAAGGTGAGCAGGGCGCGCATCCCGTAGAACGAGAATCGCTCCCACATCTCCACGAAGAAGAGCAGGAAGAGGCCGGGCGGATGCGTCTCGACGGCGGTGCTCTTGGAGGGCTGCATGTGCGGCGGAGTGTAGATTCGCGGCCCGATGCACGCCCGAGCGGTCGGTCCCGAACGCCTCATCCCGCTGCGCCGTCCCGCGCAGCTGTCGGTGGTGGATGGACGCTTCGTCCCCGAGCGGGTCTCGCTCGACGAGGTGGATGCCGCATGGGAGCGCCTGCGCGCGCGGGTTCCCCGGGCGCACGACGGGCCGATGCTCCATGTCCTCGGCCACAGCCGCAACGGGCATGGTGGCGTGACCATCCACTGCGTGCAGTCGAGCTACCGGTTCCATGCCGTCGGACGCGAGGGCCTCGACACCGGCATCCGCCCGCTCGGGGTCAAGGCCGTCTGCCTGACGCCGGGTGCACGCGTGCTGGTGGCGAGGCGGGGGCTCGGAACGCTGAACTACCCCGGCCAGTGGGAGTTTGCGCCGGCCGGCACGCTCGAGCCCGGCGTGGCGCCGGCCGACATGATCCTCCGCGAGCTGCGAGAGGAGACCGGCTGGTCCGCTGCCTCGGCGCCCGCCACGCGTGCGCTCCTCTTCGATCCGGTCGCGCGAAGCTGGGAGATCGTCTTCGCGATCGACGTGGTGCCGCCGGAGGTTCCCGTGGAGTCGTGGGAATGCGAGGAGCTCCGTGACGTGGACCCGGGCGCCATCCCCGAGCCCATGACGCCGGTGGCGCGTCGCATGCAGGTCATCCTGGGGGCGGAGCTCCGTGCGCGCGGGCGGTGATTCCGTGCGCGGGGGCGGGGACCCCGGCCGCGGCGGCGCGCGCCTCGCGCCGGCCGACGTTGTGTTCCGCACGGAGCGCGAGGCGGTGGTGCTCAAGCCCGCCGGCCTCTCGAGCGAGGCGCCGACGAGCGGCGGGCGCGGGCCGGAGACGCTGCTGGTGCAGGCGCGCGCGCTCCTCGGCTGGCCCGACGCGCAGCTGCCGCACCGGCTCGACCGCCCGACGCGCGGGTTCGTCGTGGTGGCGCGAGACCGCGAGTGCGTCGCGGCACTCAACGAATCGATGCGAGCGGGCGGATGGACCAAGCGCTACCTCGCGCGCATCGCGCCGGGCGGAGCGATCCCGAAGGCGGAGGATGCAGGCCCGGCCACGCTCGTCGGCCCGCACCGCGCCTACCTGCGCCGCGAGGGTGCCGTCGCGCGCGTCGTTCGCTCGGGCGGTGATCCGTCGACGCTCACGGTCGATGCCGTGGCGCCCGCGCCCGGCCGCCCGGGCGAGTGGCATGCGCTGGTGACGCTGGGCACCGGTCGCTTCCATCAGATCCGAGCCATGCTCGCGCACCTCGGGTTTCCGCTGGTGGGCGATGCCGACTATGGCGGCCGCCCGGGCCCGATGTACCTCGACCACGCGTCGCTGGCCTTCGTCACCGCCGCGGGCACGCGCGAGCGCATCGCGCTCCGCGACGATCCCGGGCGCGAGCGCATCGCCCCCGAGCTCCTCGCGCGGCTCCTCGGGGAGTGATCGGCGAGGGTCGATCAGCGAGCCGCGATCAGCGGGCAAACGCGAGCGGGGCGATGGTGCCGTCGTCGGCCCCGACCCATCGCACGCGCCCGAGGCGGTTGGTCACGAACTGGCTGGCCGCGCGCCGAGTGGCGCGCGCGTTCTCGGCATTGCGCAGCGCGCCAAGCTCGCCGAGGAGCGATGCGGGGCTCAGGAGGTCGACGAACCCGGGCGTCTTGTCCACGAGCGAGATGCTCGAGCCGATGATGTCGAGGCCCAGCGCGTCGTCGCCCGGCCGCCCGCCCTTGATCCACGCGAAGCCGCCGCCGACGTAGACGCCCACCTCGCCCTCCGAGACCACCACGAAGCGGATCGAGAGGTTCGTGGAGCTTGTCTCGATGGGCGTCCGGCCCGGCGCCGGGCGCCACAGCACCTCGACGTGCAGGAACCGGCCGTTGCGCGCGGTGCCTGCGGCGAGGTCCTCGTACGGGATGTCGCTGAACACCACCGTGGTGACCGCAGGCTCCACGCTGAAGGTGCCGGCGGTGAACTCGGACGGGAGGCGCACGGCGGTGTCGCCGCTCCCGACGGCCTCCACCATTCCGCCGGGCTCGATCGAGCAGCCGGCGAGCGCAAGCAGCGCGGCCACGCAGGTCGCGGCGGTCCGTGCCGTCACCGCGCGTCCCGCGAGAGGTCCTCGGCCGAGGCCGGGCGCGGTCGCACGGCGCGTGCCGCGGGGGAATCGATGCCGAGCACGCTGAACGGGTCGCGCTCTGCGATCGCGCGCAGCGCGGTACGCGGGATGGCGGGCATCTGCGTGCCATGGGCGAACGCGTTGACCGAGTACAGGTTCTCGATGGCCTTCGCGGGCTGCTCGTAGGGGAAACCGCTCCCGAAGAAGAGCTTGTCCATGACGCCGAGCGACTGCGCGTTGAGGAGCGCGTTGTACAGCTGCCACGGTCGGCCCGAGACGCCGCTGATCTCCGCGTGCACGTTGCGGTGCTTGAGGAGCATCGCCATGCACTCGTCGATCCAGGGCCAGCCGAGCTCGCCGATCACGATGCGCAGCTCCGGGTGGGCGCGCGCGACCTCGTCGAAGCCCGAGGGACGGTCGAACTCGAGCGTGCCCGAGGCCACGAGCGGGCCGGGGCGGCTCACGAAGAGCGGGAGCTTCATCGACTCGACGCGCGCGTAGAGGCGCATGGCGTCGGAGTGCGCGGGGTGGAACCCCTGCGCGCTGGGCGAGATGGAGACGCCCACGAGTCCGAGCTCCAGTGCGCGGTCGAGCTGCCCGAGGGCGTCCGGCGACATCGGGTCGATGCCCGCGATCCCGGCGAGCCGCCCCGGGTTGGTGCGGACCACCTCGGCCACGAACTCGTTTGGGATGCCCGCATCGAGGAGCTTCGAACGGAACCCGTGCACCAGCGCCGCGGCCACCGGGGCCAGGTGCTTCTCGTGGGCTGCGGCCGTGGATTCAAGGCGCGTCCCGCGCAGGGCCATGGCCCGGCGCAGTGCCTCGGCCGTCTCGCGGCCGAGTTGCTCGGGATTGTTGAAGACTCGGGTCGAGCAGTCGACGATCATCGGAACAACTCCTTGGTCAGGCGTCCTGCCGCTGGCGCGTGCCGTCCGTGGTGCGCCCGTTGCCGCCGTGAACGCTGTTGAGTGTAGCGGTATCGGCGGGCTTCTCGGCGCGGTGCAGGACGCAGATGCCCAGGGTCAGGGGCGTTGCCGAGCAGCGGTCGAAGCCCACCGCCCGGAGCTTGCGCGCGAAGTCCGCCGGCTGCAGGAACGTGCTGACCGACCGCGGGAGGTAGTGGTAGGCGCCCGAGCCGTCGCGCGCGATCAGCGACGCGGTCCACGGCATGATGCGCTTGGTGTACAGGTTTGAGCCCCAGCGGACGAGGGGGTTTGCCGGGTCGGCGAACTCGAGCACGACGAGCCGCCCGCCCGGGGCCAGGACCCGGAAGAACTCGCCGAGCGCCCGTTCCGGCACCGCGACGTTTCGGATGCCGAACGCAATGGACACCACGTCGAAGCTCGCGTCGGCGAAATCAAGCCGCATGGCGTCGCCTTGCCGGTACGTGACGCGGGACGACTCGGGGCGCCCGGCACCCTTGTGCCGGGCCACGTCCAGCATCTCGGGGGTGAAGTCCACCCCGACCACCTCGCGGGCGCCCGCGTCGGCGAAGGCCTCCGCAAGGTCGCCGGTGCCGCAGGCGACGTCGAGCACCCGGGTGGACCCTGTCACCCCGGCCGCGCGGACGGCGGCGCGCCGCCAGCGCTGGTCCTGGAGGAACGAGTGCAGCCGGTTGTTGAGGTCGTAGCTGCGGGCGATGGCCGCGAACATGGACTGCACCTTCCGCGCCTTCTCGGCGTCGGCATGGGGGTTGCCCTGGAGGGCTTCCTGGGTCCAGACGGGGGCGCGATCGGCCATTTGGGTGATCCTACGGCGGCACCGGTGGCCGGAAACGGGGCCCAAACACGCCGATTGCGCGCCAATAACGCCGTGAAGGTGTCCGAGAACGGCCAATCTTGGCCACCCGTGGCGGCTCGGCGCGCCGCGTTCCGATGGCTCCAGTGCGCCAGCCACGGGGCTGGCCCGAACCCAAAGGAACGAACCATGCACCTCGAGTCCACCATCGAACAGCTCTTCCAGATCCTCGTCTCCGGCGACCGCCGCCGCGCCCAGGCGTTCGTGGCCACGCTTGCCACCACCGGCATCCCGGCCGAGCGCGTGGCCAACGACGTCTTCTGGCCGGTGCACGAGATGCTGGTCAAGCTCTTCAAGCACGGGCAGCTCTCGCGGGTCTCCTACAACTACGCCACCCGCACCCTCCGCCAGGTGGCGCACCAGGGCGCAACCACCTACATGCGCGCCGGGCGCGGCGAGGGCAGGGTGCTCCTGTTCTGCGGCCCGACGGAGGGCGAGGAACTGGGCGCCCAGCTGGCCGTGGATCTCCTCGAGGCTGCCGGCTTCGACGTCTTCTTCGGCGGCGCGGGCGTCGCCAACGACGAGGTGCTGGCCGAACTCACCGAGGTGAAGCCGGCGCACCTGGTGCTCTGGGCCTCCGCGGCGAGCGATGCCCCCGCCATCCGTGCGCTCATCGACCAGATCAAGGAGATCGGCGGCCACCCGAACCTGCGCATCACCTGCGGCGGCGGTGTCTTCAACCGCGCCCCGGGGCTTGCCGAGGAAATCGGCTCCGACATCTCGGCGACCACCCCCGCGGCCCTGGTGGCGGCGCTCACCTCCAAGGCCACCGCGGCGATCGCCGGGGCCGCCGCCCCCGCGCGCCGGCGCGCCTCCAAGGCGGCCTGACGCAGCAGATCTTTCCCCGCCGATCCAGGACGCGCGGAGCGCGACCCGAAACGGCCAACGCACCCGCCCGCCGGCCACGACGGACCGGCGGGCGGGTGTTTCATTCGGGTGATTTCCGGCAACCGCGGCCGCAGGGCAGCGGTACGCTCACTGAGCCATGATGAGCAAGTCCCACGAGGATCGACTCATCCGCCGCGCCCAGCGCGGCGACGGCGACGCCATCGCGGAACTGATCCGGGAGCACCAGGGCCCGCTGTACGCGTTCATGCTGCGCATGAGCGGCCGACCCGATGTGGCCGAGGACATGGTGCAGGAAGCCTTCGTGCGGGTGATCCGGAACATCGACCGGTTCGATTCGCGCTTCCGGTTCTCGACCTGGACGTTCACGATCGCGCGGCGGCTCTTCGTGAACCACGTCCAGAAGCTCCGGCCCGCGAGCGACAGCGAGCTGATGGATGCGTGCGCAGGGAGCGGCGACCGCCCCGAGGACCTGATGGCCGCCGAGGAGAAGCGCGACCACCTGCGCACGATCCTCGACGTGGCCATCGCGTGCCTGACGCCGCTGCAGCGCGAGATCGTCACGCTGTTCCACCAGCGCGACTGGTCGATCGAGGCGCTGAGCAGCCACTTCTCGCTGCCCGAGGGCACCGTCAAGAGCCACCTGCACCGCGCACGGCGCCGGATGCACGCGACCATCAGCGCGGATGAGGCGCTCGCCAGGAAGGCCCAGGAGGTCATGGAATGACCGGTCACGACCCGCGCGACGGCGCGCCCGACATCACGGACTCCGTCATGCTTCGCCTCGGGTACCGCAAGGCAGCCTCGGCCTCCGAGCGTCGCTCGTGGCGTGGCCGTGTGATCGCGCTGCGCATCCTGCAGGCCTGCACCATGGCGGCGGCCCTCGCGCTGCTCGCCACCTGGTGGATGGGCGGGCTCGACCGCCGGCCTGCGCAGCCGGCCGTGGCCGAGGCGGTGCGTGGCTCGGTCACGCGCGGCGCCGGTCGCCTCGATGCCATCCTGCTCGGGTTCCCTCGGGTTCCCCAGCAGAGCCCCGTGCAGTCGGCGGACGCCGACCGCGCGTCGCCCGCCTCCGGCGACCAGCCTGCCGCGGTGCGGAGCTACTGATCGCCTGCCCGGGCGATCCCCCGCATGAGGACCTGCATCCCACCGCTGAAGGTGTCGGTCTCCCAGGCAATCCTGGCGATGGCCTCCATGGCGTTGGTGCCGCAGCCCGCTGCCGCGCTCCCTCCCTCGGATGCCGCATTCGGTGCGGCTCGAACGCTTCCCGGTGACGTGTCTCTTGCCGTTCGAATCCGGGGCAGCGATGCGCTGCGTGCGGACGCAACGCTCGAGCGCGTTCGCGGCGCGCTCGGCAGGATGGTCGGCTCGCGCGAACTCGGTGCGGCGTGGGAACGGTTCGCGGCTGACCTCGGGATGGAGGGCGCGGTGCTGGCGGAGCGCCTCATGGGCCAGGATGCCGTGTATGCGGAGCGCACGCGTGCGGGCGGCACCGAGTGGGTGGCGATCGTCCGAAGCGAGCAGCCGATGCAGGACCTGATGGTCTCCCGGCTGAAGCCTGCGGTGGGCGTCGGCGGCCGCTGCGTCTACCCGGAGCGCCGCATCGCCACCACCTGGCGCCCGCCGTACCTGCTGATCGGCCCGTCCGACCGCACCGGATTGCTCGACGAGACGGTCGCGCGGTTCGATGCCTCGGGAGACGCGGGCTCGCTCGCCGTTGACCCGGACCTTGCGCCCGCCTCGCGCTGGGATCCGTGGCCCGTGGAGGTGGTGCTGCGCCACGAACTGCCCACCGGCGGGCTGACCGCGCTCACCGCCCGTCCCGACGACGGCGTCCTGCGCATCCGTCACCGCAGCCGGTTCGAGCGGCCCCCGATCCACGTGGGTCCGGGGATTGCCGCAGACCGCGCCACGCTGCGGGCGCTTTCCGGCACCGGCCTCGCCGCGTTCACCTTCGGCCCCTGGCGAGGCGTGCTGGACCCGGCCGAGCCGCTCGACGCGGTGCTCCTGGAGGGCGGGTTCGACGAATCGATGCGGGCAAACCTGGGTGCCCGCCAGGTGGCGCTCCTCGACGATGCCCCGATGCGAGGGACACGCGTGCGCGTCCCGTCCGTGGCGGTGGCGTTCGAGGTGCGTGACCCGATCCTGGCGCAGCGCCAGTGGGCGGGTTGGGCGCGTCGACTCTCCGACAGCATCGCGCGTCGCGCGGGCCTGCAGCCGACGTCGTCTCCGCCGCCCTGGGGGCCCGGGGAAGGCGCGGGGGTCGTGCGGTCGATCGACGTCTCCGCCGCGCTCCGCGCGCTGACCGAGGACCATCCGTTCGCGCGCGGCGTGCGGCTCGCGTGGTCCGGCCGCACCGGGCCGGGCGGGTCGTGGATGGTCGTGGGCAGCGAACCCATGCTCGTCGATCGGCTGGCCGCCACCGTCGCGGCCACGGGGCGCGCGCCCGACGAGGGCGGCGCGAACGAACTCGCGGAGGTGTCGGGTGAGGCCGTGGGCGCGCATCTGCGCTCGTGGCTCCTCGAGCCAGGCATCCTCGTCCGTGGTCCGGTGGATGACTTCGCCGCCGCGGTGGAACTGGCCGCGGAGATCGCCGCCGCCGCACCGATGGTCCGCTGGCGGGCCTCGGGCTCCCCGGGCGGGGTGATCGAGGGCGCGGCGGAGGTCGAACTGCGGCCGCGGGCCGCCGCGACGGGTGCGCGGTGACGGAGGAGCGCGCAGCGCTGCTGCTGCGGTGCGGCCGTCACCCGCTGGCGGCGGAGGTGGCCCGCGGGCTGCATCGGGGGCGCGTCGGTCCGGGGTGCCGCGTGATGGTGGCCGCCAGCGGCGGTGCCGACTCGACCGCGCTCCTCGCCTTCTGCGCCGGCCTTGCCGAGCGTGGGACCGTGGTCCCCGTGGCAGCGCACGTGGACCACGGCCTGCGTCCCGAGAGCCCGCTCGACGCCGAGGCCGCGCGCTCGGCGTCGGCATCGCTCGGCGTGCCGTTCGTTGCCCGGGTGCTGCAGCTCGCTCCCGGTGCCGGCGTTGCCGCACGGGCCCGCGAGGCGCGCTACGCGGCGCTCGCGGCGATGGCGCGAGAGTCCGCCGCCGCGATCGTGCTCACGGCGCACCATGCCGACGACCAGGCGGAGACGGTGCTCCTGGCCCTCGCCCGCGGTGCCGGGCTCGATGGCATCGGCGGCATGCCCGCGCGACGGCCGATGCCGTGCGCGGAAGGGGAGGGAGTCGATGTCGTGCGGCCGTGCCTGCGCATCGCGCGCGCGGACCTCCGGCAGGCGTGCGTGGACCTCGGCCTTGCGTGGCGCGAGGACCCCGGCAACGATCGCGTCGACACGCCTCGCGGCGCGGTGCGCGGGATCGCGCTGCCTGCGGTCGAGCGGTCATGGCCGGGGGCGGCTCGCCGGATCGCGCGCGGTGCCGAACTCGCTCGGCTCGGCGCGGCACTCCTTGAGTCGCACGTAGCGGCCATGCGCCAGGCCGACGGCTCGTTCGCGCGGCAATCGCTTCGCGGCGCGCCCGAGGCGCTCGCGGCCACGGCCGTTCGTTCGCTCGTCGGCGATCGCGCCGATGACGCCGTGGTCTGGCAGGCCGCGGAGGCGGCCGTCGACGGGTCCACGGAGCCGCGCCGATTCGCGCTGCAGGACGGATGGTCGCTGGTGGTGGACGCGCACGCCCTGCGCGCGGTGGCGCCTCAGGGCGACGACTCGGGGTCGTGTCGGCAGCGCGTGTAGTCGCTCCAGGTGACGCACGCCACCTTGCCTTCCTCGAACCGGACGATGGTGGGCGGGGTGAGCACCCAGCGCGGGCCCGCGGGAAGCGACAGGCGTTCGCAGTTGATGCACTCCACCTCGGAGGGCTGGTCGGACTCGAGGAGCTTCTCGCCGGTGGCCGGCGGAACCTCCACCGCGATCACCTCGCCCCTGTTGTCGCCCTTGAAGTAGACGTTGAACACGTCGTGGCAGCGCCCGCACCGCGGGGAGTAGAAGACCACCCACTTGGTGCCCTCGAGGGTGAGCGCGGTGAGCTGGGGGACGTGACGGGCGATCCCCGCCTCGGCGGCGGTGCGTCCGACCCACTCGTCGGGGTTGAGGACGATGGTCTCGACGCCGTCGGCACCCGTGGAGGCGTTGGCTCGCTCCGAGAGCGGCAGTCGCGCTGAGGTCGCCAGCGCCGCGGTGAGGAGCGCGAGCGTGCCGAGCACCGTCCACGCTCCGATGCGGCGTGCGGAGGCCGGTGCGGCCGCCGGGCGGCTGAGTGCCCAGAGGAACGCCGACCCGATGGCAAGGCCGGCCACGGGCGCCGCCCACGTGCGGAGCGGGACCACCGCCGACCCGGGGACGTTGACGATCGCGGACAGCTCCGCCAGTCCGCTGAAGGCGAGCGCACCGCCCGTGAGCCAGGCCACCGGTCGCCACAGCGCGCCGGAGGCGGTGGCCAGGATCGCTGCCGTCGCCTGGAGCGCAAGGAGCACCCGCAGCGCACGGTCGGGGCCGAGCCCGGTCTTCACCGAGACGTTCGCCAGCCAGTTGGGGAGCGAGTCGCCGCCGCGGGCCACCTCGATGGCGATGCAGGCGAGGAGCGCGGCGGCGACGGAGGCTCGGAGGAATCGCGGCGGCATAGGAAGGACTCAGCGGGCGTTGATGGCTTCGCGGACGGCGTCCGGATTCTCGCTGTCGGTGCACACGCCGACCACCACGCCGTCCTGGACGGTGAGGAGGACGGGCGTGCTGAAGACGTAGGTGATGCCCGCCGGGAACTGGGCCTTGCCGCACTCGGTGCAGGGGTTCTCGAGGAGCTCGCCCGTGGCGTCCGGGACGGCGACGGTCATCGTGGGAGTGGGCAGCGGGCCGCTGAAGTACTTCGTGAGCAAAGCATGGCAGTGCTCGCAGTCCTCGCGCATGAAGACGATGTGGTGCCGGCCCGCATTGAGGTTCACGGGGAGCGGCCGGGGGATCAGGAGCATCAGCTCCTGGGCATCGAGGCGCTTTCCCTTCCAATCCGGGAACTCCGGCGCGTACCAGGGCTTTGCCGTGGCGGGCATCGGCGGCCACGGGGCCGAGCTCGGTTCGGGCGCGGGCTGCGCGGCGGCGTGCCCCGCATCCGGCGTGGGCGCGGGGGGCGTTGCCATCGGCGCCGTGCCGGCGGCGGAGGTGTCCTCGAGCTTCACGCCCTCGCGCGCCGGCACCGCAAAGGCAAGGGCAGCGCCGACGATCGCCGCGGCAGTCATCACCGCTCCCGTCGGGAACCGTCCCGCCGCATGAGACGGACGGAGCGCCACCAGCCCGGCGAGCAGCGCGCCGTCGATCGCAAGCATCCAGCCCGGCGACGGTCCGCTGTTGCCGAAGCATCCGCAGCTTGCCGCCCCGGACGCGATGAGCACCAGCAAGATGGTGCAGAAGAGCGCCAGCATGGCGATGCCGATGGCGCGCGAGAGCCGCGCCGGTCCGAACGCCATCAGGAGCGCGGCGGCGACCTCGACGGCCACCATGCCGCGCATCGCCGGGTCGAGGTAGCGCTCGCGCGGGATGCCCGCCATGGTCACGAACACGAAATCGGTGACATCGGTGACCGGCTTCGGGAGGAGCTGCGGGTTGCGCTCCCATAGCTTGAAGAGGGCGCCGGCAAGGATCCAGCCGGGGACCACGGCCCGGCACATCAAGGTTGCCGCCACTGCGGGTGCGTGCGGCGTGGCGGTGTCGTGTGGTGCGGAGTGCTGCATTCGTCGGCCCTTTCCTCGCGACATGGTAGCCCCGATGCGGGAGCAATCGTCCCCGAATCCGGGTAGGCCCCGGCAGCGAAACTCGGTTGTGCGCGACCCCGCCCATGACCCCTCCGTTCGTCGGTGGTGGGCGGTGCTGCATGACCAGCTCGATGCCGCGCACTGGCGATCGGTGGCTGCGGCCTCCGGTGCCCGCGGCCTTGCCGCGCCCGGGATCGTGCTTGTCGAGAGCGGCGAGTGGCTCTCGCGGCGGCCGTACCACCGGCAGCGAGTGGCGCTCATCCTCCTCAATCAGCGGTCCTTCGCGGCGGAACTCCGGGAGTCAGGGATTGAGGTCGTCGAGATCCGCACCGATGGCCCCGTGAGCGATGCACTCACCGGCGCGGCACGCGATCGCGGCACCCTCATGGTGCAGGAGCCCGCGGAACGGGAGATGCGCGCTGAGCTGGCGCCCCTCGTCGCGCGCGGCGCCATCCGGGTGGTGCCCAACCCGCACTGGATCACGACCGCGGAGGACTTCCGTTCCGCCGCAAGCGGCGGCGGCTGGCGCATGGACAGCTTCTACCGCGCGGTTCGCGCGCGCACCGGCATCCTCATGCGTGCAGGCAAGCCGGAGGGCGGGAAGCTGAGCTTCGACGCCGACAACCGCGAGCGCTGGGAGGGTTCACCCCCTGCGCCGGAGCCCCCGCGCTTCCCGAGGACGGAACTTCGGGTCGAGGTCGAGCGCGAGGTGCAGGCCCGTTTCGCCCGACACCCTGGTCGCCTGGACGTGGAGGCGCTGCCGGCGACGCACGCGGACTCGGAACTGCTCTGGCGCTTCGGCCTGGAGCGCTGCATCGCGCACTTCGGCCCGTTCGAGGACGCCATGAGCGAGCGGAGCCGTGGCCTCTTCCACACGCGCATCTCGCCCGCCCTGAACCTCGGCCGCATCCACCCGCGTCGCCTGGTCGATGACGTCGTCGCCTCCGGGGCGCCGCTCCAGAGCGTGGAGGGCTTCGTGCGGCAGGTGATCGGCTGGCGCGAGTTCGTGCGACACGTGCATTCGGCCACCGACGGATTCCGGCGGCTGGGAACCCGGGCCGTCCCGGTGCGGGCAACGCCGGGCGACGGCGGATTCGGCCGATGGTCGGGCACGCCGTGGGCGCCGACGGCCCCGCCGCCCGCCGGCGTCGACGGCGGCGCGGAACCTGCGCACCTCGGCTCGGAGCGCTCGCCGCTTCCGCCGTCCTTCTGGGGCACCCGCTCCGGCCTTCGCTGCCTTGACCACGTGGTCGAGGGCGTCTGGGACGAGGCATGGAGCCACCACATCCCGCGGCTGATGGTGCTCGGCAACCTCGCCACGCTGCTCGACGTGGATTCCCGCGAGCTGACCGATTGGTTCTGGGTGGCCTACATGGATGCGTGGGACTGGGTGGTCGAGCCGAACGTGCTCGGCATGGCCACCTTCTCCGCGGGCGAGGCCATGACCACCAAGCCGTACGTCTCCGGCGCCGCCTACCTGGACAAGATGGGCGATTCGTGCGAGGCGTGCGCGTTCGATCCCGCGTCGACCTGCCCGATCACTCGGCTCTACTGGGCGTTCCTGGCGCGGCACGAGCCCGTGCTCGCGGCAAACCACCGCATGAAGCTCATCATGGGGTCGCTCCGGCGTCGCTCCGACGCCGAGCGCAGGCGTGACCGCGCCGTGTTCGTCCACGTGCGGGACATGCTCGTCAACGGGCGGGCCGTTTCCCCTGATTCTGTGAATTCCGCCCTCGCCGGCGTCGACCCGCGCGCGGCCGGGTAGACCATCGCCATGACCGTCTTCCTCCGCTCGAGCGCCATGCCCGTCCCAGCCAGGGAGCTTGCCGACTGGCACTTCCGTGCGGGCGCCATCGACCGGCTCATCCCGCCGTGGGAGGACGTCGAGATCCTCGAACGCCCCGGCGCGATGGCCGACGGCGCGGTGGCGCGGTTCCGCATGCGCAAGCTCGGCCTTTCGATCGAGTGGGTCGCGCGCCACCACGACGTGCAGCCGGGCCGATCGTTCAGCGACACGCAAGAGCGCGGCCCGTTCCGCCGCTGGGTGCACCGCCACTCGTTCCTGCCGGGCGGCGAGGCGGCGAGCACGCTCGAGGACCGCGTCGAGTACGAGCTGCCGCTCGGCATCCTCGGACGCGCATTCGGCGGCGGCCTGGCCGCGGCGGACCTCGCGCGCATGTTCGCGTGGCGCCATGCCCGCACCCGCCACGACCTGCATCACCACGCGCCGTTCCTCGGGGAGCGGCTCCACGTGGCGGTGAGCGGGACCAACGGCCTGGTCGGCGGATCGCTCGTTCCGTTCCTCGCCACCGGCGGCCACGACGTGCGGCGCATCGTCCGCGGCGCGCCCGATGCCGCGCGCGGCGACATCGCCTGGGACGCGCGCGCGGGGACCTTCGACGCGCGCGCGCTCGAGGGGCTTGATGCCGTGGTGCACCTCGCGGGCGCCGGCATCGCGGATGCGCGCTGGACGCCGGCACGCAAGCGGGAGATCGTCGACAGCCGCGTGGGCCCGACCGCCGCGCTGGCGCGGACCCTCGCGGGCCTCGCGCGCAAGCCGCGGGTCCTCGTGTGCGCGAGCGCCATCGGCTGGTACGGCAACCGCCCGGGGCCTGCCACCGTGGAAGAGGACAGCCCCCGAGGCGACGGCTTCCTAGCCGAGACTTGCGAGGCGTGGGAGCGCGCAACCGATGCCGCCCGGGATGCCGGGATCCGCGTGGTCAACCTGCGGATCGGCGTGGTGGTCAGCGCGCGCGGCGGGGCGCTTGCGAAGCTCCTTCCTCCGTTCCGCGCCGGGCTTGGCGGCGCGGTGGGCAGCGGCGAGCAGGGCATGAGCTGGATCGACCTCGACGACCTCCTGGGCGTGGTGCGCTTCGCGATGTCCACGGATGTCCGCGGTGCCGTGATTGCGGTCGCGCCGGAGCCGTGCTCCAACCGCGCATTCGGGCAGGCGCTCGGGCGCGCGCTGTGCCGGCCGGCGGTGGCCCCGCTGCCGGCACCGGCCGTGCGCGCCATGTTCGGCGAGATGGGGGAGCGACTCCTCCTCGAGGGTGCGTACGTGCGCCCCGCGCGCCTGCGTGCGCTCGGATTCCAGTGGGTGCTCGGCGACCTTGAGCAGGCGTTCCGCTTCGAGACCGGGAGATTCTCTTGACGACCGTGCTCTGGTACCGGCAGGACCTTCGCGTCAGCGACCACGATGCGCTGCTCGACGCATGCGGCCGCGGGCCGGTGGTGCCCGTGTTCGTGTGGCACCCGGAGGGCGAGGGGCGCTGGCCGCTCGGCGGGGCGCAGCGCTGGTGGCTCGACCGCTCGCTGCGCGCGCTGGACGCCCAGCTGCGCGAGCGCGGGTCGCGGCTCGTGGTGCGCGCCGGCGACCCGGCCGCGGAGCTCGCGCAGGTCGCCGCTGCGTCCGGTGCGCGCAGGGTGGTCTGCTCCCGGCGCTACGAACCCGATGCCATGCGCGAGGAGGAGCGAGTCGCGGACGCGCTCGAGGCGCCGGGCCTCGAGCTGGAACGCATCGGTTCCACGCTCCTCTTCGACCCCTTCGAGATTCGCTCCGGGTCAGGCACGCCCTACAAGGTGTTCACGCCGTTCTGGAAGGCGTGCATGGCACGGCCGGAACCCGACCGTCCGCGCCCGGCACCGGCCGCCATCCCTGCGCCCGCGGCGTGGCCGACCTGCGTCTCGGTGGATGCCCTGCGGCTCAACCCCACCATTGCGTGGGATGCCGGCCTGCGCGCGACGTGGACGCCGGGCGAGGTGGCGGGGCGCAAGCGGATGGCGGCATTCGTCGCGGGTCCGGTCGGCGAGTACGCCGACCGCCGCGACATCCCCTCGGTCGACGGCACGTCGCGCCTGGCCGCGTACCTGCACTTCGGCGAGGTCAGCCCGCGCGAGGCCTGGCACGCCGCGGGCGATGCCGCGCGCGGCCGTGGTGCGGCGTTCGCCGGCGGCGTGCAGAAGTTCCGTGCGGAACTCGGCTGGCGCGACTTCGGTGCGCACGTCCTGGCCAACTTCCCGCGAACCTCGGACGACCCGCTGCGCACGGAGTACCGCCGCTTCCCTTGGCGGACGGACGCTGCGCAGCTGCGTGCATGGCAGCGGGGCCGGACGGGGTACCCGTTCGTGGATGCCGGCATGCGCGAGCTCTGGCACACCGGCACCATGCACAATCGCGTGCGCATGGTCGTGGCGAGCTTCCTCACCAAGCACCTGCGCATGGACTGGATGCACGGCGCGCGCTGGTTCTGGGACACGCTCGTCGACGCCGACCTCGGCAGCAACACGCTGGGTTGGCAGTGGGCGGGCGGCTGCGGCGCGGACGCCGCGCCGTACTTCCGCATCTTCAACCCGGTCACGCAGGGCGAGAAGTTCGATGCCGAGGGCGAGTACATCCGCCGTTGGGTGCCGGAGCTCGCGAAGGTTCCCTCCAAGTACCTGCATGCGCCGTGGGAAGCCCCGCCCCTGGCGCTCTCCATGTCGGGCGTGACCCTCGGCGAGGACTACCCGTGGCCCATCGTGGACCATGCCAAGGCCCGCGAGGAGGCGCTTGCGGCGCTGTCGTCGATCAGTGCGAAGGCCGGCCCTGCGGAGGGGCCGGACTGACGAGGAGCTTGTCGACGCGCCGACCGTCAAGGTCCGCGACCTCGAAGCTCCAGCCATGCCACGAGACACGGTCGCCGGTCCGCGGCAGGTCGCCGAGGAGCGCAGTGACCAGCCCCGCGGCCGTGGCCACGTCGGGCAGGTCCTCCGCGGCATCCGGGGCCAGCCCGAGCGTGGCAAGCAGCTCGGGAAGCGGCACGCGCCCGTCGACCAGCCACGATCCGTCGTCGCGGCGCGTCGCTCGCGGGAGCTCCTCCTCGCCCCCGCGCCCAAGGTCGCCGAGCAGCGCCTGCACCACGTCGTTGGCGGTGACGAGCCCCTCTAGGCCACCGTGCTCGTCCACCACGAACGCGATCCGCGTCCGATTCTGCTGAAAGACCTGGAGCAGCCGGAGCGCCGGAATGGTGTCGGGCACGTAGGTGGGATCCTGCATGACGGCGCCGACCTTGAAGTCGCTGCCGGCGAGCAGGCCGTAGGAGATCAGGTCCTTGACGTGGACGACTCCTTTCAGGCGGTCGATCGACCCGTCGCAGACGGGGAAGTGGCTGAACGGAGCGGTTCCGATGAGAACGCGCACGTCCTCGGCCGGCATCCCGGCGTCGATCCAGGTGATCTGCCCGCGCGGGACCATCAGGCTCTTCGCGGTCATGTCGCCGACCCGCAGCGCACTCTCGAAGATGCGGTGCTCCATGGGGTCGAAGACGCCGGTGCTGGCGGCACGCGCCACGATCGCCCGGACGTCTTCCTCGTTCACCTCGTCGCGGCGCGCCCGGATGCCAAGGAGCGAGAGCATCCGCTCGGTGGAGGCGGTCAGCACCCAGACCGGCCCGGCCGCGACCCAGGAAATCACGGACAGCGCCGGGGCGATCAGGGATGCCACCGCCTCCGGATGCGCGAGCGCGATGCGCTTCGGGATCAGTTCGCCGAGCACGAGCATCGCGTATGTCAGGCCGATCACGACCAGCGCGAGCGCGATGACTTCGGAGTGCGAGGCGAGCGGCTCCCACTGGGCGACCCACTCGGAGACGTGCCCGACGAGGGCCCGTTCGCCGTAAGCGCCCTGGAGGATCGCCACCAGGGTGATGCCGACCTGGACGGTCGAGAGGAAGCGGGTGGGCTCGCGCGCCAGCCCGACGGCGAGGCGTGCGCCCCGGTGGCCGGAGTCCGCGAGCGACTGTAGCCGCGAGGGCCGGGACGTCATCATCGCCAGCTCGCTCGCCGCCAGCACGGCATTCACCAGGAGCAGGACGGCGAGGATGGAAAGCGTCACGATCATCGGGGCCCGCCCTGCCGGGCGAGGCGCCATGCTAGGTACGGGCCCGCCGCCGGGAGCGCCCCGGCCGCCGCGGTGAGGAGCGCCCCGGCCACCAGGCCCGCGGGCGTGCCGCCCACGGCGAGGGCCGCGACCGGGCCCACCACGTAGCCGACGCCGATCAGCGCCTCGAATCGCCCGCCCGCGTCCACCTCGGCGCCGCCGACGCTCATGGCGTAGTACAGCCCCGCGAGGTACAGGATGCCGTGGCCGGCCCCGAAGGCGGCAAGCCCGACCGCCGCGAGCGGCACGTTGCCCGCGAGCACCGCTGCCGCGAACCCGCCGCCGAGGAGCGCGAGCCCGGCGACCAGCGTGCCCCAGCGGCCGTGCCAGAACCCGGCGCCGCCGAGGAACAGGACCGTGACGGCGCGCGAGACCATCCACGTGGCTGCAAGCGGCGTCTTGAGCGAGTCGTCCACGCCGAGGTCGCGCACCAGGAACGGAAGCACCGGCCCGATCACCGCGATGAGCACGTAGCTGGCGGGAATGAGGAACCGGGTGGCAAGCAGGAGGAACGGGTACTGCGGCGCGATGTGGGTGTGGGCGTGCTCCGCCGCGTGCGCGGCCGGCAAGCGCGGGAACCACCGGAGGAGCGCCAGGGATGCGAGGCTCACCGGAACCATCACGAGGAGCGCCGCGGCCGCGTCGCCGCGTGCCACGAGGGGTGCCATGAGGAAGAGCGATGCCGCGGTGGCGGACATCCACGTGACGTTGAAGCGCCCGATCGAGCGCCGCATGTCGCCGCCGTGGCGGCCTGCCGAGACGTAGCTCTCCATGACCGGCCACAGCGCCGCGCCCAGCGCGCTGAGGACGCACGCCGCGGCGACCACTCCTCGAGCCCCTGCAAGCGTCAGGAGCGAGGCGCCGAGCTGCACGACGAACACGCTCGCCAGCCATCCGCGCGCCGTGAGGACCCCGCGTGCGGCAAGCGCGCGCAGTGCCGGTCCCGACCCGAGCGCCATCGCCACGTAGATCACGCTCTCCGCGAGCGCAAGCAGCAGGTTCTCCGTCTGCGTGAAGCCGAACTGGCGCTCGGTGACGAACGGCACGCCCGACCACAGGATGCCGCTCCCGAGCGAATTGAGCCACGTGACGGACAGGAGCGCCCACGCGGGCACGCCGGGACCGTCGGGCGTGGCGTCGGGTTCTGTGCGGCCAGGCTGCAAGGGGGCGCAAGGATAGGGTGCTGCCGGGGCCCTGCGCGGTTGCGCACGCGCTTGGCGCGGGCCTACACTCTCCGCTTGGCCGTGTCGTTCGGCCAGACAAGTCCTCGTAGCTCAATTGGATAGAGCGCCGCCCTCCGAAGGCGGAGGTTGTGGGTTCGACCCCCGCCGAGGACGCTTCCCCGAAGGCCCCGTCCTTCCACCGGCATGAACACCGAAGCACGCGCCAACGCGCACCCGTCCGCTGCGCCCATGGCGATCCGCGACTTCCAGCGGATGATCCGCGAGCGCTACTACGCAACCGACAGCGCGCGCGGCGCGGGCAAGACCTTCCTGTGGTTCTCCGAGGAGGTGGGTGAGCTGGCCCATGCGCTCGGCAAGCTCGAGAAGGGCCAGCCCGACCGCGCCAACCTCTCCGAGGAGTTTGCCGACGTGCTCGCCTGGCTCACGACGCTGGCCAACATCGCCGGCATCGACCTGGAGGAGGCGATCCGCGCCAAGTACCTCGCGGACGGCGGGCCGAAGGGGACCAAGTGACGGCGGGCTGCGGGGTGTGCGCCATCCATGCCGATGCCGCGGGGCACGGACGCTGGGAGTGCCATCGCGGCGCGCGCTGGATCGTGCGCCACCATCCGGAGCCATCCCCGCTGGCGGGGTGGACCTTCCTCTGCAGCGCGCGCCACGTCCAGGGGCCGGCGGACCTCGACGATGCCGAGGCCGCGTCGTTCGGCCCGGCCATCCGCACGGTCTCGCGGGCCGTGCGCGACCTGACCGGGTGCGACCGGGTCTATGCCATCGCCTTCGGGCAGGGCGCCGCGCATCTCCACGTGCATCTCGTGCCGCGCTTCGACCGCGAGGACGGCACGCGCGCATGGAACGTGGCCGACTGGTACCGGTCGGTGGAGCGCGGCGAGCGGCCAGCCGCGGACACGGGCGACGTGGCCCGCTTCGTCGCGCGGCTGCGGACGCGGCTCGCGGCCGAGCCCATCGGCTGATCGCTACGCTTCCCCTCGGCATGGATGCCGCCCGCCAGTCCCCGCCCCGATCCGCGCCCGCCTCTGCTGCGGCGCCGTCGCTGCGGCTCACCGAGGGCGAACGGAGCCGGATCCGCATGGCGGCGCTCGCGTTCGTGGGGGAGCGCTACCGGCTCACGCAGGCACGGCTTGCCGACCTTGCGTCCATTCCCATCCGCTGGCGGCGCGGGAGCGGCTCGAGCGCCTACTACCCTCGCCGGGCCC
>Ga0172367_10002504_pt1 | contig 25084 bp, 21 predicted proteins | sample Lak10m_FD_114542 | JGI IMG/M metagenome (GOLD analysis project Ga0172367, IMG submission 114542) | Freshwater microbial communities from Kabuno Bay, South-Kivu, Congo - kab_022012_10m | ecosystem: Environmental > Aquatic > Freshwater > Lake | place: Democratic Republic of the Congo: South-Kivu...
AAGGAGTGGTTTGATCAAAAATTTTTTTTAAATAAAAAATTGAAACACATTCAGACTCATGAATGTGTTTCAATATGTGGCTCCAAAAACTTTTTATTAATTGTCGCCTAGTGAATTTTGTGACATTACTGTTGGTGATATTCCTAGATTTGCTCGTTCTATTGCTGCTGTTGTTGCTTCTGTTTCAAGTTTTCTTGTATTTTGAACTTTCTCTTTGAAGTGCTTGATGTATTGCCCGATAAGTAAGACTCCACCAACTACAAATAAAGCAGCTGATGCAATACTCACTGATAATACTATTGGCATAAGAGGGATTGCAAAAACAAATGTAGTGACCACTGCTGCTACAGCTGCTAGAACTGCTAAAACGACTAATGCAACTCCAGCGACCAATTTTGGATCAACATTCTTTTTTTCTGATAGTGCTGGTCCTGTTGCTGTTGCTGTTGCTGTTGCTGTTGCTGTTGCTGGTGCTGCTCCTGTTACTGGTGACATCATATTTTTCTCCTTTTTTTTATTTTTATGTTATCTTCTTGTTAAGATACTATTATTTTATAGAATTTTTCTTTTTATTTCAATTATAAAATAATTACAAGGCAATTAAAATTATTTTAGCTGTTTTATAAAATAAAATAACAAATTATATATATCTGATTATAAACAACTTAATAACATATAGAACAAAAAATTCTTTCTTAGAGTCAGCAAGAAAAATCTTATTTTTATCTCATACCCATCTTTTTTCTTAACAGATCCACCTTTAAAAATCCGTTTTGAAGGATGGGGATAAGTCTTAAAATGTTGCAAATAAGTAATTTAACCAGATTTAATTATGAGGTTGATGAGAAAAAGACTCTTCTATATAGAGGGTTTATGGATCCAAATATTTCAAAAATAGAGAAGAGGGTGTTTGATATCACCAATCCGCATGGATTTTTAGGTCTTGTGGATAAAAGAACCCTTTATCAACTTTCTCCTAACTCTGACAAGCTGTCGATTCTTATAAAAGGAAAGAGGGAAAAGATGACCCTTATCGATCCAAAAGGGATTTTCATCTATGAATCCTCTTTTGAATTGACCCCTTTAGATTATCAAGTGATTCATTCAGATGGGACAGTAGGTTTTGATCCTTATTCTTGTAGTCCTAGTATTTCGTTAGTAGATGCCCATCTTTTTGATTTAGGGGTTCATTATGAACTCTATGAGGTTTTAGGCAGTCATGTGTGTATTCATGATGGCTTAGAGGGGGTAAGATTTGCTGTCTATGCTCCAGAGGCAAGGGCGGTACATTTGCGCTGTGATTTAGGAAACTGGAGAGAAAAGATCTATCCCATGAGAAAGATAGGGGAGGTGGGGATTTTTGAGCTCTTTATCCCTCTGTGCAAAGTTCCAATGATGTATAAATATTCAATCACGACAAAGGACTATAATACCCTTTTAAAAAGTGATCCTTTTGGTCGCGCTTTTGAGCTCCGTCCAAAAACAGCAACTGTTGTCTACAAAGAAAAACCCTTTCTATGGACAGATGATGAGTGGCTAAAGGAGAGGCAAAATGAGGTTTTATCAAAGCCGATGAATATCTATGAACTTCATCTAGGGGCTTGGAATAAAGGATCCATCTTTCCAAATTTTAAGGAAATAGCCTCTGAGCTTACTGCTTATGTAAAGGAAATGGGGTATACCCATGTAGAGCTTATGCCAATTACTGAGTATCCATTAGATGAGTCGTGGGGATATCAAGTGATTGGCTATTTTGCCCCCACTGCGAGGTATGGAAAGGCTGAGGACTTTATGTACTTTATCAATCACCTTCATATGCACGGTATTGGGGTTGTTTTAGACTTTGTCCCAGCGCATTTTCCAAAAGATGAAAGCTTTTTAGCCTCTTTTGATGGAAGCCCTCTATTTGAGGATCCACATCCTGTTATGGGGGCTCACCCATCTTGGGGGACCCTTATTTTCAACTATGGGTGTAAAAAAGTTGTAAATTTTTTGATTGCCTCTTTGCTTTTTTGGATAAAAAAAATGCATGTGGATATCATTCGGATAGATGCGGTGCAGTCGATCCTTTATCTTAACTATGAAAGAAGAGATGGGGATTTTGAGCTCAATCACTTAGGCGGGGTAGAAAACTTTAAGGGGATTGAATTTTTGAAGCAATTAAACTCTGTGATCAAACAGCGTCATCCAGGGGTGTTTGTTATTGCCGAAGATTCTTCAATATTTGATGGGGTCACTCGATGTGTCAATACCGATGGGTTAGGATTTGCAATGAAGTGGAATATTGGTTGGTTCCATGATCTTTCTACCTACTTAAGCTATTCATCTGAAGAAAAATCCCGTAACCACTTTCTTTTGCTCCAGACCTACAAAGAGGTTTTTAGAGAAAAATATCTTCTAACCATTTCTCACGATGAGGTTTCTCCAGGAAAAAAAGCTTTAATTGATAAATTTTCAACAGATCCTATAGAAAAATTTTCTTATCTTAGACTCTTGTATTCTGTTGCAATCTGTCATCCAGGAAAAAAATTGTTCTTCATGGGTCATGAAGTAGGGGCATTTGAAGAGTTTAGTCATAACAATTCTTGGCGTAAAGCCCCTCTTAAAGATCACTCTCAGATAAAGCATAAATGCTTTACTAAAGAGATGAATCATTTTTACTTACACCATAAAGCCCTTCATGAAATTGATTTTGATCGAAAAGGGTTTTTATGGGTCGATTCAAGTGATGCAAAAAATAGAGTCCTTTCATTTCTCCGTTTAGGGGCTCATGAAAAGCTTTTAGTGGTTCATAATTTTTCTAAAGAAACTTTAAGAGGCTATAGGGTTTTTATTCCGGAGGTCTTGTTTATTGAAGAACTTTTTAATACCGACCATAATCGTTTTGGGGGCAAGGGTGTTTTAAATCCTATGATTAAAAAGGACAAAGAGGGGCTATTTTTAGATCTTCCCCCTTTATCAACACTGATTTGCAAGGTAGAGTTTTCCTCTTCTCCCTTTTTTTTCCCTTCATAATATTTGACGAAAAAATTATACTTGAAAAACTACATTGTGGAGATAAAATGTCAAAAGCTCTATTCACAAAAAGTGATTATAAAAAGCTGATAAAAGAGGCTGCACGACATGATCAACTCTATTATCAGCACTCAACACCTGAAATTTCCGATTATGATTACGATCTTCTTATCAAAGAGATTGAAAGAATTGAAAAAGCTCATCCAGAGTGGGTAAAAAAGGATTCACCTTCTACATCCATAGCCACCGACTCAGTGGGGGGATTTAAAACTGTTATTCACAATTATCCCATGCTTTCTTTATCCAACACCTATTGTGAGGAAGAGGTGGAGGCTTTTATTGACAGGGTGAAAAAACTTTCCGAAAAAAGTGACTTAGCCTTTAATGTCGAGCTTAAGATGGATGGGGTGGCCCTTTCTTTAATTTATGAGGATGGCCTTTTTATGCGCGCTGTCACTCGAGGAAATGGAAGAGAGGGAGATGACGTTACAGAAAATGCAAGGGGGATCAAAAATCTCCCCCAGAAATTGATAGGGGAACCTTTGGGAATTTTAGAGTTTCGTGCAGAGGTATATCTACCCCTTGCAGAGTTTGAAAGGTTAAATAAAGAAAGAGAAAGTCAAGGACAAGAATTGTATGCAAACCCCAGAAATGCCGCAAGTGGATCGCTAAAATTACTTAATCCAGCTGAATCAAAAAAAAGGGGGTTAGAAATTGTCATTTACGATCTTTTAAACCCTCCAAAAAATATACACTTTCAGTCCGAAATTGCCCCCTATCTTAAAGATTTTGGCTTGCCTGTCTTTATAAATAAGTGGACTCAAAAAGCTTATAGCGCCCAAGAAATTTTATCCTTTGCTCATTTAGTAGAAAACATGCGCTCGGCTCTTCCTTTTCAGATCGATGGGGTTGTGATAAAACTTGATGATCTTGATCTTCGTTCATCGATGGGATCGACACATAAATCTCCCAGATGGGCTGTAGCCTATAAATTTTCTCCTGAACAAGCTGAAACAGTTATTGAAAAGATTTCTATTCAAGTGGGAAGAACGGGGGTATTAACCCCTGTGGCTCATTTAAAACCTGTTTTATTATCAGGAAGTACCATTTCAAGGGCTACTTTACATAATCAAGATGAGATTGATCGAAAAGATATTCGTGAAGGAGATCAAGTGATCATTGAAAAAGGGGGGGATGTGATCCCTAAAATTGTTTCAGTGGTGATCAATCCTCAAAAAGTACGGGGGAAAAAATGGCACTTTCCAACAACCTGCCCTTATTGTGGAAGTGCTCTTGTTCACAATGAGGGAGAAGTGGCGATTCGATGCGGGGCTAAGCAAAACTGTAGTGGGCAGTATATCGCTCGAATCAAACACTTTGTATCCAAAGGAGCAATGAACATTGAAACCTTTGGGGTAAAAGTTGTAGAGCAACTTTATGAAGCAAAACTTTTACAATCTCTTACAGATATCTATCGCCTAAAAGCAAGCGATCTTAACGACCTTGAGGGGTTTGGACAAAAGTCCATTCACCTCCTTCTGACCCATATTGAAACATCTAAGGACTGTGAGCTCTATCGATTCATTTTTGCTCTAGGAATCCCTTTTGTAGGTGTTGTTGCGGCTAAAGCCATTTCTGAAAAAGTCAAAAGTATCGATCAATTATTAGACGTTTCCTATGACGATCTTATTGGAATTGAGGGGGTTGGAGAAAAGGTTGCCGAGTCGATTCTTAATTATGTTCAAGACAAGAGCAATTGCGAAGAAATTAAGACCTTTATGAGGCTGGGAATTTCTCCTAGAGAAATCGTTGAAAAAAGAAAGGATCATCCTTTTTCTGGCCGTCAATTTGTGATCACAGGAACGTTAGAAAATTATGATCGAACAGAAGCAAAAGAGTTGATTGAAAGCCTCGGAGGTAAGGTCTTATCTACTTTAAGTAAACAGACAGAGTATCTACTTCTTGGCAAAAATCCTGGATCAAAGTACAAGAAAGCTTTAGAGCTGAATGTAAAAATCCTTACAGAGGAGGCATTCAAGGGGATGGTGTGAAAAGTTCAAAGCATTTGTTGTTGCCACTATTTTTAATCGTTTTTATTGATAACTTTGGATACTCCCTTGTTTTTAATATTTTAGGCCCCCTCCTCCTTAAACCTGAGTATGGGATGATCCTCCCTTCACTTTCTGTCCATCAAAAAAATGCCCTTTTAGCCCTCATCTTTGGGGTGTTTCCTTTAGCACAGTTTTTTGCTGCTCCCCTTATTGGAGATGTTGCCGATATTTATGGGAGGAAAAAGGCTTTCATAGTCTCTTTAGTGGGGCTTTCCCTTGGATTTTTCTTCTCAGCACTTTCAATCTTTATCCACAGTGTCACTTTTCTTTGTTTCAGCCGTTTTTTTACTGGGGCTTTTGCTGGAAACATTGGGATTTGTATGGCTTCTATTGCCGATTTAAGTGAGGACGAAAAAGAAAGGGGGAGAAATTTTTCAATGGTCACCCTTTTATTTGGATTAAGTTGGGTTGCTGCCATGGTTGTAGGGGCAACCCTTGCTAATCCAAAATTTTTAGGGATCTTTGCCCCTGCCTATGTCTTTATCCTTGGAGGGGCTTTAACGTTAACAAACCTTTTTCTTGTCCTGTCGATTTTTAAAGACTTCTCCCCAAAATCCCTTTTTAAAAGATTTACCCTCTTAAAAGGGTTAGTTAATATCAAGGAGACAATCCTTTTAAAAAGCTCAAGGGTATTTTTTGCCATATATTTTCTTTGGTCGTTAGGATGGGTGATGACAGTGCAATGGTATCCAGCCTATTCTATTGAAATGTTTCAAGAAAGCTCAGCCTTTTTTTCCACTTGGTATGTGATTATGGGATTTTTTTGGATTTTGGGGGGAGCGGTGGCAAAATTCTATCTTTTTAGTCGATACAAAACCATGAACATTGGACTTTTTGGCTTTGGCTTTCTTACCTGTTCTTTATTTCTTATGTCCCTTATGGGAACATTTTCTCTCTTTTCAACATGTTTTATTGTCGCAAGCTTTTTTTCTGTGATCGGGATGAGCGCCTCTTTAAATCTTATTTCCCTCTCAGCATCGGAAAAAGTACAGGGAAAAATTATGGGATTTTCTCAGTCTATCCAAAGTCTTTCTTTTGTCCTTGTCTCAACAATTGCCTTCTTGCTAAGCGTTTCAACAGTATCAATACTCTTTGCCTTTTCGGCCCTGTTTACCTTGTGTGCTTTTGGTTTGCTTATCTATAAAAAAAAGGGATCTACAGTTCTGTAGATCCCCTTTGTTGTAAGTACATAGCTTAACGTTTTGAGAATTGGAACGATTTACGAGCCCCAGGTTTACCAGGTTTTTTACGCTCTCTACTTCTTGGATCACGAGTTAAAAATCCAGCTTCTTTAAGAACTGGACGTCTTTCTTCTACTTCTGAAACTAAAGCCCTTGAAATAGCGTGTCGAATCGCAATTGTTTGACCTTGAGGTCCGCCACCTCTAACGTTAATCACAATATCCCTATTGTCCACTTCACAAAGACGGATTGGAGAAAGGACGGTTTCTTGTTGTAGGAAAATTGAAAAATAGCTTTTAAGCTCTTTACCATTAATGGTTACTTGCCCTTTGCCGTCACGAAGGTAGGCTCTTGCTACCGCTGTTTTTCTTCGTCCTGCAGCACTGGATGTGTTCTCTATCTTTTTCTTCATATGGGGTTGTCTCCTTTAAATATCTACAGATACAGGTTGTTGTGCTTGCATGTTATGGGTCCCTTCAGCAAAAACATGAAGTTTTTTTCTCATGGCTCTTCCAAGCTTTGTTTTTGGCATCATTCCATAGACAGCTTTTTCAAGAATTCTTTCTGGATGTCTCTCTTTCATCCTTCTGTAAGGGATTTCTTTAAGCCCTCCCATCCATCCTGTGTGGTGTTTATAGACTTTTTGCGCTTCTTTATTTCCAGAGACAAACACCTCTTTTGCGTTGATAACAATAACGCTATCGCCTGTGTCTTGATTTGGAGTGTAGGTAGCCTTATGCTTCCCACATAAAATTTTTGCAATTTCACTAGCAAGTCGTCCTAGTGTTTTTCCTTTTGCATCAAATAAATAATGCGCAACTTTATCTTTTTGTTTTGTGTAAAAGATCGTTCTTAATTTATGATTTGCCATGTATTTCCTCTAAAAAGCATTTAGTAAAAAGCAGTATACAGCAAAGCTCTCTTTCTTGCAAATGGATTTTCTATTGAAGTTAGAGAAACTTTGGGGTATACTCTTTGGCACTCACATTATAGGAAATATTTTATGCAAAAACAGAAGGACCCTAAGACATTTTTTGTAAGAACCTACGGTTGTCAGATGAATGAACTTGATTCAGAGATTATGATTGGACAGTTAATTAAGAAGGGTTTAACAAGGGTTCACACTGAAGAAGAGGGGGATATTCTTATTTATAACACCTGTTCTATTCGAGATTTGGCCGAAAGAAAGGTGATGGGTAAACTTGGGGTTTTAGGTAAAGACAAGAGCCGTTTGAAAATTATTGGGGTGACAGGGTGTATGGCAATGGCAAAAAAAGAGAGCCTTTTTAAAAAGGTCCCCCACCTAGATTTTGTTTTAGGGACAAATAATATTTCTAATTTAGGGGCCGTTCTTGATGAGGTGATCTACACAGGAAAGCAAAAAGCAGTTACCGATACTTCTTTTGAAGAAGATTTAGATTACTTAGCCGCTAAGCGCGACAATAAATATTCCGCTCATGTTTCAATTATCCGAGGGTGTGACAAATTTTGCACCTATTGTGTAGTCCCTTATACAAGGGGGAAAGAGGTTTCTCGCCCTTATAATGATATTATCGAAGAGGTAAAACAACTTGTCGATCAAGGGTATAAAGAGATTACTTTATTAGGACAAAATGTCAATAGCTACGGGAAGGATCAAAAGGGGTGGAATATCCTTTTTCACGATCTTTTAGAAAAAATTGATAGGACAGGGATTTGTCGAGTCCGATTTTTAACCTCTCATCCAGTAGATATTACAAAGGATTTAATGCATGCAATACGAGATCTTCCTTCAATGTGTGAGTTTGTCCATTTTCCGATGCAAGCTGGAAGCGATCGCATTTTAAAAAAAATGCATCGAATCTATACCCTTGATCAATATTTGGAAAAAGTAGCGCTATTAAAAGAGATTGTTCCAAATGTGGCTTTAGGTACAGACATGATAGTGGGTTTTCCTACTGAAACCGATGAAGAATTTGAACAAACCTATACAAATATGGAGAAAGTTAATTACGCAACAGCATTTTTATACACTTATAGCCCAAGAAAAGGGACTCCAGCTTTCCGTTTTCGTGATGATATTTCCGATGAAATTAAAAATAAAAGATTACAAAGACTCACTTTACTTCATAAAGCTCAAACTTCAGAGCAAAGAGCGGATATGATAGGGCAAACCTATGAAGTTCTTTTTGAAGGGAGAAATGAAAAAGGAGAGCTTAAAGGGAGGACACGGTGCTGGAGAAAAGTGATTGCACCGGGGGGAGAATCCCTTATCGGGGCAATTGGAAATGTCAAAATAGATAGTTTTCTGAATGAAACTTTAATCGGATCGCTAGTTAATTAATATTTAAACCTTATTTGTTTTTATTAATTCATTAATTGGTTATAATAGTTATTAATTAAAATAAAAGGAGATATTATGAGCGGTGCTAATTTAAATTTAGGGTCCCTACCATCGGATGGGAACTATCCTGCCAGAGAGGGTAGTAACATTAGTGTAAGTTATAAAGCTGCTTTGAAAATTTCGTGCAGCCATTTTGGAGACCCTGTAAAGGGTAATGACGCCTTGATGATATTTAAAAAGTACTTGATTATAGCAAAAGAAAATCAAAAGGAGTTGCAGGAAGCTTATAATGATAGATCTCTTTTAGATAAATACATTCGTAAAAACTTTTTTCCGGAAAAGCCATCTATAGAAGTCGATACTAAGGATCCTGAAATAGAAGAAATGGAAAAGAGGTTAGAAGGGGTATTTGAGAGCCTTGCTAATAATGTCAAAGAAGCGATTAATATTGTTTATGAAGCGGGTTCAAATAAAAAGATTGAAAGGACTACCCCAAATCAACCTTTAACAGAAGGACAAAAACAAGCGTGTGACAAGGTTGTAGACACAATTGTTCAAAAATTTATAAAAAGTACTAACCCAATTGAAATTTTTCCATACTTTACAAATGATTTATATCTAAAAAAACTCTACAGTGACTTTTCTCACACAATTGATTTGGATAAAATTTTTAGAAAACATGTCACTTCAGATGTATGTAAGAACAGAATGGAACAACTTAATATAACTAATTTTGTTATGAATGAATTTTTTTATCGGCTATCAAAAACCCTAATGACTCAAAGAAAAGAAAGAGCTAAAAAGGCTTTAAAACCCAATACAGAAGTGGATTTAGCCCCAAATGTTCAAGAAATGATGTCAAAAAGAAATAGGGAAGAAGATTTCAGATTGGATTCATCTGTTATCTGGATCATTCACCTTTTACAATACCCTGTAGATCTTGCTCATAGAAATGAAAACGGTTGGGATTTAAATGTGGATACTATCTACAATTCTAAAAAAGAGAAAAGTCATGTTATTGCAGCCCTTTTATCATTTATAAAAACCCTTATAAAGGAGGAAGCTGTTTTAAATTTAGATGAGCAAACTCCACAATGGTTCTTTGAAAAAGATTTAAGCAAGATGGGGAAAAGGACTATTAATAAAAGAGAAGAGATAAGGCAAAAGTATGAGCAGGGTCAAATGACTATAGGAGGGGCTCTTTTAGAAATGGCAGTCCATATTCTATCTTCAACATTTCCTGAAGGACAATACTCAAAAGAGATTAAAGAATTAGTTAATCAATTTGAGAATAAGGAGAAACATCCCCTTGAGTTTATCTATAGCCTTCGAGATTGGGATTAGTTTTGAATGTAAAGGAGTCTACTACAGAAATCTATGCTCTAAATAGGTAATGTAATCCTCAGGGGTGAAGGTTTTTTCAGTGGCCTGTTCAATAAGATCGAAGGGGAGAAAGGTTCTTCCATGAATATGAACTCTTTCTTTCAAAAATGTTGAAAAGCTAGAAAAATCACCTGAAGCAATTTGCGATGCCCAATCAGAGTGGCTTTTAATGAATTTAGTAAATAATGAACCTGCATACATAGAGCCTAAGGCGTATGTTGGAAAGTAACCAAAAGCCCCAATAGACCAATGGATGTCTTGTAAACATCCAGTTGCATCAGAGGTGGGTAAAATTCCTAATGATTCTTGCATTTTTCTTTTCCATATCAAAGGAACCTCTTTGGGATCTATAGATCCATCAATAAGCCCCTTTTCAATTTCATATCTTAAAATAACATGAAGACAGTACGTCACCTCATCAGCAAAAATACGAATTAAACTTGGTTTAACCCCTCTTACAGAGGCTAAAAATTGCTCCATCGATACATTTTCGAGGGCTGATGGAAATTCCTTTTGAAATTTAGGGAAGTAAAATTTCCAAAAAGGGGCACTGTTTCCAAGGCATGTCTCAAAAATTCGCGATTGACTTTCATGTATTCCAAGGGAGGCAGCTTCTGCAAGGGGTGTTCCAAAATATTTAGCAGGAAGGTGATGTTCATACAACCCATGACCAGCTTCATGAATCGACGCAGAAAAGCCTTTTAAACAATCCTCTTCATGAAAGTGGGTGGTCACCCGAATATCATGAGGATGAAGGGGGATGCAAAAAGGGTGGTGGGTGGTTGATAAATTGTAATATTGAGGTTTTAATCCAATTCTTTGGATCACATCATGACAGAGTCTTTTTTGCCCCTCAATTGAAAAATGGCCTGTAATTTTTGAAAGGCCTTTTTCATTTTTGGAGGTGATCTTTTTTACTAAAGAGATCAACTTTGGCTTAAGGACTCCAAAAATTGCATCTAATTGCTTTGTGGTCATCGAAGGTTCATACTCATCGACTAAAGCATCGTAGGGATGATCAACATATCCAAGAAGCTCTGCCTTTTTTTGGTTTAACGCAATCACCTTTTTAAAGGATGGGAGAAATTGTTTGAAATGGTTGTTTGTATGAGCCTTTTTCCAATGCTCAACTGCATGAGCCGTTTCTTTAGAAAATTTCCTAACAAAAGAAGAACCAAGTTTTTGTTGCTTTTTGCAATCTTGAAAAAGGCGCTCTACAATAGTTGTTTCCTCTTTAGATAGAAAGGGGTCTTTCAATAGCTTTTCTAAAAGATTAAAAAACTTTTTATTGGTACAGAGGGCATGCTTTTCTTCAGCAAGAAAGGACATCATTTCTGCCCGAAAATCAATCCCTTCTTTAGGCATATAGGTCTCTTGATCCCAGTTAGCTAGGTATGAAAGGGAAGAAAAATATCCTATACGTCGAGAGTGTTGAAGGAGTTTTTCCATATCTTTATGAACTTTTTTCATATAAGAGAGTATTTCAGATTTTAGGTAAATTGTATAGACAATTTTACACTTTTTTAAGAGCAAACAAAAGGGTTGGAAAAGTCAAAGTAACAAGGGTTAAAGAAAAAAATGGGACAGGAGAGAAAAGCGATCCAAATCCTAAAATTGCTGAACATTCTATAGAAAAAAAGGCAAAAAGAGAAAGAAATAGGGTAAGGCAGAAGGTTAAAGAGTAATTTTTTCTTAGCCTTGTATTAAAAGCTAAAAGAGAGGGGAGGGCAACAGAAAAAAGGTGTAGAAAGGGAATAAGGCTTTTGTACCCAATAGAAATTAGAAGATGGGAGAAATAAAACTCCCAATCCTTAGGGGGAAAGAAAAAATAGTGAAGAAGGGAAAGTAGAGTTTCAGAGTTTTTAATAGGGGCAGGTTCTTTAAAGGCAGGGATAGAAATGGCAAAAAATGCCTCTTTATTTGAGCCATTTTTTTCATACCCTTGATCTGTGTTTTTAAAGTGGTCAACGTAATAAAGGACAAATCCCCCTTCTTTTTTTTCTCCATATTTTGCATAGAGGATGTTTTTTTCATGATCTATAAATGTAAAGTGTTGTACATCTCCTTTATAAAAAACGGTTCCCTCTTTTGTATCAAATAGATGGTGCTGTTGTTTAAAAGGGGAGAGGTAAAAGCTTTTTTTTACTGCGATATCTCCTTTGGTTAAAAACCATTCATTAGACAAAAAAGTGCAAAAGGAGAGGAAGAGGGCAAAATAAAATGTAGGTTTCATTAAAGTGAATGAATCGATTCCACTCATTGAAAGGGCCACAGTACAGCCATTTTTTTGATAGGTTTGAAGGGTTGAAAGGGTGGCAAAAAGGAGAGAAAAAATAGAAAGGATTGTAGATTGATAGAAAAAAAGATGAAGGGATTGAGCTTTGGAAAAAGGCTCTTGAGAGGCAATCAATGAAGAAAACGACAAGAAGAAAAAAAGAAGTAGATAGCGCTTTATAACGGTTTTAAGATAGGGTTTCATGACCCTTCCTTTGCACATGCTTTTATCTCCTTAAAGGTGAGCAAAAACGTTATTAGAAAACTTCCAATCATTAGATAACCTGTTATGGACGAGTGTATTTTAAGGCTGAAAGAAAAAGCAAGTAGAGCGTAGAGAAAAACCAATAAAGAGAGTTTAGGGTGTTTTTTTAGAGCAAAACAGATCCCAAGAGAGGTAAAAACAATTGGGTAGCATAAGTGAAGGATGAAAAGAGTGAACTCCCAAAAAGAGGGGTTTTTTTCCTCGAATCTAACCATTGAATAGGGGAAAAAAGAGTAGATGGTTTTTTTTGAAGCAAAGGCCTTTTTCCCTTGTGAAAGAAAAAGGGTGTCAAAATAGGTTTCAGGGGTGATTTTGCAATAGGTAAGATTTGTAAAATCTAGCCCCTCTTTAGTCTCAATAACTGAATCAGCAATAAGCCAAGAAAATTCATGGTCGGTGTTTAGAAGAAAGAGATTGAAAGCTTTATTGCTCTCTTCTTTTAGGTCCATAGAGACGTAGAGATTATCTCTAGAAAACCTACGGCTAAAGGTCTTTATTAATGGGGTCTTTTCCTTTTTATCTTCAATTAAAAGCTCTAGCTTAGCTTTTATGGAGGGATAAAGGATGAAACTGATGGCAAAGTTGCCAATGGATAAAAAGATTGAAAGAAAAATAAGGGGGGTAAAAAGGGCTCTAGGGTTTAGACCAAGGGCTTTAAACGCGGTAATTTGATGGCTCTTTTTTATGGAAAGGACCACAAGGAAAGAGGAGATAAAACTTGTTATGGCAAGGGCTATTGGAAAACATTTATGAAGAAATAGACCCATCATCAAAAAAAGTTCATTTAAATCACTTCCTGATAAAAAATATTTTGTTAAACGGGAAAGTTTAAAAAAAAGGGTCACTGATAAGAAAAAGAGGGTGAAAAAAAGGATATTAAGAAGAAATTTTTTCGAAAGAATTTTCCAGACTATGGGCATCGAACTTGGCACCTAACCGTTTTTGTGGTAGTATATCCAATATGTTACAAAATGCAAAGAAACAAATCCAACAGCTAAAAAAGAGCCTCCTTTTAGGGCTTTCTGGAGGGCCCGACTCCATGTGTCTGTTTTCTCTTTTATTAGAATGTAACAACTCCTTTCATGTGGCTCATATTGACCATGGGTTACGCCCTGAAAGTGGTGAAGAAAAGGCGAAATTAGAAGCCTTAGCAAAAAAGCATCACATCCCTTTTCACTCCATCCAATTAAAAGGGATTCAAGGGCATAACCTTGAGGAGACATTAAGGGATAAGCGCTTAGAATTTTTTCAAAAAGTGATGATAGAACAGAAATTAGAGGTGCTGCTTTTAGGCCATCAACAGGATGAACAGGCAGAAACAATTATAAAGAGATTTTTTGAAGGAGGTCTATTTCTCCATCTTGAAGGGATAAAAAAGGAAAGGGAGCTTAAGGGGCTTTGCATTTGTAGACCTTTGATTCAGAGTTCGAAAAATGAGATCATTGACTATTTGAATAAAAAAGGTTTTTTCTATTTTACAGACCCCTCAAACTTTACAACCGCAAATTTAAGGGGAAGGATGAGAATTGAGCTCCTCCCCCTTTTGGAGAAGGCCTTTGGAAAATCTATCAGGACGGGGGTTTGTGATATAGGGGAGCAAATTCAGGAGTGTTCACATTTTTTGGAAGAAAAAATTCAGGAGGTGAGAAGGGGTGCTATTGTTGGATTTTGCGGCATTTTTTACCCATTTGAAAAATGGGACCCTTATGTATATAAAATGATGATTTATAAAATTTTAAGTCAGTTAGGGATAGTTCTTTCTAGAGATCAAAGAAAAAGGATACATCAAGGTGTGATAGAAAAATTAGCCGGTAAAGAGATGATCTTTAATGGAATTACCCTTTTTTTTGAGGAAATAGGAATGTTTATCATAGATCAAAAGACCTATAAAAGCCCTTGTGCAACAATTGAAGGAAGGGTCTTTTGGTTGGACTTTTGGAAAAATGGAAAAAGGGTAGAAGGAGGGGGAGAGGGTTTGGGAAAAAAGCTTGATAAGAAAGAGTTAAGTGAATTTCATAGAAAGAGAAAAACGCCTATTTGCCTAAGAAGGGTCTATCCGATTCCTTTGACCTCAATGAGAAAATAGACTAAAATGGAAAGTTCGCAAACAAAGAAAAAGAATTCTTGTAATTCTTACCATTAATGTGTAATACGTAGGTAATAGACAAATTTAAACTATTTGAGAGAGTTAAATATTTATGGCTAATGACAATAACAGTTCGAATCAAAAAAAAGGGATCCCAGGGATTTTTATTTTTCTTATTATTGGAGCCTTTGCTTTGCTCTTTATGAAAAATGCAACGCCTGTGGAAAAAGCTGAGGTTGCATTTGGCTATCAAATTGAACATTTGGTGAATTTAGATCTTTTGGCCCCAAAGTCGAGTGGAAAGGTAGCTATTAATGAGAATCTTGTCTCTTTTTCAGGGAGATTTAGGGATAAGCAATCAGAGGCATCTAAGCAGAGGTTTCGCTTTCTCACACTTTTAGATGAACATAAAACATTGGCTCAGGAAAAAGGGCAGTTGAGTGTAAAAATGAAAGGATCAGAAGGGGAAATGCAAAAGGCTGTTCGCTTTTTTTATGAGATTTCAGGGATTTATCCAAAAACATCAGATGTAGTGATTATTCCAAGGGTGGATGAAAGTGGCATAGAGCTTAAAGATGTTTCAGTAAGTGTAAAAGAGATACAGATGCAACCGACAAACCTTCAAAATGTGATTTCGTTGTATGAGGTGGCATTAAAAAATGGGGGAGCAAAAGAGTTAGGTTTGTTAGAAAAGCATCTTTATGAGCTTGTCTCTTTATACAAGTCATCAAAATTAGGGATTGGGGCAGTGAATTTAAAAGAGCTTCTTGCAAAATGCGAGACTCTTTTAGAGGGATCAGATCTTAAGGCCTATAACCTTGTAATCAATAATTTAAAATCCATTACTTCTACGATTTTATCTCAAACAAATGGGGTAAAGATGTATTCTTTAAGATCTGTAAGGACAGTTCTTGAAGAGCGTGAAAAAACGATAGAAATAGAGAAAAAATATCGGGAAAACAGTCTAAAGCTTGAAAAAGCGGGGGCAAAAGTTGCCGATGTCATTTGGTTTTTTAATAATTCAGAGGTTTCGACAAAAGGTCTTAGCCAGATTGATCAAGAAGTCTACCATAAGTGGTTTGTTGGGGCAAAAACAGAAATGGAGCTATTTTCTAAGAATCAGGGTTTAAGTTTTAATTCCCCTGATCAGCAAAGAAATTTAGTCCTTGAAAAGACCTTTAAAAGTGAACACCCCCCTACAAACTATTTAAGTTATATTTTTACCTTTTTACCCATTTTTTTAATTGGGGGTCTTTTGTACTTTGTCTTTTCTAAACAGATGAAAGGGGGGGCTGGAACGGCAATGAATTTTGGAAAGTCTCCAGCAAAGCAAGTTCTTAAAGGTCAACAAAAAGTGACTTTTGATGATGTTGCTGGAATTGATGATGCAAAAGAAGAGCTTGAAGAGTTGGTCGATTTTTTACGTGATCCGATGAGGTATAAAACAATAGGAGCAAGGATTCCAAAGGGGATTTTATTAATTGGGGCCCCTGGAACTGGAAAGACCCTTACAGCTAAAGCGGTAGCAGGAGAAGCTGGGGTTCCTTTTTTCTCTATTTCAGGATCTGACTTTGTCGAAATGTTTGTGGGGGTGGGTGCATCAAGGGTGCGGGATTTATTTGAGCAAGCGCGAAAAAGTTCCCCAAGTATTATTTTTATTGATGAGATTGATGCAGTAGGTCGCCACAGGGGTTCAGGAATGGGCGGGGGGCATGATGAAAGGGAGCAAACGTTGAATCAGTTGCTTGTAGAAATTGATGGGATGGATAGTGTCTCTGGGGTGATAATCCTTGCAGCCACAAATAGGCCTGATGTATTGGATAAAGCGTTACTTCGACCTGGGCGTTTTGATAGATCAGTCTCTGTAGAGCTCCCTGATTATTTTGGAAGGCTCGCTATTTTGAAGGTGCACGCAAAAAAAGTGAAAATGGCCGAAGATGTTGAGTTGCAAGAAATTGCCCGTAGAACCTCTGGTTCTGTGGGAGCTGAGCTTGAAAATATTATCAATGAGGCAGCACTTCATGCAGCTAAAAAACGGCGTAAAATGGTGATTCAAGATGATCTTCGTTATGCTCAGGAAAAGGTTCTTTTTGGAAAAGAGCGTAAAAGTATGATTATGAATGATGAGGATATTAAAACAACAGCTTGGCATGAGGCAGGGCACGCTCTTGTTGCAATGAAATTGGATGTTGCTGATAAAGTGACAATGGTAACAAGGGTCCCTCGTGGTCAATCCCTTGGAGCGACCCATTTTGAGCTTAAAAAAAATAGGGTAAGCTATAGAAAGCAGGAGTTGTTGAATCAACTGGTTGTTTTGATGGGGGGAAGGTGTGCCGAAGAGATTATTAATAAAGACCCTACAAGTGGAGCCCAGATGGATATTAAGCAAGCAACAAGTATAGCTCGCTCTATGGTTTGCAGATGGGGGATGAGTGAAAAAGTTGGGATGATCAATTATGGTGAGGATGGAAATGGGAATTTAATGGCAGGGTTTCATGAAAGGGAATTTTCTGAAGAGACAGCAAAATTGATCGATTCAGAAGTTAAAAGACTTTTAGATGAGGCTTATCAAAGCTCAATGAAACTGCTAGTTGAAAACCATGACATTCTAAAACTTATGTCAGAGATGCTTATAGAATTTGAGGCATTAGATAAAGAGGATCTTGATCTTATTTTGGAGAATACTTTTTCAGTTGAAAATAAAAAGAAAAAGGTTGAGGAGTTTGAGTCTAGGACAAGAAAATCACCCCCTCCATTTGAACCTCCGAAAGGATTTGGGAGAAAAAGAAATAAACCTTATCCAGGAACAGCCTCAGCTTAGTTTAAAAATAGTTTGATTTTTTATACATGTTCACTGTGGTGGTGCTTTTTTAATTGTTTGTATATTAGATGTTTAAACACAAATCATTCTGAGTGTTTTTGATTTATCTCCATTTTATTTGAATTAAAATCTTTTAAATTTATTATAAAATTAAAAAGGTTTTTTAAATATGAACATTTCTTTTAATCAAGATGATAATAATTTTATGATAAGTTATTATAAAAATGACGTACCTAGACTCGTGAATGAAAATACAATTAATTCATTGAAAGAAGATAAAAAAGAATTTAAAAAGTTGGATTTAGTAGCAAAAAGGTTAAATTCAACGGAGTGGGACAAACTTCTTAAGGCTGCCAATAAAGCGCAAAAAGAAGCTTTTACAGCAAAGAGTATAAGTAAAGCGTTAACGACATTTCAAGAGGATCGTACTAAAGGAAAAGATGTTAAAAATTATTCTATGGTAATGGTGGGAGATAAAGTTATTGTGTGTAAAAGTGGTGTCCACTCTCTTTTTTTAAGAATTATTGGGGGGCGCCTAAATAAAGCAGAGGAAGCATTAAAAAAGTATATTAATGAAAATAAATACTACAATGAAATGAGGTTAGACGATGTGAATCGACTCATTGAAAATAGAAAAAATGATTTTGATACATTTAAGAGAGAAATTCCAAAGATCATAAATGATTATTATACAATCTGTAAGATAGAAGGAAAAAATGAATCGGAAAGTTTAAAAATAAAAGAAAAAGTGGATAAATTATTAAAAAAGTTCGAAACATTGGGCTATACTGAACAAGATCGGAGCTTAGGTACACTCATCGCTCAATACAAAGAGTTTAACTCAGATTTTGACATTTCCTATCAAGAAGGTAAGTTTTCTTATATAGTTAACGAAAGATTAACAAACTTAAGCTCAAATAATTTATTGAGTTTAAAAAATGAGGATCAGTCAGGGTACAATAAAGTTAAAGAAAAATGTATGAATGTGAATAGTGATGCGTGGAACAAATTAGAAGAAGAGGTTGAAAAGCAAGAAAAAGCGCATAAAAGATGATTTGTTTTTTGTAAGAGTAGGTAAAAAAAAAGGAATTTGATTAATGAGTATCAGTTTTAATGAGGGCAAGTTCTTCCGTACCGAGAACGGTCAAGGGGAGGAATTAACAGAGACTTATTTGCTTAATGCAGATAAAAAGAAAATCCATCTGATTAAACAATCCGATGCTGTAAAAAAACATAAAGATAATTTTAATGCATTATTGGAAAAAGTTGAATCGCTAAAAAAGGAAGGAATTTTAAATGAAAGCTTTAGTAAAGCTTTAGACATCTATCAAACAGAAGATTTGAAAGGGAAACAAATAGAGAAGTATATTCCCATACTTTTCATGGGAAAAATTGTAGTCTGCAAAACACCTATTGAAGCACTTTTTTTGAGAATTTTTGGAGGGAAAAAGGATTGTGTCCGAGATCTTTTCAAAAAATATGTGGAATCGAAAACCTTTGAAGAAGGCAGACTTAAGATTTTAAAGCAGCAAAAGCCCATTGAGGCTACAATAGCGAGAATACAAAGTGACATAAAAGTAGTCAACTTATTTAGTGCTAATGGGGAGGATTATCGATTTAATAGTGCATTAGCAAAATTAAATAATAAATTAGATGAATTAAATGAAGTAAAAAGGACTCAAAGTAGAGTCGCTCAATCTAGTAGCACTGCTTATGGCTTCTCAATTACTCAACAAACACCCTATGATGATGAGTCTACTTCGATAGATGATCTAAAAAGTGGAGAATCTGATAGATTTCGATCGGATAGCGAAGATGACGACATAGGTAGTGATAGCGGAGAATCTGATAGATTTTCATCGGTTAGCGAAGATGACGGCATAAGTAGTGATAGCGGCGAAGATGGTGATATAAGTAGTGATAGCGAAGATGACGACGACTTTAATATTTTTGGACCGCCTGATGAGGATGAGTGACTTACTTTTTATATAGACAATGAAAAAATACTATATAAAAAAACCCCTTTTTCATCTTTATGGAGAAGGGGTTTTTTATTTAGGTTGTCGCTACTTTTTCTGGCTTTGGAAGAAGAACTTTTCTAGAGAGTTTTATTTTTCCTTGATCATTGATATCTAAAACTTTTACTTCTACCTCTTGCCCTAATTTTAGAAAGTCTTCTACTTTTTCTACTCGCTCATGAGCTAGTTCTGAAATGTGGCATAGACCATCTTTATTCCCAGGAAGGGTGATAAAAGCTCCAAATTGTACAATACTTGAGACAACTCCTACATAGGTTTTGCCAACTTCTACTTCGGCCACCAAGTTCAAAATCATTGCTTTTGCTTTTTCTAAGCTCGGACCATCGTTAGAAATAATATTGACTATCCCTGCATCATTGATATCGACTTGACATCCTGTTTCTTCAATGATCGATCGGATCATTTTTCCACCTGGACCGACAATTATACCTATTTTACTTGGTTTTACTTGGATGGAGTCAATGCGTGGCGCAAACTGGGAAAGGTTTTCTCTTGATTTAGAAAGGGCTTTATCCATCTCTCCTAAGATGTGGATTCTCCCATCTTTAGCTTGCAATAAAGCCGCTTGCATTAACTCTTTAGTGATCCCTTCAATTTTTATATCCATTTGAAAGGCTGTAATCCCTTCACGATCTCCTGTAATTTTAAAGTCCATATCTCCTAACGCATCTTCTAGACCTAAAATATCAGAAAGAATCATGTATCGATCCCCTTCAAGGATTAAACCCATTGCAATTCCTGAGACAGATTTTTTGATAGGTACCCCAGCATCCATCAGGGCTAAACACCCTCCACACACTGAAGCCATCGATGAAGACCCATTTGATTCCGTAATGTTGCTTTCCAAGCGAATGGTATAGGGAAAAACTTCTGCCGTTGGAAGAATGCTTTCTAAGGCACGCTCAGCAAGCTTTCCATGCCCCACTTCACGCCGTCCAGGGGCCCCTACTTTACCACATTCACCCACTGAAAATGGGGGGAAATTATATTGTAAATAAAATCTTTTTAAAAAATCCCCATCCAAAGTTTCATAGCGCTGTCCCATAGACTCGCCCCCTAAAGTACAAACGGCAATAGTTTGAGTCTCGCCCCTTGTAAAAAGACAATCTCCATGAGTCCTTGGAAGAAGTGACGTCTCAATGGCTATGGATCGGATCTGCGTTGCAGTCCTCCCATCGGCTCTTTTTTTCTCCCTCAACATCTTATTTCGAAGCACTTTTGCAAAGGATTGCTTAATGGCCATTTTCATAGCAAGGGGAGTACATCTTGGGGTTTGTCCTTCTAAGTATTTCTCTTTAAGTTCTTTTTCAACCTCTTTTTGTGCAGCTTCCCGTGTAGCCTTCTCTTTGATTTCAAAAATATTTTCTAAAATGGTTGTATACTCTTTTTCAATCTCCTCTAAAAGATCAAGAGGAGGAACTGTCATCTCAACTTCAAATTTTTCTTTTCCAGCTACAGCTTGCCACTCTGAGAGCTTTTGTGTGATCTCTTTGATCGCTTCATGACCTGTTTCAATGGCTTGAATCACTTGATCTTCAGTTAAAAAATCACAATACCCTTCAATCATTAAAATAGCATCGTTTGTCCCTGCTAGAATTAAATCAAGTTTTGATTCCTTCATTTGAGACAATGAGGGATTAATGATGAAGTTGTCTTTAATCATCCCTACTCTAACTCCAGCTAAAGGCTTTGGAAAAGGGATGTCTGACATCACAAGAGCTGCGCTTGCTGCCGTGATCGATAAAGGCTCTGGGGGATGATTTTCATCATAAGATAAAACATAAACTAAGAGTTGAACTTCATTAAAATACCCCTCTGGAAACAGTGGACGGATGGGTCTATCAATTAATCGACTTACAAGAGTTTGATTATCGGTGGGTCTTCCTTCCCTTTTGATAAAGCCACCAAGAGTTTTTCCTGCAGAGGAAAACTTTTCCTGGTAATCGACGCGCAGAGGGAGAAAGTCACAGTCTGGGGCGGCACTTTTATTTCCGCAAACAGTTGCTAAAATGTGTGTATCTCCACATTGAACCATCACAGCCCCATTTGCTTGACGTGCAATTTTTCCTGTTTTAAAAATAATTTCTTTGCCTTCTATACTTGCTTGCGCAGTTTTTTCTTCCATCATTGTGAAGTCTCCATCTCTAGTGTCTTTTCTTAGTGTTTATGTCGTTTTCTTTCTAAAACTTACTTACGTAACCCTAGTTTTTGAATCAATTGCTGATAACGAGGGGTGTCTGTAGAATTAAGGTAGGCAAGCAATCGTCTTCTTTGACCTACATGCTTAAGTAAAGATAATCGAGTCTGATGATCTTTTGGAAATTCTTTTAGATGATCCTCCATCTCCTTGATTCGCTCTGTGAGAATAGCAATCTGAACATCTGCAGATCCTGTATCTTTTTCATGCAATTGAAATTTTTTTGTTATTTCGTCTTTTGTACTTTTATCTAAAGTCATTGTTTTTTCTCCTATTCATCAAATTTTCACTGCAATCATTTTACCATCTTTAGTATAATAAGAGCAATTGAATTTACAACTATCTTTCCGATGAGTCATGAAACATTTACCCCCTTTGACTACGATGCCATGAAATTGGCTCTAAATGAAGCTCAAATTGCTTTTGAAAAAGATGAGGTTCCAGTAGGGGCTGCCCTGTTTTTGAACAATGAATTAATTGCTACAGGTCACAACCTTGTCCATACAACAAAAGATGCAACGATGCATGCTGAAATTGTCTGTCTTAGAAGGGGGGCAGAAACAATTGGCGATTTTAGACTTCAAAATTCAATTTTATATTCAACCCTTGAACCTTGCTCAATGTGCGCTGGGGCTATTTATAACTTTAGAGTAAAAAAAGTTATATGGGGAGCTAAAGATCTTAGAGTAGGGGCTTGCGGGACTTTATACCATCTTTTTGATGGAAAACATCCTATTCATACAGTAGCTTTTCAATCGGGTTTGATGCAAGAGCAGTCGGCTGCTTTACTTCGTAAGTTTTTCAAAAAAAGGAGGGAAAATGGATCAAAAAATATTTGAGGAGTTGATTGCTCATCAACAACAAAAGCTACTTAAGCTTGCAAATGAAATTGTTGAAGGGGTGACAGAGGAGGATTTGCTTCAACCTTTTGATTACCCAGAATTAGAGAACCATCCTCATTTTCGCTATGAAGAGGGGATTTTACATGGGATTTTATCTTCAAAAGCTGCCTTACTTTTTAAGGCTTAGGTTTTTTCCTTTTTTTGAATGTCTATGAAGCCTAAATCGTTCATAAAGGGTGAGTGATGATTTTCCCTCTTTTGAAATTTTTTCAAGAACAGCATTGATAAAGTTCTCCTCGCTTAAGATAGCTTTTCCTGTTCGGATATCAAAAATTCTAGATGAACTGATGTAAGGGTCTAATTTTGTAGGTTTAAAAATAGATCTAAACTTTCCACTTGAGAGGTGGACTATGAAATTGTCAAAAGGGGCCATTGATATAAATGGACTTTTAATTTTCCAAAAAAACAATATGTAGAGATAGGCGGTTATGCAGGAGGCTAAAGTAGCAAAGAAGTGGACGTAATCGGCGACAGAAAGATTCATTAATAGAATAATTCCTATGATGATTGGAAAAAGCAGTCTCCCTTTCATCGGGGAAGAAAAAAACATCACCATATCCATTTTTGGAAAGAGAAAAAGTGTGGCAACAAACAAACTATATAAGGCACTTGTAGGGCCTGCATAAAACCCATAATACCCGCAGTAATGAAGGGTTGTATAGGCTGCAATACCTGATACAATACCACAAGTTAAAAAGAAAGATAGGAACCCTTTTTCCCCTTTTTGAGCCACAATGACACTTCCCATCCTTTGTAAGATAAGGATGCCAAAAAAAAGATGGATCAGATAGAAAATGTGAATCCCTTGTGGAGCGGGATAAAAAAAGAGGTGGGTTAAAAATTGATACCCCTTTTCTATAGAAAGGGAAGTAGGGCTAATAGATAGGAGTGCAGTTAGGTTCGGAGCTGAAAAGAGCGTAGGAAAAATTTTATTTATAGTTCCAGAAAGAATACTTAAAGTTGTGATGAGACCGACAAGTATTTTTATAGATTGACTCTGTTTCATAGACTTCTCCTTATTCACATATAAAGTATTATACCCATTGTTCTAAAAGAAAACAACTTTTCCTTGTATTTTAGTAACCACTTAGGCTATTGTAAGTGCACTTTTTATGAATTAGGAGAAATTATGAAAGAGAATACACACCCAGAATATAGAGACGTTTGCTTTGTAGATATGAGCTCTGGTAAAAAATATCTTTGCGGAAGTTCAGTAAAGACCTCTCAAACAGTAGAGTATGAAGGAAAAACCTACCCATGTGTAAAGGTTTCTATTTCCTCATCCTCACACCCATTTTTCACAGGAGATTCTACATTTGTGGATTCAGAAGGAAGGGTAGACAAATTCTTAAAACGTTATGCGGCAAAAGCGCCTCAACCGAAAAAAGAGATCGAAAAAGTTTCTAAAAAGTCAAAATAAGCTTTTACAAGCAGCAAAGGCTTAATAATGAAAAATAAAGTTGAAGGGATGCTTTCAAAGCTCCCTGAGATTGAGCAAAAGATGAGCTCTCCAGAGATTGTCAATGATTTGAAAAAGTATACCGAACTTGCTTCAGAGCATAAGTATCTTATAAAATTAAAAGAGCAGTGGGAAAGGATGTCCTTTTTAGAGGCTGCGATCCTTGATGATCAAGATTTTTTGAAAACAGAAACAGATCTAGAGATGAGAGCAGAGATAGAAGCTGAGCTTGTATCCTTAAAAAAGGAAAAAGAGTCGCTTTTTAAGCAGATTGAGCTTGTCATTATCCCTCCTGATCCAAAAGACAATAAAAACACCATTGTCGAAATCAGAGCAGGGACAGGGGGCGATGAGGCTGGAATTTTTGTAGGCGATTGTGTGCGAATGTATCGTCATTATGCTGAAAATAAGGGTTGGGCTTTTGAATCTTTAAGCTATACAGACTCTGATGCAGGCGGCTTTAAGGAGTATCAGTTTGTTTTAACTGGGGATAGTGTCTACCGATTTATGAAGTATGAAGGGGGGACTCACAGGGTTCAAAGGGTTCCTAAAACAGAGACTCAAGGAAGAGTTCATACTTCAGCGATCACTATTGCTGTTTTAATTGAGCCAGATGCAGAAGAAGAGGTGCAGATTACTGAAAAGGATTTGCGCATTGATACCTATCGAGCTTCAGGGGCAGGTGGTCAGCACATCAACACCACAGATTCAGCGGTCCGTATCACTCATTTACCGACAGGGCTTGTTTCTTACTGCTCAGCAGAGCGTTCTCAAATTAAAAACAGGGTCACCGCTTTGCGCTTGTTACGAGCAAAAATTGCCGATAAGGCTCGATTGGAAAAGGAAAAGGAGATTGCCTCTGATAGGGCAGCGCAAGTTGGCTCCGGGGATCGTTCTGAAAGAATTAGAACCTATAATTTTCCGCAAAATAGACTTACAGATCACCGTATTGATCTTACTTTGTTTTCTTTATCTGAGGTAATGGATGGGGATTTAGATCAAGTTGTGGGGCCTCTTGTAGCGTTTTA
>Ga0172367_10002505_pt1 | contig 25081 bp, 17 predicted proteins | sample Lak10m_FD_114542 | JGI IMG/M metagenome (GOLD analysis project Ga0172367, IMG submission 114542) | Freshwater microbial communities from Kabuno Bay, South-Kivu, Congo - kab_022012_10m | ecosystem: Environmental > Aquatic > Freshwater > Lake | place: Democratic Republic of the Congo: South-Kivu...
ACTTACATTTATTTCATCAACAACAACATCGGTTTTATTTAAAATTGTTTCTTTCATATTTAATCCTGTTATGCTTTAATTATCAAATTCATCTGTTACGCAGCCTTCAGATGCAGAGGAAACTAGTTGTGTATATTTTTTTAACCATCCAGATTTGTATTTTAATTCTGGAGCTTTCCATAACGCTTTTCTTCTTTGTATTTCTCTTTTATCAACCTCCAGGGTCAGTAAGCGCTTCTCTGCATCAATCGAAATTATATCTCCATCTTTAACCAATGCAATCAATCCACCAAGCTGAGCTTCTGGTGTAATATGCCCGACAACAAAACCATGAGTGCCGCCAGAAAATCTTCCATCTGTAATTAACGCAACATCGTTACCTAAACCTAAGCCCATTATTGCAGAAGTTGGTTTCAGCATCTCTGGCATTCCCGGTGCGCCTTTAGGTCCTTCATAACGAATTACAATAACATTACCTTTTTTTACTAAACCTTTTGCTATCCCTTCATTTGCGGCAAACTCACCATTAAAAACTTTTGCTGCTCCAATAAATTTCACGCCTTCTTTTCCTGTAATTTTTGCAACTGCACCTTGTTCAGCAAGATTACCATAAAGTATTTGTATATGACCTGTTTTCTTTAGAGGAGTTTCAATTGGAAAAATTACTTTTTGTGTTGGATTGATTGGCGGGATGTTTTCCAGATTTTGCGAGATTGTTTTTCCTGTTACTGTTAAACAATCACCATTTAAAAAATTATTTTCTAAAAGATATTTCATCACAGCCGGCGTTCCACCCAATTGATGAACATCTTCCATCAAATATTTGCCGCTTGGTTTTAGATCAGCTAAAAATGGAGTGTTATCAGAAATTCTTTGAAAGTCCTCAAGTGTAAAATTTATTTTTGCTGCTTTTGCAATTGCAATAAAATGTAAAACAGCATTTGTAGATCCGCCAAGAATTGTAACTAGTGTAAAAGCATTTTCTAAAGATTGTTTTGTTAAGATATCTGAAGGCTTAATATCTTTTTCTAAAAGACGTTTAATGGCATATCCAACATTTAAACATTCAATTTGTTTTTCTTTTGATTCTGCTGGGTTTGATGAACTGTATGGTAAACTTAATCCCATTGCTTCAATTGCACTTGCCATTGTATTCGCTGTGTACATACCCCCGCAAGCACCGGGACCGGGACAAGCATTTTTAATTACATTCTTATAATCTTCATCAGAAATCTGTCCTGCAACTTTTTTACCCCAGGCTTCAAATGCTGAAACAACATTTAATTTTTCTCCATTGTAACATCCAGATCTTATTGTTCCTCCATAAAGCATTAAAGATGGACGATTAAGTCTGAACATTGCAATTAAGGCACCAGGCATATTTTTATCACAACCAACAATAGTAACCAATCCATCATAAGCGTGAGCTTCAACCATAGTTTCAATCGAATCAGCAATAATTTCTCTCGATGGTAATGAATATCTCATTCCCTCTAATCCCATTGAAATTCCATCGCTAACACCAATTGTATTAAATATTAATCCTACTAAATCAGAAGTATTAACTGATTTTTTAATTTCCTCAGCAAGTTTATTTAAATGCATATTACACGGATTTCCATCAAATCCTGTACTTGCTATTCCAACAAATGGTTTTGATAAATCTTGTTCAGTTAATCCTAAAGCATAAAGCATCGCTTGTGATGCCGGTTGGGAATCACTTTGTGTAAGTTTTCTGCTGTGTTTATTTAAATCCATTTTTCTTTTGTTCGTTTAGTTCTAATAATAAAAAAGCCCTTCTCTTTGTGAGAAGGGCTTTACTAATTTTTATATTTACCAATCTCACACATTATGTGGCATAATAATTCCGATAATTATAATGTTGATGAGAATGATATTTATATTTTTTGTTTGCACTTTATTTTATTATTTCGTCAAAATTTATATTGTCATTTTTCTTGTGCCCAAGATAGTAATAACAATTAAAGAATGTCAAGACTTGTTAACCCTAAATATTTTTAATTTAAAAACGTGCCCGAAGGGGGACTTGAACCCCCACGAGAGCCTTTATTTACAATAAGTTACAAATATTTGCTTATTCTTTTGCTTACCCAAAACCAGTTTTATTAACATATTTTACTGATTGAGTTTAATATAATTGAAAAACATTATTAACAACAATCCCCCACTCACACTTCTTACTAAATTTCTGAATGAATTTCTGTTGACTAAATTAAATTTATTAGACCCCTACTTCTTTTACTTTTTACTCAACTATAAATCATACAAACGCTGACAAACTGTTGATCAAGGGTTCTTAGTCAATAGTTTTAGTTAGAATCCCTAATCCATTGATATACGAAATCACATAAAACATAACTTTTATTATATTCCCTAGCAAACAAAATACTGTTATCTGGACTTATGGCGACTTCACGAAATTGATCACTACCAAAGGAAACTCTAAATGATTTGTTTTTTTGTGTATTCCAAAGTGAAATTCCTTCATATCCCGTAAAGATTACTAGATCATCATCATTGGTAACATCGAAATTTCGAACATCACCAATATTGGCAAGTTGATTAGTGATATTGTTAGAATTGAAATCCAATATCTTAAGAGAACCATAAGCTGAATAAATTAGTTTCTTATTATCAAGATTATATTTGAGACCGAATGTGCGGAATGAACCTGGAATATCCTGCACATAAGATCCAGATTGATAATTATATATCTTAGCATTAGAATTAAAAAACCCTACGGCAACGAATTGATCATTATTATCTATTCCCATACAATATGAATCGTCATTGTAAAACATACGATCCTCTGCCGACCAGTTTGTAGTATTGTAAAATCTTAATTTCTTATTCCTCTCCATAATTAATAATTTACCATCGCTACTGTACTTAATGTAATTAGGAGTGGTACCGAGTTCCAATCTCTTAACCAGTAACCCCGTTGTAATATCAAAAACCGATAAAGTATGATAATTGCCAATCCCAGCAACAAACTTATTATCAGGGCTGATTGCAAGTCTTTCGAATATCTGATCAGTACTATCGCCAAGAAAAGTTCTAATAATAGTACCATCAGACAAATTAAATACTCTAATACACACACCATTAGAAATATACCCACCAAAAGCAGCTATTGAAAAATCATTACTGACTACTGCTTCAGAAATGCCGTTTGGTACCTGAATTTTTTTATTTAGAGTGATAGTTTTTGAGAAAAATATCTTAAGAGTATTACTTAGTTGTGAAAGATTATATTGAGAAAAGGCCTGAACGAAATAAGTATAAGTGTTAGAAGTGTCTAAATCGGTATCTATGAAAGATGTTATATCTTTGCTAACCCGACCAGCTTCAACCGAATTACCATTCTGATCTTTTCTTATAATAATGAACCCGTTTTCAAAAGTAGAATTATCTTCCCATTTTATTTTTACCGAGGACTGAGTAGCGCTTTCCAAGGATAATTCAGATGGAGCAGGAAACTGTAAAGGTACAAACGGGAATAAAGCTTTTGGTGATTCATAGCAATCACGAACAGCGTAAATGGTATAACGGTATTGCTGACTAACTAGAAAGACATCAGAAATAACTGTGTTAGTTGAGTTTGCTGGTAATGTTTTAATGGGAACGAAAAAACCTGAACCAAAGTCTTTGGAAATCACATAACCTTGTTCAAAAGAATTATTATCCGTCCAAAAGAAAGTTATAGATGTATCTGAGGTTAAACTGGTGCCGAGATTGATTGGTTCTGCTAATTTAATTTCTGCAGTTGCGATATCGGAATACCCGCTGTATTGATCATTAGCAACAGCGCGAACTCTGAATAAATATTGTTTCTCGGGCACGAATTGACCATTAAATGTAAATGATGTTGCATTGGAATCAAGATCTGCTACCTTAATAAAATTAGAATCGTCGCTTGCTGACTCGAGTTCGAAACCTGTTTCATATTTGCAGTTATCATACCAGTGAAGAAAAATTGTAGTGTCGGAAGTAATGTTTGCAGTCAATCCACTTGGCATAAATCTATAAATATTGATTATCGTGAAATCTGATTCTATTACTTTACCAGACTGATTATAAGCTTTAGCCTGAAGTATGTGTTGGCTGCCTTCAGGATACCACCTGCAATCCCAGAAATATTCATAAGGGGGTTTTTCAAATAAACCATTATAAAGAAGATTATGATCTATAAATAATTCAACTCGTTTTACATTTATATTATTAACAAGTATGCTCACAGTTACTGAATCGGACACGGAGGAATTATTGACAGGGTTTACAATCGACACTCTAGGTGTTGGGTCATAAGGTTCTACTGGATTGTATTCACAGGAGCTTAAATAAATTACTGCTACCAGTACAAATGAAAATAAAATTATTGATTTCATATAGATGCCTAGGAGACTTTGGAAATTTTATTAAAGATATAATTTTAAGTACATTGAATTATTTGCCATCATTATTCTTAGAAACTAAACATTTTATATTTTAAGCTCATTTAAGTATGATCATTTTCTTTATTCTTGTATCAAACGCGTCCAGTCTATAAAAGTAAACACCGGATGCAAGAGCAGATGCATCAAATTCAACTTCATAAATACCTTTATCCTGATTCTGATTCACAAGAACTTTTACTTCTTCACCCAGCACATTATATACAGCTAATTTAACATTATGATAGGCCAACAGTTCATATACTATTTTTGTTTTAAAATTAAATGGATTGGGGAAATTATTATATAGAGAATCCGAATACACCTGTTGATAAAATCTTTCGTTATTAAAATTAATTTCCGCTAGTGATTTAACATTGCCCCAAATGTCAGTATTGGTACCTGGATTTATATTACCTTCAAATACATTGAATAGTTTTTGATTGTGAATATCTAAAGTATAGGGAGCAAGATTATCTTCGTAATCAAATACAGTATATAATAGTGGGAAAAGATTATACTTTAATACTTCTCGTTTATTATCGTTTAGAAATAATCCTACTACAGTTGGATCTTGAAAATAAGTCAAAAATAATTTTCTGTTTTCAAAATTAATTATATCAATTTCAGGAAAATAATAATATCCGACCTGTACGTTTGCTTTATATCTTGCATTATTATTTGATTCATAATCCCTAATTATTTGATAATAACTCCCCTCTTTGTAAATCAATACAAAGTCATATCCATCGTTTGCACAAAAGATTTTATCCGAATATTGATTAAGACTGTCAATAAAGAAACCGGGTTTAGTCACGATTCCACTTTTGTCATAAAATGCACCATAAATTTTATTCTCTATTAAATTTGCAAATACATCAGAGCGCTGCCAGCTTGCAAATAAATTTAAGTCAGTATCCATAGAAACATCTATATTTTGAAAACGATAATTAGGAGGGGATGTCAAAAAGTTTTTTTCTTCCCTAATAACATTCAAGTTTTTATCAAATCTTTTTAAATATGCTCCGTATTGATTGAACCAACAAACCAGTATTTCATCATCAACATTACTTTTTACATCAATATTGGAATGATAATTATAATAATTGTCTTCAATCAATATACTTGATCCTATCTTTTCACCAGTATTGCTAATGGCTTGCAACCAAATTTTTTCTTCATAATAATCAGATGAACCGATAAATACAACTATAAAAGAACCATCAGTTAAGGAAGTTATTTTTTTATCATCCAAAATAAAGTTTTCAGTTCCTTCATCATTTATAATAAAGTTATCTGTTACAGGTGAAAATGTTGAATCGTATATTTGACCATATAAGTCCTGTTTACCATTTCTTCTATCCTCCCATATTACCAAAGAATTTCCTTGTTGATTGAATTTGATTACCGGATATCTTTGTTTTGAACTGTTTATATCGTCATTCTGTCTATTGAATCCGTTTATTGGGTTAAAATTAAAATCATATGTTTGCAAATAAACATTTTGATCATTTCTATCCGAAGTATTTACCGCAACTAAAACCTTATTCTGATACATATTACTCAAGTTGTTCAGATCAATGTATCTTGCATTATTTCCATTATATGTCACGCCAACAGTATCACCATTAAAATTACCATATTTATCAATTCGTCTGAAGTATGATCTTGTAGAACTTGAATGTATTAATAAAAAAGCACTATCGTGATCTGTTGAAGTGAAGAATATATCGCCCCATGCATCCCTTTCACTAACAGTAAATTCATTAGCAACAAAGGATTGGTTAAAATTAAAAATACGGGCATCTACACCGCTACCAAATCCATACTTGGAACGATTGTGCCAGGTTATAAAAGAGTAACCATCTTTTGTTGTGGATATTTCCGGAAAGTAACACTCTGAGCTATCTGAATTTTGGCTTACTTGTATGTTATTACCTATCTTTTGTCCCCAGCGGTTTAATTGCTGCAGAAATATTTTTGAGTAATTTTCGCCACCGGCAGAACTCCAGCAGATAACGAAGTTACCATTGCCATCAACAGAAATAAACTTACCTCCGCCTATACTTGTTGAAAAAATAAGAGGATCATTTATTAGTATATCAGGGCCATTAGAAGTTCCTGTACTATCAAAATATCTGGCATAAATCTCATAATTATTTCCGTTCGATAATCCCCACATAATCATAAAAGAGCCATTGGAATGTATTGCAGCGCTGCTTGAATAAGGATAATATCCAAAAGTTTGATTCACATAAATTTGACCACCTATTTTTTGTCCGTACTTATTAAATTTTTGTGCAACTACACCAGAATAATGTTGTGCCCAGCTAATAACGAATTCACCCTTATTGTTAGTTGCAATATTTGGGGTTAAGTAACTATCAAATGGATAATCATTTACCTTTATATTTGATCCAATTTTGTTACCAGCTGGGTCAAAGAATTGGGCATAAATATCTTTTAGACCATTTCTTTCATCCATCCAAACAGATGCTGAATAACCAATTTCAGACAATGCACTGTAAATGTTTGATTGATTTGCTCCATAATCACCACCCAGTGTATTGATCTGAAAATCATCTTTGATTATTGTTGGCTCAGTAGGATATTCAAATTGATCATTAAAGGATTTAAGTTTATTTGTTGTCTGAGTTGTTGTATCATTGATAAAATTTTTATCACGATAAAACAATCCATCTTTCTTAATAATCTGAGCATTACTAAAACTCTGCATCAAGATCAAGAAAGAAATAATTGTTAGTCTTTTTATAAAATAATTTTTCATTTTATAGCCGCAGTTTTGAGTGAACTAAAAATAAAAATTTAATCCCAAACCTATTTTGGTTGAAAAGTTAGTGAAGCTTCTTTCCTCTACCCGACTACTTGATTCTGACTGGTACACATACCTGGAGTTATATTCACCACTTGAAGACGAGTATAAAATTCTGATATTTGAGTTTAAGGATAGTGATTCGTTAAAAAAGTATTCTGCGCCGAAACCAAAATTAAAGTGCCAGGGTGAATTTAGATCTTCTGTAAATTCTTCGATATTATCTTCGTTCACTAGGCCTGGTATTGGTTCAGTGAATAATTGTTCATACTCATTTTGAGCAAATGCAATCTGCTTCCCAAATGATGCAGCTGCATAAATGCTAACTTTTTCAATGACAATATTTTTTATGTAGTATTTGAAACCCAAATTAAAATCTAACAGCTTTAAACCTACTGTAGATATTGTTCCTTGATCATATGAATTACCTGAATTGCTTTGGTGGTATTCAAATCTAGATTCGGATAACGAAGAACTGTAACCAGCATCAAAAGTTGCCCTGAATTCCGGAGTAATGGCATAAGCAAGCTGAGCTTCAAGACTAATCTGGTTTTCAATATACGTATAAATATCAGGATCGGGAGGATTATTTCCATTTCTATAAACTGTATAAACATTACCGCTGTAGTATGGCACGTAAAGCACACCAAAAGACCATTTATTTGTTTGACTTTTACCAATGGGTGAAACAATTGCAGGTGGATAACTATTTGGCAGCGGGGCTGATTGATCAATATTTGTTGATTGCAGTGACAATCTTTGTAGTTCCGGATCAACAGCGCGTTGATTATTTATTTTGACTAATCTATCTTCAGCAAAAGTATTCACTTTTTTTACATCGGTATTTTGCCATTTACCTTCCAGAAATACAGTGCCAAAACTTTCAACAGACACTTTCTTTAATGCAGGAATGATCACAGATTCACTGCGATTATTATCATAATTAAAGTAGATTCTTTCTCCATCTATCGCGGTTATTAAACAGGGTGCTGTTCTTCCATCAATTAAATAAAGAGTATCCGGTAATTGGTTTTGCGCAAAAGAAAGCAACGGCAGTAAAATAAAAAGTAAGGTTTTCATTGAAGTCCCTTAGAGATTTGGTTGATAAATATTATGATATAATAGACTGAAGGTTTATGCGAAGCACTCAAAGGATCTGATATTAACATACACTCGCCCTGAAACTGAGTTAATATTTAGAGTATTAATATTGCAATAATAATACCACCTCAAAAATTGTCTAATCATTCCATTTATTAAAGGTCAATAATTTTTGCTGTATAGTATAATCTATTTGCATGTCTTCAATTTTGGATAAGAAATATATTAACTATTTATTAGTTAGGGAGAGTATGTTAATAATACCATGTGCCCGAAGGGGGACTTGAACCCCCACGGAAGTACATCCACTAGACCCTGAACCTAGCGCGTCTACCAATTCCGCCATTCGGGCAATATGTTCTGTCAATTTTTTGAACTGTTCTTTTAGAAATCCTTCTGCGTCCACTCCCATTGGGATTTTCAACAATTCCGCCATTCGGGCAATAATAATCAACGATGAAAAATTAAAAATGAATAATCGTAAATTAAAAAAGATTATTTGATTTTCTTAAAAGAAATTTTCCCCTTGTATTTAAATTTCTAATTTCTGATTACTTTTCAAACTTACCATTGGCTATCGCCCTGTTTGTTTTCGTGAATTATTCTTCCCCCGCTGCCTGTATGGATCTCACAATAACCTGGCATTTTATTAGAGTCAACTAAATCTGTATATGTTTCAGGGCAGGCATCTGTTGCCAATTTAGAATCGCCAAGGTTCATTGTCTCTTTACAAAAAGTTGCTATCTCAACGCCAGCAGCAAGAGAAAAATATGTTACCGGAAGTTTTAATTCTTTGTAAGCACCTTCCATAAACATTGCCCAGATTGGTAAAGCGGCTCTACCTCCCTGTCCATACCAGTTTGTAAATTTAACACGGTGATCATCAAATCCAACCCACGCCCCAGCAGCTAAATCCGGAGTAACGCCAACAAACCACGCATCTGAAAATTTTTGTGTGGTACCAGTTTTTCCTGCAGCGGGATATTGAAAATATCTTCTAACACCTGCACCCGTTCCATAATTCACAACATCCGTCATCATATCAACAATTATTGAAGATGTTTGGGGCGAAATTGCCTGCACTGATTCTGGAACAAACTCATCTAGGACAATTCCATTTCTATCTTCAATTTTTAAGATTGAAATTGGTTCTACGTGAACACCGGAATTAATAAAAGTACCCATTGCAGAAACCATTTCAAGCGGAGTAACTTCAACTGTTCCAAGTGCAATGGAAGGATAAGCATCCATATGAGATTTTATTCCCATTCGTTGAGCATACTTTACAACCTGATACGGTGGTGCCATGTCACTGATTGTTAATCTTCCTGCAATAACGTTTACGGAATTTGCTAATCCCCACCTAAGAGTTTCATATCCACTGTAATCATTACCGGCGTTTGATGGAGACCAGCCGTTAAAATTAAATTGCTGATTTAAAACTGTTGTTGCAGGAGTATATCCATTTTCAATTGCGGTAGCATAAACAAATGGTTTAAATGATGAACCGGGCTGTCGTTTAATTCCGGTAACATGATTAAGACCTCTTCCAAAATCCTGATTCTCACCGCCAACTAGCGCTTTAATCATTCCGGTTTTCGGATCAAGCACAACAAAACCAACCTCAACTTTTGCAGCAACTTTTTTTACAGAGTCAATAAAATCTAAATCAAACTTAAGCTTGTTATAAACTTTTGCCTTATCATTTTTTGAAGTTACGGTCTTATAACGACCATCATCTTTTATCGCTCTATCAATTAAGCTGGCAAGTAAACTTTTATTTCTATCCCAGCTCCAGTTTTTGTCAAATAATAATTGATACTCTGCAATGTGTTTTTTAGCTGATTTATTTGCAATTCTTTGCATTCGCATATCGAGTGAAGTATAAATATTTAAACCATCTCTGTAAAGATCGTATCCATACTTATCTGCAAGAGTGGTCATTTGTTGACGAACATACTCAAGAAAATGCGGTGCTTCAGATTTTACGTGGCTCAATCTTTCTGATGCAAGTTGAATCGGCTGCAGCTTTAATCTGTTATACTCATCTTCGCTAAGCATATCAGTATCAACCATATTATACATTACCTGATTACGCCTTTGTAATGCTGTTTCATATCTTGCAACAGGATCATAATTGACTGAAGATTTTAGCAGTGCAACAAACAAAGCTGCTTCAGGAAGTGTTAAATCTTTTGCCCGTTTATTAAAATAAACTTTTGCGGCAGATTCAATTCCATAAGCGCTTCTTCCAAAGTAGGAAACGTTTAGATACAACTCTGCAATTTCATTTTTAGTAAAAGTTTTTTCAATCTGGATAGCAGAGATCCATTCACGAACCTTTCTTACGGCTTTATCAAGAGCGTTCTCTCTTCCCTCTTTTAATGCGTAAAGATTTTTTGCAAGCTGCTGGGTTATTGTACTTGCACCTTCACGTAGAGAAAATGAGAAAAGATTTTTTACCATTGCTTTAAAGAAACGAGGAACATCAACTCCCCAATGATCATAAAAATTTCTATCTTCGGTTGCAATTAAAGCTTTAAGCACATAAGGCGGAAGGCTGTCTAAATCAGTTTCAATTCTGTTCTCAATAAAAAATTGTCCTATCAATTCACCATCTGAAGAAAAAACCCTGCTTGCAAGAACCGGTTTTGGATTTTCAAGTTCATTAAGTGAAGGCAGACCGCTGATCGTATAAATAACCAAAGCTAAAAAAATAAAGCTTATCGAACCCCAGATAATCCATTTGGTTTTTTTAGTGTTATTATTTTTACTTTTTGTTTTAGCCATAATCTAAAAATTCTTTTTAATTCAAGTCTATAATTTCAAATTTGTCTATAAATTTTCCGTAACAGGGTTTATCAATCCATGAACCTAAATTAATATATGTACCCGATTTATAAATGTTAAAACATCTTTTATGAAGATGCCCGAATAAAACAAATTCATTACCCTCATCAATTTTTAGCTTTGCTGCATCAAATAAACCATCTTCTTCACCGTAATCTTTTTTTGTGGTGTAATCACGACTTGATTTACTTGTTCGGCTTGCTATTCCGACTCCGATATCCGGGTGAAGTAATCCATACAGCCACTGAGTAAAACTGCTGCGTAAAATCTTTTTCAAAATATTATATCCAAGATCATTTATTACAAGCCCATCTCCGTGCCCTATAAAAAACTTTCTACCGTTCAATAAAAACTGTTCACCATCGTGATAAAGTTTTACTCCAATTTCACTTTCAAAAAAATCTTTGTGAAAGAAATCGTGATTGCCAATAAAGTAATGCACCTTAATTCCACTTTCGGTTAGATTCTTCAAAGCTGTTAAAGTTCTGTAATTCCCTTTTTGATAAACTCTTTTATACTCAAACCAATAATCAAAAAGATCGCCGGCGATAAAAAGTTCATCGCAGTTGGATTTAGCATATTCTAAAAACTTAACCAGCAGTTTTTCTTTTTTGTCTTCAACTTCTTTGGATTGAAGCCCAAGATGTATATCGGAGATGAAAAGATAAGTTTTATTCACATAGTATAATTTTTATTTGAATGAAATTTAGTGATATACAAAAAGAAATAAAACATATTCATTCTTTAACGTGAATAAGATTTTTCAAAGGTGCCAAGTAATCTGTAATCAGGATCCATATGTATTATTTGGATTTCACGATCGAATTTGAATGTAAACTCTTTCTCTGTTTCATCAACATATACTTTTTGAATTTCAGATGATCCATCCTCAAAATCAAATTTTATCTCCAGAGGAAAATAAAATTCTTCATAAGCTTGAGGTTCCTGAAAAATATTTATAATACATTTCGTTTTATTATCATCATTAAAAGAAAAAGTATATGAACAAAAAATATTATCTGTGCCTGTATAAACCCATTGATCAAAAAATTTATCCAAATTTATTTTTGAAATATTCTCACAAACCGATTTAAAATCTTCAACAGATGCATTAGAATATTTGTAAAGATCATAATAGCTATGAAGGGATTTGAAAAACGCACTATCCCCTATTTCATATCTTAGCATATGAAGTACCCACGCACCTTTCTCATAAACTGTTTCACCAAAAAGATCTTTCGGGGCATAAAGTGTGCCGCGAAAATTATCACTAAACTTACTCTGCATTTTAGAAGTAAGAGCATCCTTTCCGTGTTTTGCTTCCGCGTAAAGAGCCTCACAGTAAGTTGCAAAACCTTCATTTAGCCAGATATCATTCCATGTTTTTGGTCCTACAGAATTTCCCCACCAATGATGCGCAAGTTCATGCACATAAGTATCTTTAAAGAAATCATCACCGCTTACAAATGCGTAGCCGACTCCGGTTATTGTTTGATTTTCCATCGCACCATAATTCCAAAGAAATTCTGCAACGCCGTATTTTTCTTTAATGAAAGGATATTCACCAAAAATATTTGAAAGCGTCTGCATCATATCAAGGTGTTCAGCAAAATCTATCTTTGCCTGATCATAATGTTCAGGCATAACATAATATTCAATGTTCATTGAATCTTTTTCATCAAGTCCTTTATAAACATCATAAAAAGTTTTGTACGGAGCAGAGTAAACCGCAACAAGATACGTTGAGATTGGATATTCTGTTTTGTAGTGATAAGTTTTTTTGGCTCCATTATTTATAACATCAATTAGATTTCCGTTTGATACGGAAACAAATTGTGAATCATTTGTAATTTCAACATCAAGTAAAGCCTTATCAGAAGGATCATCATCACATGGGAACCAGGTTGGTGCGTAAATTGGCTCACTGATGTTGTAAACCAGAGATTGTCCCTTTACTTCTCCAAAAACAAATCCATCAAACCCGCTTCTTGTAGGAGTTCCTTCGTAAACAATTTCAATTTCAAAAGTATCTGTTAAATCTTCGGCAGGTTGAATAAATATTCTATTTTTATTCCTGGAGTACTTAGCATCAGTACCGTTAACCTTTATGCTTGATACGGTTAGATTATCATACAGGTTGAGTTCAAGTTCTGAATCCAGATCAAATTCAAGCTTTTTGGCTGCAGTTAGTTTTGCAGTTCCATTTAAAATTTTTTCCTTAGTATTTAAATCCAACAGAAGATTATAATGAAGTATATCAATACTCTTCTGTAAATCACTTACAAAATATTTTTTATCATTAAATTTTTTATTATTTGTGCTGCTTTGACTAAAAACGGGAACAATAAAAATGACCAGAATAGAAAACAACAATAATTTTATCCGGAACTTCATCTAAACAATACTTTCTTGTTAAAAATTATTTACATTGACTAAAAATAATTTAACCATTTGTTTAATTGCCAAACAAACGATAATTCAATATATTTTAGTGCAAATTTTAGGAGTAAATATGAACTCGCCCGGTTCTTCAGTCTTAAGAGACACAGTTACAGTAATCCTCGCCGGTGGACAAGGAGAAAGACTACATCCATTAACGGCAGTTAGAAGTAAACCCGCTGTTCCATTTGGCGGCAAATACAGAATTATTGATTTCGCACTTTCCAATTGTCTTAACTCTGGTTTTAGAAGAGTTTATGTACTCACGCAATACAAATCAGATTCGCTAAACATGCACCTTTACGAAGCTTGGAGCATATTTAATCCGGAGCTAGGAGAATTTATTTATTCAGTTCCGCCCCAAAGAAAACTTAACAACGAGTGGTATCTTGGAACTGCAAACGCAATTCATCAAAACCTAAATTTATTTTCTGATAAAAAAGCTAAGTGGGTTTTAATTCTTGGCGGTGATCACATCTATAAAATGGATTATTTAAAATTTCTTGATAACCATATTGATCAAAGTGCTGATCTTTCAATAGCCTGCTTAGAAGTTCCTAAAGATGAAGCTAGCAGATTCGGAATTGTCGGCGTTGATGATAAATACAATGTACTCTCTTTTATTGAAAAACCAGCTAACCCTCCTCAGATTCCTGATAAGCCGGGATTTTCTTTTGTGAATATGGGAATCTACGTTTTTAATGCTAAAGTGTTAAAAGATGTATTGCAAGAGATGGAATCCAAAAAAATCAAGAATCATGATTTTGGTCAGCATGTTATTCCATATATGATTGAATCAAAACTAAAAGTTATAGCTTACAAGTTTCGTGATGAGAATAAAAAAACTCAGCCTTACTGGAAAGACATAGGAACGCTTGATAGTTACTACGCCGCAAATATGGATTTGATAAGTGTTATACCGGAGTTTAATCTTTACGATCCTGATTGGCCGTTAAGAACTTATCAATATCAATACCCGCCTGCAAAAACAGTATCGCACGAAGGCGAAAGAGTTGGAAGGACACTTAACTCTTTAGTTTGTGATGGCACAATAGTTTCTGGAGGTTTGGTTGAAAGATCATTACTTGGTTCAAATGTAAAAGTAAACAGTTACTCTTATATCACTGACTCTATAATAATGAACAATGTGACAATTGGAAGGCACGCAAGAATCCGCAGAGCTATTATTGATAAAAATGTAACCATACCCGAAGGCTATGAAATTGGTTTCGATCCTGAAGGCGATAAGAAAAAATTTACTGTTACAGATACCGGTATAGTTGTAATTGCAAAAAATATGATTTTACCTGAGTCGAAATAGTTACACAATTCTTAAAATTATACTTTTGTTCCGGTGATTTGTTTGTATTCTTTACAAAATCACCGGATCAAATTTTGTAATGCCAAAACAATGAATCCTAAATTACAAACTAACTTAAAAAATCTTCCAACCTCCCCAGGTGTTTACCAATTTTTTAATAAGAATGGTAAAGTGATCTATGTTGGTAAAGCAAAAAATTTAAAGAACAGAGTTAGAAGTTATTTTCAGGAAAACCCTGGTTCTGCAAAAACTGTAGCACTTGTTAGTAAAATAGAAGATTTTCAACTCGTTGTTACGGATTCTGAACTTGAAGCTTTGATACTTGAAAATAATCTTATTAAACAGCTAAAGCCCAGATACAATGTAAATCTTAAAGACGATAAATCCTTTCCATTTATAAAAGTTACTAACGAACTATTTCCAAGAATTTATCCTACAAGAAAAGTTTTTAACGATGGCTCAAAATATTTTGGTCCGTATACAGATGTTAGAAGTATGCGCGCATCTTTAAAAATGATAAATCAGATTTTTAAGATCCGCAGTTGCAAATTAGATCTTACAGAAAAAAATATAGCGGATAAAAAGTTTAAAGTCTGCCTGGATTATCACATAAAAAAATGCGATGGACCTTGCGAAAATCTAGTTTCTGCAAGTGCTTATAATGAAATGGTCGATGAGGTTATAAAACTCTTAAAAGGCAAGACTGATGATCTTATTAAAGATTTGAAATCCAGAATGCAAAATGCAGTTGAGAAACTTGAATATGAAAAAGCTGCAGAACTTAGAGACAAGATTGATCAGTTAAATTCTATATCATCCAGACAAAAGATAGTTAATGATGATGACGAAGACCGAGATGTTTTTGCGATAGCTTATGAAGGCAAAGATTCAACTTGTGCCGTTTTTAATATTCGTTCTGGAAAACTAATTGGTAAGAAACAGCTTAAGCTTGCAATTGAAGAAGGTGAAGAAATAGCAAACATATATTCTGCAGCAATAAAATTTTACTACGGAGATCAGGCTGAGATACCACGTGAGGTAATTGTTGAGATTACTCCCGAAGATGCAGATGCGCTAGCTGAATGGCTGAGAATGAAATCAAACAGAAAAACAAAAATATTTGTACCTCAGCGCGGCGATCTTAAATCATTAGTAAAGATGTGTAAAGAAAATGCAATTCTTCAGTTGAAGGAAATACAATTGCAGAAAATGAAAAATCTTGGCAATGTTTCTTATTCAGTTTCTGCTTTGCAAAGAGATTTGTGTTTAAAAACCCTACCAAGAAAAATTGAATGTTTTGATATTTCAAATCTGCAAGGTACTGACACAGTTGCAAGTATGGTTGTTTTTGAAGATGGAAAGCCTAAGAAAAGTTTGTACAGAAAATTCATCATTAAAACTGTAGAAGGTCCTGATGATTTTTCTAGTATGCGTGAAGTTATTGAACGAAGGTATACAAGACTCCAGGAAGAGCATCAGCCTTTACCTGATTTAATTATGGTTGATGGCGGTAAAGGACAACTTTCGAGCGCGGTTGAGATTTTGGATAACCTTGGTTTTACTAATTACAACATTATAGGTCTTGCTAAAAGATTGGAAGAGGTCTTTCTACCCAATAATTCTGAACCTGAGCTAATTCCAAAAACCTCATCAGGTTTAAAACTTCTTCAGCAAGTAAGAGATGAAGCACATCGATTTGCAATTACTTTTCATCGTGAAAGAAGAAGTAAAAGAACAATAAAATCTGAATTAACTGATATAAAAGGAATTGGAATCTCAATCGCTAAAAAACTTCTTGAGACTTTAGGAAGTCTTGAAGGAATTAAAAAGTCTAATTTTGAAGAGTTAGAAAAAATTGTTGGCAAGAAAAAAGCCGAATTATTAGTAAACCATTTTAAACTATAAATTTGTTCGTTACTTTTATTAATAATGAAGAAAATCTATAAGTTTGTTTATCTTTGCTTCAGAGAAAATTAGACAAAAATGCAAAACCAAATAAAAACATATTTGTTTGCTTCACTACTCTTTGTAGTTATTTCCTGCAAAGAAAATGTTGAAGAAAAACCCTTTGAGTTTAATGGGCAAAGTTTCTATACCTTGGTTTCAAGTTCAATAAATGGCGATGAGAATAGTAAAAAAATTCTTAACGGACTTTTTACGTTCGATACAGAGCTTAAATCTTATAACAAAATTGAGATAGACAGCCTTGAAATAAATAATTTAAATTACTACACGCTTCTGTTAGAAAATCAAAATCCTGTTTACAATTTATTCGCTCTGGTTGATAAAGATTTAAATTTGATTCTTAAAGACGAATCATTAAATGGTTATCTTAATTTAAATTTTAAGAAATCAGGTTCCAGAAGGTTTGCGGTTATTACAGAAGAATTTAATTCTAAAGATGTAATTCATCTTAATAGAATTTCTTATTATTCAATTGAGCAATACTCATCAGAACTTGTTTTTAGGCAGTTCACAAAAATTAAGACAGCAAATAAAGAAGTTGAACAGGTTTTATCCAGTGTTTCTGATACTGCAATAGTTACAAATATTGTTAATCTAAATTCTAAAACAAGTAAAACCGCCAAAGATGTTTTTCGTTTTGATGTTGCAAATAATAAATATGTTAGCAATAAAAGTTTATTTGATAGTCTTGTTTACAAAGAAGTCCGCAGCCTTAAAATCCAGTACAATAATCCTCAGATTACAGATGCAGAATCAATACTTAGATTTTTCAATAGAAGAGGTTCAGATAATTCTTTGAGTCAAATAATTATAAGTGAAAATGATTTTGAAATTTTTTTAGACAGTACGTGGAAAAAACTTGGCAGTATTACAATATCAAATCTTGTAAAACAAAATTTAAAGGGGATCAAATTCATCAACGGTAAAATAGGTGCCTCAATTTCACTTGCAGCAATTGCTCCAAAAGATTCTGCAGAAAGTTATTTTAGCGAAGAATTAAAAAACCGTGATGAGCTAAAAAGTGAAATTCGTTTTTCAGATAAGTTGATTGACAGCAAAAATATTTACCAATTATTTGAGTTTTCCTGTCCAAAAAATAAGATTCTAATGATACTTGAGTCTACAAAATCAACTTACGAAGCAAATAAAATTCTCTACGAAGAAATTATAAAATCATTTTTAATAAAGTGCTGATGTACAAACAATTATTTTTCCTTCACAAATCTGAAAACGATAAAGCTCTTCCTCACTTTAACGATGTAATATTAACTCATCTTTCTGAATTATCGGGTAAGAAAATTATTATTGCCAAAGTTGAAAGCAATTTACTGCTTGATCAAAAGTTTTCTTATTTCTGTGAAGTTGAATTTGAATCAAAAGATAAAATGAATGAGTTGATGAATTCCAAAACCGGGAAGCAGCTTACTAAAGATTTGATGGACTTTCATCAAATGATAACAATGATTTCTATCAACTACGATATTAAAGAATGAATTTATACCTAATCAGACATAGTATTGCCGAAAATATTTCTATCGATAAAAAAGATTTTGATCGTGAGCTTACCGAAGAGGGTAAGTTTGTAATTAAAAAAACTTCTGAGGCTTGGAAAAACTATATTGGTAATGTTGATGTTGTTTTCACTTCCCCGCTAAAACGTGCTATCCAGACTGCAGAAATTATTTCTTCTAATCTTCAGGAAATTCCAAACCTGATTAAGGATAATAATCTTGGTACTGGAAGCAGAACTGCAGACTTGATTGATATTCTTAATTCATTAGAGTACAAAAACGTTTTGGTAGTTGGTCATCAACCGGATTTGTCTCAGCATATAAATAATTTTTGCGGAACAGGAAGTTTTAATTTAGCTTTCCCTCCAGCTTCTCTTGCTAAAATTGAGTTTGATAACAGCATTAAATACGGAAGAGGAAGATTGATTTATTTTGTGCCTCCGATAATTCACATCTAATTAGAGTAATTTTTTTGTGTCATTTCCGTGAAAACGGAAATCCAAAAATATTACTCAAAAGAGATTCCCACTTTCGTGGGAATGACATCATAAGGGTTACTTTATAAAATCTTAAACCGGTTACAAGGTTGTAAAAAAAGGGGCACACAGTTACACAAATTATATACTGACCGCTGCTTCCTTCCGGACCTGACGGGGTTGGGTATTAACCTGTTAACCGGTGCCCTAAACACTAAATCTTGGGCTGTTAAAATGTAGATTTAAATCTTATCAAACAAGAAACTTTCATGATCCGAATCACTTTTTTTTTTCTGTTCTTTAAAAGAATTTCTTTCCCAAAAAACTCCATCTTCATAACCTTGAATTGATTTATCTTTTTCTGCAGCGCTAATTCTTTTCATAGTAAGTGCCGCAAAAATCTTATCAACTTCAACTCCGCAAAATTTACGATTGAGTTTTTTTGCGGTTACAGCCGTGGTACCAGAACCAAGAAATGGATCAAACACTAAATCATTTTCATTCGTACTTGCAAGAATAAGTTTGGCAAGCAGTTTTTCAGGTTTTTGTGTCGGATGATCCGTGTTTTCAGGCATAGACCAGAAAGGGATTGAAATGTCAGTCCACAAATTTGATGGATGAGTTATTCTAAAATTCTTTCCATTTTCAGACTGCCAATCTTTTGGAACGCCATCTTCAGTTTTGTAGGGTGCTCTTACCATTCGTTTAAGCTTCACTGCATCAACATTAAAAGTAAACTTTTCTGATAATGTGCAATACCAAATATCTTCGTAGGAATTTTTCCAATTATCTTTAGAACCTCTTCCCTTCTCACGCTCCCAGGTTATTCTGTTACGGATTAAAAAATACTTTTTCAAAATATTGTATGCAGGAATTGAAGTCTTCCAATCACAGCAGAAATAAATTGAAGCACCTGGCTTTAGCGTTTTTACTAATTTGGAGATCCAGCTATCAATCCATATCTCATAATCATCATCCTTCATCTCTTTAAAGTTAACAGAAGAAAAATTTTTATTAAGATTATACGGCGGATCAAGAAAAAGCAGATCAACAAAATTATCAGGTAAAAAATCCATTACTTCAAATAAATCCTGATTAATAATCTTACCACTTAAATCTATTAAATCTCCTTTGTGATTTAGTTTTAATAGTTTGCCAGAATAAGATTTAATCTCATCATCACTGATATTGATAGTACGATTTAGAGGCGCTCTTGTCTTTTTTGTAAGGGACATTAGATTTAAATTTTAAATTAGGAAAATTTAATACCTGAATATTTATTTTTTAGAAGGACTATTTCTTCAAGTATCATTTCAAACTGCTCAGCAACTTTCTTGAATACTCTCAACGATTCCTCATTGATGTTATTTTCAAGAGCCATTTCTTCCAGTGTTTTAAAATTATCAATCACACATTCTATTCCAAGAGTAAGCGATGAACCTTTTAATTTATGCACATAAAATCTTAGATGATCTGCATTGTTCTGGAAAATGGCATTACGAATGGCTTCAATATTTTTAGGAATTTCTCTTGTATAGATATCCAGCATTTCTTTAAAAAATGTGAGATCAGCATCAGTCTTTAAATCCTGTAAAAATGAAATCTTCTTCTCTTCAATAAACTTCAACTCAATTTCAGATTCAATTACTTTTCTTGTTTCATCATGCTTATCACTTAGAATTTTATCTGTCCATTTAAATATTATTTTTCTAAGTTCCTCTAGATTTACCGGTTTGCTAATGTAATCGTCCATTCCAACTTTAAGATAATTTTCCTTATCACCGGACATTGCATTTGCAGTCATAGCAATAATTATCGGCTGTTTTTTTAATGATGTATTGGATTTAATCACTGAACAAGCAGTAAGTCCATCCATTACAGGCATAGATATATCCATAAAAATTAAATCATACTCAATCGTTTCAACAGCATCTACAGCTTCTTTTCCATTAGAAGCTATATCAGCATTAAAACCAATTCTTTGAAGCATACGCAATGCAACCATCTGGTTTACATTATTATCTTCTACTAATAAAACTCTAACCTTATCTGCAGGAGTAATTTTTTGGACTTCTTTTTCCACCAGATAATTGGACGAGTTAACCAAACCTGACTCGATAAAGCTAAGTATTGTTTGATGAAGCTGCTTTCTTCTGACAGGCTTGTCAAGCATTCTACAAAATGGATGATCAGATTCCGCGATTCCTAAATCTTTACCTTGAGTTTTGATAAGAATGAAACCAATATTTTTCTTGTGGGCTGAATTTTTAATCTCATCAATCAGCGTGTGTACTTTACTGTTAAGTTTAGATGTGTTAATTATGAAAAGATCGTAGTCATCATGATTTTCAAATTTAGTCTTAAGCTCAGAGATATTTGTAATTAAATCAGAACTCATCCGCCATCGCTTAGCAAGATTGTTCAACATCGTTCCGTTGGATTTATTCTGATCAATAATTAAAACTCTTTTGCCCAGTAATTTAGGTGAAGATTCAAAAAGATAAACTTTTTTATCAGATGTAACCGATTCAGCTTTTATTGTAAAGTAAAAATTGCTTCCTTCACCTTCAACACTTGTAAATCCAATTTCGCCGCCCATTAGTTCAACAATTCTTTTGCTTATAACTAAGCCTAAACCGGTTCCCCCAAAAGTTCTTGTTGTTGATGAATCAACCTGGCTAAAAGGTTTGAACAGTTTATCGAGTTTATTTTCTGGAATTCCAAGTCCTGTATCTCTAACATTAAATTTGAAAAGATACTCTTTAAAATCTAAATGCTCAGAAGTGACACTTATTTCAACTTCTCCTTTATGAGTAAACTTAACAGCATTACTTAACAGGTTAGTCAAAATCTGTCTAAGCCTGGTAATATCACCATTAATTGCATATGGTGTATTTTCATCGATGTTATAAAATAGTTCAATATCCTGTTCAGCAACTTTTGTAGAAATAAGATCCATAGAATCTTCAATACATTCACGCAAATCAAAAGGCTGAGATTCAAGTTCAAGTTTTTCAGATTCGATTTTTGAGAAATCAAGTATATCATTTATTATTACAAGTAACTGCTCACCGCTTAACCTGATAGTATTAACATAATCTTTTTGCGATTCACTAAGCATCGATTCAAGAAGTAATCCCGTCATACCAATCACTCCATTCATTGGAGTACGGATTTCGTGGCTCATAAGAGCAAGAAATTCACTTCTTGCCTTAGCTGCTTTTTCAGCTTCTCTAACAGCAATATCTAATTCAGCATTTTTTCGAATCAACTCTTCGCGGAATTTATTTTTCTTAAGCACCTCACCAATTGTTGCAGCCATCGCACTTAAAATGGATTCTTCATCACTGCTCCAGATCCGATCCGAATGACATTCATCAAATCCTATAAAGCCCCAGTATGCACCTTCAATAAGTATCGGAACTAGTATAATTGATCTGATATTTCTATCAATAAACACGTCCTGATATTCTTTAGGAAGATTTTTAATAATAAACTTTAGAGTTTCGCCATTTGAAAAAGCCTCATAAAACTTTAATGATGCAAATCTGGAGTATGATAATTTTCCAAACATATTATCTTCTAATTGCGAGTAAATCCCCTCGGCAGTCCATTCAAAAAGCGGAGTAAAAAACAGTTCTCCGGTTTCTTCATCTTCCATATGCTTATAAATATAAACTCTATCGGCTTCTGCTGCCTCACCCAAGATTTCAAGTGCAATATTAAATCCATCTATGTATGCCGAATCTATTATTAATGCATTTGTTGCTTTAGCTATACCTTGTAAAAGTTTTCCTTTCTTTCCAAGTAATTCTTCGTTGGACTTACGTTCACTTATATCTCTAAAAATACTAAGTACAAATCTTTTTTCTCCAGTAACTTCAATCATTGAATTAGAAATTTCGAAAAATAAATTTTTACGATTCCAAAGGATTGCGCTCGATTCAACATAATCTTTAACCATACCCTGAATAAAATTCTGCTTGTAATTAGCGATAGAAATTTCAGGCTTTTCTTCGAAATACAAATCGCTAATTGGTCTGTTTATTAACTCGCTTGTACTTTTTCCGAATAACTGAGCAAATGCATTGTTACAAAATACTATTATACCATCCTGATCAGTTAACCTCATCCCATCTTTAGAATTTTCCCAAATAGCTTTAAAAATATTTTCAGAGCTGGCAAGTTTCTGCTGGGTTTCAATCCTTTGACTTATATCTCGAATAGTTCCTTGTCCCATTAATTTGCCATCAATTTCCACGACCTTTCCGGTAATTTCAACAGGAATAATCTCACTATTTTTATGCAGCATATCTGCTCTAAAGGTAATTAAACTGCTTTCTCTAAAAAGGATGGACATTTCTTTAAAGTAACTTTTTATTTTTTCGGGTTGGATAAAATCAGAAATAGATCTACCAAGAATTTCTTCTGGATAATATCCAAGCAAATGAAATGATGATTGACTGATAAAATTTATTTTACCGGTCGGTGAGATTCTAAATATTACATCCAACGATGAAGCAAGAAGTGATTCCAGCTGCTGGACTGCTGAATTTTGATCCGAATTATTTGTGTTTGTCAATTTCTTATTTAGATTAAATTCTTTTCGAGAACCAATTTAATATTTTTACTTCATAAAATTAAATTTTGCAGCTATAATCCCAAAAGTAACTGCATTTTCCTTGCTTACACATTACCAAATATTTAAGTTTCGTCTGTTAATAATTTCTAATTTTATAGGGATTTTTTATGAAGCAAACAATTGTTGCAATGCCCGGCGATGGCATTGGAAAAACAGTATTACCAGAAGCGATAAGAGTTTTAAATGCCGTCGGTTTTGATGCCGATTATGTTCACGGAGATATTGGCTGGGATTTTTGGTGCAGCGAAGGTAATGCACTTCCTCAACGCACAATTGATCTTCTTGAAAAACATAAAATTGGTTTGTTCGGTGCTATCACATCTAAACCTAAAGACGCTGCTGATAAAGAACTTGATCCATCATTAAAAGGAAAAGGATTTGTGTACTTTTCACCAATTGTTGGATTGAGACAAAAATTTAATCTTGATATTTGTATTCGTCCCTGCCAATCATTCAAAGGTAATCCTTTAAATTTTATAATAAGAAACAGCAAAGGCGGTTTTGATGAACCTCTTGTAAATACTGTAATCTTCAGGCAAAACACTGAAGGACTTTATGGCGGAGTTGAATGGACTAATCCTCCAAAACAAGTTCGTGATGCTTTAGAAACTCATACTAAGATGAAGTTCTTTAAAGATGTTCCGAGTGAAGATCTTGCAATTTCTACACGAATCGTTTCAAGAAATGCTTCTCGCAGAATTATTCGTGCTGCTTTTGAATATGCAAAAAAATATGGTTACACAAATCTTACACTTTGCGAAAAACCAAATGTACTCCGCGAAACATCCGGCATGATGTTTAAAGAAGCTCGCATCATCGCAAAAGATTATCCAGGAATTTCTTTATGGGATACTAACATAGATGCACAAATGATGTGGCTTACTAAAAATCCCGAAACATATGGTGTTATTGTTGCTGAAAATATGTTCGGTGATATTATTTCTGATGGATTTGCAGGATTAATCGGCGGACTTGGTTTTGCTTGCAGTGCAAATATTGGCGAAGAAGTTGCAGTGTTTGAACCAACACACGGCAGCGCCCCAAAGTATCAGGAATTAAATCCATCAATCGTTAATCCGATTGCAATGATCTTAAGTGCTTGCATGATGCTTGATCATATTGATGAAAAGGCAAAAGCTGATAAGATTAGAAAAGCAATCGCAAAAGTTGTTGAAGAAGGCAAAGTTAAAACTTATGATATGATGAAGCTGCGAGGTGGGCCGGATGTATTTAGCAAAGGCGCTGGCACAACACAGCAAATGACAGATGAGATAATTGCTAAATTGCCTAACTGTTAAATTGTTTATTGATTGGAGTCTCAATGCCTGATAAAAAATATTTGAAGTTGAATGATATTGAATCTTATAAAATCGCTTTTAAATTGAGTAATTACGTTTGGGATGTTGTTCTTAAGTGGGATTACTTTTCAAAAGATACCGTTGGAAAACAGTTTGTAAGAGCTATTGATTCTATTTCTGCAAATATTGCA
>Ga0172367_10002507_pt1 | contig 25067 bp, 26 predicted proteins | sample Lak10m_FD_114542 | JGI IMG/M metagenome (GOLD analysis project Ga0172367, IMG submission 114542) | Freshwater microbial communities from Kabuno Bay, South-Kivu, Congo - kab_022012_10m | ecosystem: Environmental > Aquatic > Freshwater > Lake | place: Democratic Republic of the Congo: South-Kivu...
CTGGCGAAGTAGTAGTGCTAATGTTGTTTATTGCGATTTTCACGAAGGGATTTACTAAATGAGCATGGTCAATGAATCTTCACCGACCTTGAGTGTCGATGCCGAAGGCGGCATTCTCTCGTGCGCCAAAGGTGTTGACCTTGGTCAGTGTGGCTACGTCAAGGGAGACAAAGTTTGTGGCAAGTGCGGTGCTGTCCCCGTAGAAATGAAAGTAATGCCTGTTGCCGTAGCGAACGAGTTGCTTGAAAAAGTCGCAATGTTGGAAGAAAAACTCAAAAAAGAAAAAAAGCCAGTTTCTATGCCAAAAATCAGCATGGAAGATTCCGATACCGACGAGGCCGAAGAAATCGCCGTCGCTGCCGAAGCAACAGCAGAAGACGAGGAGTTGACAGAAACCGACGAATCCGAAATGGATCCAGCCACAGATGACGAGGAAGATCTGGAGGCAGAAGAAGACGAGGCAGAGGAGGACGAGGTAGAAGAGGACGAGGTAGAAGAGGGCGAGGCAGAAGAGGGCGAAGAGGAGGAAGACGAGGAAGACGAGGACGAGGAATACGATTCTTCGGAAAACCCCGAATCACTTCTTGACAAATTTAGAAAAGCTCGCCTTCAACAAATTGGTATTAAGTCGCTTGATGTTGGACAACACGGCTACAAGTGTGCCATGGATGGAAAAGTCTATGCCGGCGGAACACCGCCCTGTGCAGATTGTGCTGGTGGCTGTTTTGGGGCAAAAGGTCAAGTAACACTCCTTCATGCCGAGGGAATTTCCCAAACTTTAGTAAAGGGCGATGTCCTTGATTCAGCCTTTATCAAAGATGCAGACATGTTCGTTACTGCAATCAGGCGAAAAGACGGAAAGATATTTGACATCTATGTAGATTCGGCTGGAGAAATCAGGGGACACAACCTTGTGGATTCAAGCACAATATACGATCCGAATGTTGACGATCTGACCATGGTGACATTTGATGAGGCGGCGAATATTGCCATGATGCATTTGCAGAGAAAAGATTCTGAGGTTGTAAGTATTCAGCCAGCAGCATTTGAGGGACACGAGGCTTATGTCGTGGATATTCAATGCAAGACTGGTGAAAGTTACGACATTTTTGTTGGATTAGACGGAACACTGCTTGGCTATGAAACACTTCAGGAGCCAGATATTGAAGAAATTGAAGCAGAAGCCGCTGAAATAGCACTCAAAACCGCTTACCCACTAGCTGTTCGCAACGAACTGGCCAAGGCTGGCATAGCAATGCCGGATGGTTCGTTCCCGATTCTTGGTCACAACGATTTAATGAATTCCGTACAAGCATCAAAACGAGCAGTCAATCAAAAAGATGTTCGTGAACACATTATTCTTCGGGCAAAAACAATTGGCCACGAAGCATCAATCCCGCCATCATGGGTGGAGGTTGGCTCGCAAGAATTGCAAGGGAGTCTTGAGGAATTTGACAAACTCCTCAAAGAACTTGACGCGAGCAAGGAATAATCCATGTCGCTGGGCGACGCGGGCAAAAACAAAGACATCCGCCAGAGGGCCGATGATTTTCTCAAACACGGGGTCCTAGGTTGCTGTCCTGAATTAAAAGCAGCGCTCGGGAAGACCATCGCTGAAGCAAACTCTCCTGCTCAACCAGAAAAAAAATTACCGAATGTCGTGAACAACGATGGTAAACGTTATGACCCAAAGGTGAAATATAAACCGGGGTTGGAGCTCAATCTGTTCCCAAGCAGGGCGAGCCAAAGCGCGTTGCACGGTCAACCAAACTTTGGTTGGATTGAGGCACAACCAGTAAAAACAGAAGAAGAGACAATCAATTCAATGGTTGAATCTTTGACAAAGTTGGCAAATGGACCAAGGGTCGTACAGGAAGTTTACGAAGTAGATAAAAACGGGAATCCCACCAAAAAAGTGAGTGGCCCCAGTGACGCAGACGAAGAATCCGAAGGGGATGATTCGGATTTAAAAGGTAAGGGACTTGGTCGAACCTTGCGGGAAATGAATCCCGGCAACACACTCATTGCTCGAGCGGCTAAAAAATTTGGTGTATGGATTGATGATCTGGGTAAGTTTCGATGTCCGCCAGGGACGCCTCAGGCAAACCAGTTCACGGACGAAATGGGGACTACTTGCTTCTCTGTTTCGGCATCCCAAATAATAAATGCGGCCCAAGAGGGTTTCGCATCGTTGAATCGCTGGTTAGGAAGGGGGCGACAAAGAAGACTGACTTGGCAAGAAACCGGAATTACAAACATTGACATATTGGAAGGTCGACAGGAGTATGAACGGGTATTCACGGGTTCTCGCGCGCGAGTGAGAAAAAGAATATCCGAGATAGAGAGCACGGTTGCCGATCTTTTGCGCGTGGCAGGGATAGATCCATCGACAACGGATAACAAAGATTTAGAGCAACTACTTAAGAGATTAAATCCAAATTTGAAGGTAACTGCCGGCCTTGCTGGTGAAGCGTGGGACAGGCTGCCAGACGCAACTAAACGAAGGCTTGACCCTCGCATAAACAGACAAGCGCTCGTTGATTCTGAGCGCGGTTTCTTAATGAAAATTGTAGAACTTTCCATAACGGATCCAGAAAGATTCCGGCGAATAGAATTCTTAAATTTGAATCCAGATTTAAAGGACGAAGGATTTACAAGAGTAAATAATCCAACCGGGAGGGTACAAGATATTACATTTGTAATTGATTACAACCCCAGAGTAATGGCTACGACCGTGGTTGGCCAGTTGGACACAGTAGAAGAAAATCAGCGACTTGGATTGAGGGTGACGGGGGCATCCACCGATGAAGAAGCAGCCGATGTTCTGCATGAATTTGTAATCAACGAAGACATGTGGGCCGGTGGGATGACTGCATCGCTGGCAAAAAATCCTTTTCTTGCAAAGGGCATCCATACGGGATCCCATGAGGTTGCGCACACTTTTCAAGTAGACAAAATGGTAGCGAAGGTCGTAGAAAGGTACGGCGCAGACGCAAAGCTGTCAGATCTGGATAATGGAAGCATTGTCTCGCTTATGATAGAGGTCGGCGATGGGATAGATCTTGCTGATTTGGGATTGGTGACTTCCGATCTTGACAGTATTGCATTTCTTGGTGGTCAATACGGAGCCGCTGCGTATGCAGAAACTGGCCTTGATAATGAGTTGTGGCGAATTGAAACAACCGCTGAACTGTATGCGCTGCGCGACATGGGAGTAATTGATGGCGATGATGTAGACGGGGTCTTGTCTTATATTGACGATGTTGGTGCGAGTCGTAGCAGGGAGATGCGAGAGGCTAATAAGAAAAAAAATAGAAAAGAAATAGAAAAAAGACTCACTCGCCCACTAACGAGATCCGATGGTCGCCGTGATACGCCCGATGCACCACCGCCGCCAAAACCAAGAAAACCCCGTGCGGTAAAAACAGCAAAAGAAGCCGGCAAAGTCGGCGAGGAACTTAAAAAAGCCGCCGAACTAAAACTTGACAAAGAAGAACTTGATGCCGTCAGGCGAATCGGGGATCCACGAAAACATCAAGTAATGTCTTTGGCGGACCCGAATCAAATGTCGGTGGCAATTATGTCTATCGACTCCAATCACAAGCTTGCCCGTAAACACACTGCCGACTTAGACGAAATAGATGTAACTGGGAGCTCTGCCGTTGAACGTGTTGCATATGACCCCAAGAAAGAACGGCTATATGTGACCTACAAAGGCAAAGACGGCAAGCCGGGTAAAACTTACTTTTACCGCAAGGTATCTCCAGAAACGGTTCTTGAATTACACAAAGCCGAAACAAAAGGTAAAGCAATAAACGACATTAAAAAACTTCACGAGGTTTCTGAGCCAATCGCTAAAATTCCAGAAAGAATTGAAAAAACAAGCCTTGACGATGCCGACATAGGATCGCAGGTTCGCCACAACCTAATTCCCGTTCTTACAGCACTAGACAAAGCCGAAGTGGGAACCTCAATGAAGGTCGTCATCAAAGTTGACGGCCCGGAAAAAGGGGGTGAATTGCTGACACTAAAGGGTATTACGACTGCTCGCATTCATTACGATGGAATAAAAATGAACGACAATGAAGTTGTTTTAACAATTCCAGCAGATGCTCGTGGTATACCTGTTAATGCAGATGTTTTTTCTAGGGAAACGTCTGGTTCAACATCGCTACTGATGATGCCACCAATGAGGGTGTCAATTCTTGGGGACAAGGGTGGCAGAAGTGCTGAATTGTTTGAGCAATCCACGGCAAACGAAACCCTCAACAGGATTATTGATGAGTGGCCACTTGGCGCCGATCCCAAACAGGTCAAAATTATGGGTTTGGCAAAGCGAAAAGTTGATGAAGAAGTTGCCGTTCATTTGGCAATGGGCGAAGGCGATGGGGAGTTGGCCGATGGCTCTACATCTCCGCTCGGTGCTCGTCGGATACGCACCCGGAATGCCGACATCCATGATCGTCAAATCAAGCGTCGCAGTAGTCCAACTAAGCCAACAAGACAGTACCGAGATTCTGTATCAAACAGAGGTTTGGGTTCTCTTGGTCGAATTCAAACACAAGAAGAAAGAAATTTTGACAGAGAGTCTGGCCATGTGAACGTTATTTCAGGCATCCGTTCAGATACATCAATAGACCCGGAAATTCAAAGGTTAATCGGGAACATGGATGATCGGGATATTTCTCAAATGCTGAATTCTGTGGCTGTTTCATTCCACGATGGGGTGGATAGAAGACCAAGACTTCGTGTATCTGACGACGAACTGAAAAAAATTATTTCAGATGGTGGGCGACACTACAAAAATCAAGGCCACTTTTCAAACCTTGAGAGATCTTACCAAGCACTAATTGGCATACACCCAGACACCGACGATTTGGATAGGCCTGTTGCCGGCTACATGGTTCATCCGGCACAAGACTTGGCATCAAGGTCAGAAATGCGCCGCAGGGGAATATCTGTCGGTGATGCACCGATTGAGTGGCCTGTCGGTTCAAATCCGCACGGAGATGTTGATGCAGATGGTGATATAGAGATCGTTCTTAAACCAGAAGTTTCTGGGAGAACCGCATATGGTGTGGGTTATGGAATAGACAACAGAACTAGGCCAGTTTGGGTTAATTCCGATAATTCAGCCGCAATTTCGGATGCGATAATTCATGTCGACCCAGCAACGGATCCAGATGGGTCGCAAAAAAGAGTGCTAAATGCTCTATCGGCGGCAGTAGATGACGATTTGGGATATTTAACTGATAGTAATTCAGTCAAACCAGCCGCAACGAGTCAAAATGAGAGAACTGAAAGTTTTGGCAAAAGATTGTCAAGCCATGCAAAGGAATCAAAACCACAAAGACTTGGTGCTCAAATCATGGGTGGATTCGTCAATGAGGAAATAGCAGAAATTCGCTACCCGTGGTCCAAAATCACAAACTCATCTTCCGACATGGATGTATCCGATGTGGTCAACAAAGAACCGGTCTCGGACAGACTTCGTCGACTTGGCTTCACGGATCAAGAAATTGAATATTTCTACAAAGTCAACGGAGATAGATCGCTTGATTACATCTCATCATCAACCATGGCAAGTCTCAAAGAGTACAGAAAAGCCCTACAGATTCAGCAAGACTACAAAGAGCGTGGCATACCAAATGTTTCGTTTATGCACCCTGCTGGTCTTGACCCAATGGATGTTTCCTCATATACGCCAAACCCAAAGGCAACTATGACAATTGAGGCGGCACTAGCGCAGGCGATTAACGCCGAAGTAGATGAAATCCTAGAAAAAATGTTAAAGCAGGTTCGCAAAACTAGGGGCAAGCTTTGGGAGATGAAGCCTAAGGCGGGTGTTTCAAAATGATGGGAATACATGTAGCGAATTCGGGAACAAGCAAACTATATTTCGTGATTGATCCGCCCGACAAGAGGCAAACCGGCGCCCTAATGTATGCCGTTGGGGGGAGTAGTCATTTTGACTTCTGGGGTTGGGTATCAGCGAACCCAGAAATAGAGAAAATTGAAGAAAACGAGTTTCAGGAATTACTCTGGAACGAACCACTACCCCAAGACGAGGATTTATGGGAGTCTCTTTTCTTCTCTAGAGCAACCCCTTTATCTGGGATAATTGATCCAAAACTTCTCGTCAATATCGGTGGCGACAAAAACCCACCAAGTAGGCAAAACGATAAGCAAAGTCTCGCAAAGCAAATAATGGAAAGGGAGCAAAACGGTGGAAAACAGTGAAATGAAATTTAAGGCACCACAAGATGTAGTTTTGGATCTCCCTCAAGAAAGAATTACGGGAGACATCCTTCGTGGCTACGGCCCGCGCCGTGGCAACTTGGAGAATCTGCTTCGCTACTGGAGACCGATTATGAGAAAGCCCGGCGGCTTTCGTCGCTGTCGGGTCATCCTTGCAAACCATCCAGAGCTGTACCCGCTTGAAAGAATCTGTGCATGGCTCCACCACGAAACGACTGGTTTATGGCCAAATGAGGGTTGTCACCACCCAGGAATGAAAAACTGCAGGAATAAACTCAAGAAAAGAAATTGGAGTGATGCAGATTTTGCCAAACGCCTCGCTCGTGGAGGAAAACTGCCGGGGAACCTAGCGAGAAGTATTGGCAAATCAAAACCGCTTGGAAAAAGCCTTGAGGACGATGTATTTCTCACCAATTTTTACGAAAATGCAACCGACGAAGTGGTTACTGATAATATCGCATACAAGGAATTAGTTGGTTTTGTCAATGACAACTCTGAGTTTGCCGATTGGTTAAGAGATTCGCAAAATTGGGAGCACGAAGGCCAAGACGAAAACGATCAAATTTCAATATTCCCATTTAGGTCAAAATATGACAACGATTGCTGTGGTGGTTTAATTGAACGAAAATAATTGCTGCCCCCAAATAGTTGCTAGATTTTCTTTTGTTGAGCCAAAACAAAATCCCAGAAGCGTTCTACACACCCACGACAAAGGCAACCAAGTGCTTGCAAGATATAAAGCAATTGCCGTGCTCCATGGGCATAGTCGAAAAAGAGTGAGAAACTCCATAATCGCCCAAGATGTAATAAAATATAAAGGAATTGGACATTCGCTAATTTCTTTAGCAGTACCGGGAGACTCCGATCCTTATCGCTCACCAGTTCGCTCTGCTTTCTATCGTGCCATTACCCCAGGCGGTGGACGCAATAGGGGTGGTTCTAGGCCTGGAGAAAATCGTGGGTACAGATGTCCAGAGGGCTATGAATATGGTGGTCGTTTTACAAACAGCAGACTTTCAACCTGCGGGATGATGCTGTTTGACATACCCGGACTTGGGCGAGCCATTGGTGCCGCTATGAGAGGTTTCCCAAATGCCAGAGACACCGAAGGTCGTTTAGTTACAGGGGGACCATACCCAGAACGCCAAAAAGCGCGTAAACCAAATATCATTATTCCAAAAGTTGGTGGGATAAGCAGAGAAGCTCAAATCAAAAACATCAATGCTCTTATTTCGCAACTCTCAGGACCCCAAAAACAAACGGCTCGTTTGGTTAGGCGCGATGGGTTTGTTCTTGAGCCAGTGGTGCCAGCAAGTGTTTTGCGCGTCATTCCCGACAACAGAAACATGGAAGGTGCCACATATGTGATGCCGACCCCTACCAGAAACGATTTTGGCAGAGACGAATTAGGGATGCTGTCAAATAGTGGCATAAATGAAATTATCTACGTCATGCCAAATGGCTCAACCGTCAGGCTTTCCAAAAACAGGCAACTAACGGTTGGGGAACGAAGAAGATTGGGTCGATTGGTTTCTTCGGCTTCGTCAAAAAAGAACGACACGGATCCACTCGCCCCAATTAGGTATGTCGTAAACGAATCTGGCGATTATCTAACATATGAAGAGAATTTCGTTGGGATAAAAAACCCACACCAACTTGTAGGTAATGGAAAACGAGAGCGCTGGGTTGATGAGGTCTTTGCTGGCAAAGGAAGGCTCAAGAGACAGAGAGGTTTGTCGGATGAGATTCGGGAAACAGAATCTTTTGGTCAGGTCAATTCACGAATCGCAACCGTAGGTGGAGCAATAGCCCATATCCAAAATGGTGGGTCACTTGGGGACCTAAAACCATCTGTTCTTGCGAAACTTCTTGCCAGCCCAGAATATGCAAAACGACTAGATGGGAATGTTTATCAAATTGGACCCCGTAAATACACGCTTGAAAAACAAAAAGCAAAATACTCAGCAATTTCCGAGCGATTCGCCGAAGATGTTCAACAATTCCTCGGTGTTGAATCTTTGGATGTATTCCCTGTGGGTAAGGGTGATAGAAGATCCTTCCTGAGAGAGCGTCCAGAGTCAGCAATTATCGGATCAAAAATAAACAGAACCAAAACATGGAAAGACATCCCGACAAAGGATATTGCAGGCCTATTTGTTGCCGACATGTTGACAGATGTCCGTAAAAGAGACTCAGAAAGCATTGTTGCCGTAGATTTAGGAGACAGGACATTTGGTATGTCTACCGTTAATACTGGTGCCGGTTTGACGGATCTCTCAAAAATAGAGATATCTAAGCGTATGAAGTTGAGAATTGATGACTTGTTGCAATCATCTGTCAATTCTCGTTATTCCGAATACTACAGAACATTGAAAGCGCAACAACAAGCCCAGATGCGAAAGCTAATAGCATCGCTCTTGCGCAAAGCACGAAAATTTAATTTTAATCAATATAGGGACAGATTGAATGCTGCCGCAGAACTTACAGAAGGCGAAAAAATACACATAGAAGTTTTGGGTAAAATAATTAATCAAAGAATCAGAATTCTTTCTGAGGGGTTGAAATTAGATGCTTGGCTCAATAATTAGCATGTACTCTGTCGTTTATGACCCTATCGCTAGAGAGCCATTTGGGGTGATAGAGGATGTCGCTGGCATCAAAACAGCGCACCCTATCCAGAAATCAGCAAATCATTGGGCAATTAAGTATAACGGCGGAGATAAGACTATCCCATACGGATTAGATGCCTCAGAGTTTGTAGAAATGGATCTTGAATTCGTAAATTCCTTCAAGTCGGCATTTAGTAGTACGGGAAGAGTCGATAGGCGCGCAAAATTGCTTTCCCAAAAAACGGAACAATACATTGTGTCGGAAATAATTTACGGTGCTTCATTGGGGAGAGCAAAAAGACGCAAAAATGGAATATCAAGAAAAGTATTGCCGGTGGTTAGTTTTTTGCAGAAAGAATTTTTTAGGGCAGAACTAATCAATGAGGCAATAAGGACGGGCAAACGATGGGTCAAAAAAAGCGAGGACTAAAAGGCAGAGAACGTCAAGCCTATGCCCTACGCATGGCTATACAGATGGGTTGCTCTGGCGCTCATAAAATGCCCGATGGTTCATGGGCGCCTTGTTCATCCATGGAGGAACTGGAGCGTCTGTCTGAAGCAGCAGAAAATGACAACTGGCTGAATAGCAACACTATTGGGGCAATTAGGGCCAGAGACCGACGAGCACGACGCCTAAAAGCCAAATCTGTGACCCAAAACAAACCGTTTTTTGTTGTTTCTGGCAAATCTGTGGTGCCATCAACGGCCCCCAGAGACACCGATCCAGACGTATTTTTGGATCCCGATTCTGCGCGAATTAGGTCTCGCCAACTGGGTTGTATAGGCATTTCACGCCGCGTATCAAAATCTGGCAGGGCGATATGGATGCCATGCACAAATATGTCAGATTACGCTAGATTATCAAGGTCTACTGCATTGGGTAGGCGCGGGTCAACGGCATCCGAAACAAGGCGAATACGCCAAACCGTACAGGACGAATTACGCAAATTGTCCAGAAAACGCTAGTTGCGCTACAAACCTTTAATTATCTAGTATCTTAGTAAAGTATCGGTTGGGTGCTTTACCTAAATCGAATTAACATTCACCCAATCAACTACAAATTAAAGGAAAAAAGATGTCAGAAGACACAAGCAGACTTCGCGAGCTCCAATCAGCGCTCCGCGCCAAGATGCAAAGCAATAAAGAGATTGCCGATTCGTTCAAAATTGAGAACGGCACAGTGATTGTTGACCAAGAAAAGAAGTCAGCATTCGACAAAAACATGGTCGAGATCAAGGAACTCAAAGGCTTGATTGACGGCATGGAAGCATTCAATGAAGTTCAAGAATGGGGTTCACAGGCAAGTGGCGAATCAGTGGCAGCAGCCGCGGCCGCAGGCCACGCAGTTCCACAGCGTCAACTTCAAACGATTGGTGACATGTTCGTTGCCTCGGATGAGTTCAAGTCACTTGGTGGTGGCCGCAATGGCGCCAACATGCCGGCCCCTTGGCAGGTAAAGACTTCGTTGACAACCCACAACTACAGCGTGAAGGACGTGTTCTCGGCAATGCCAACCGCAGGCAACCTTTCTGGTTTCCAGCGCGCAGGTGGCCTTGGTGACTTCGGTTCGGTACAGCGTGACCCGATGGTGGCCTCGCCAATGCGCACAAAGCGCGTTCGTGACCTCTTCCCGGTTCGCCGCACGACTGCCCAAGTAATTGAGTACTTCCGTCAACTCGGATTCACCTCAATCTCGGCCGCAGACTTCGCTGCTTTCCCAGGTTACTCGGGTAACAACGATGCCGCTGCAGTTCCAGAACGTGATGGATCCGCCTTTGGTCTCAAGCCACAGTCGTCGTTCCAGTTCGTTGGTGAGCAAGCACCAGTTCGCACACTCGCGCACTGGGAAGCGGCACACCGCAACGTTCTCGCCGATGAGCCACAGCTACGCTCGATCATCGACAACGAACTCCTTTACGGCTTGCGCCTTCTTGAGGACAATCAAATCCTCAATGGCAGCGGCTCAGGTGAGAACCTGAAGGGTGTTTTGCAGACAACTGGAATTCAGACTTACAACCATGCCTCGGTGGCCGCTGCTATGTCAGCTCCAAAAGACACCAAGGCTGATGGTCTCCGTCGCGCAGCAACTCTCTCGTTCCTTGCTTACTACGAGCCTTCGGGCATCGTGATGCACCCGAACGATTGGGAAGACATCGAATTGACCAAGGATGCAAACGGCCAGTATTTGGTCGCCGTGTCAGTGGCAATGGGTGGCGAGCCACGCGTGTGGAGAATGCCAGTCGTTGAGACCCCAGCAATCGCCGAGGGCACTGCTCTCGTCGGTGCGTTCGGTACCGGAGCTCAGTTGTACGACCGTGAGGATGCAAGCATCCGAATCTCGGAACAGCACTCAGACTTCTTCATTCGCAATGCGATTGTGATCTTGGCAGAACAGAGACTTGCTCTCGCTGTCAAGCGCCCAGAAGCATTCGTGAAGGTCACACTCGCTTAGTACTGGTTTAAGTCAAAAAACATTTCCCTCGCCTTGGATCCTGCACTCGGGATTTGAGGCGGGGGTTTTGTTTTGTATAGAAAGGTTTTTATGGAACGATTTTGGTATGGTGCGAGACTGCTGAAAGTAATTGACGGCGATACCGTCGAACTGATGGTTGATCTTGGATTTAACATCCACCACAAAATGCGTGTGCGTCTTTACGGTGTAAACACCCCAGAATCGCGCACGAAGGACTTGGCAGAGAAAGAACTAGGGCTGAAAGCCAAGAAATTCACCGAGGATTGGCTTGCCAATCACCAGTGGGTTTTCGTCAACACCATCCCTGACAAAAATGACAAATATGGACGAATTCTTGCAAGGATTTATTCATCCGACAAGATTGACAATCCGACCACGGCATGTCTAAATCTTGACATTATCCAATCTGGCCATGCCAGAGAGTATTATGGTGTCGGTGACAAAACTTGGACCGAATTCAAAAAGAAATAAAAAGGAAACGAAATTATGAAAAAAGATTACAGTCGTGTAGGTCTTCCAGACCTTCTCCAGACATCGCTTAAAGAAGAAGCCACAACGAATACCGCACCAAAGCCGGTGGTTGAAGAAACACCAGCAGTCAAAGAGGAACCGGTCGTGGTTGAACCTGCTGTAGATGTTGTCGAAAACAAGGAAGAGCCAAAAAGTAGCAAGAAAACTAAATAATAATTCTTGACCAGTTTTTGTCAAGCCAAATTATGGTTTAACTACCTGATTGGGCAAGCCCCTGTCGCGCAGTCTTCGAGCATTAAGTCGGATCCGGTTGCTTGACTCAGGGGAATTGATAAATTAATTTTACCCAAGAGGACATCGTACTCAGACTGAGTGATTTGCTCATATGGCGGCAATGGAAAATTGTGATCGGCGTGAAGTAGGAACGACACTGATTTCACTCCAGTATTGTAGTTTTCCGACAACCAACCCTTGATTGAATCAAGCTCTTCTTTTCGGTAATAAACAGTAACGGACACAGCGTTGTCTGCCCACTCTGTTTGCATCTTTTTGACCCATTCAAGCTGCTCTACTGCCGTCATATTTTCGGCAAGGATCGCATTATCTGGGGACTTGCATGGGAACTCAACAACATAGCGTGTGTGGTCTTCTCTGCCGTCAATACCAATATCCCAAACAACCTTGTGCCCCCGCGCGCGCAGGCCCGCTACGAGGGCATCGGACGCACCAAAACGCACCCTACGGATGTAGAAGCGAGCAAATGCTGGGTGGATGCCGGGGGTGATACCGGGAAGCAAGGACAGCGTCCCTGATGGCTGAACCGTCGTTAGTCTCACCGAACGAGGGAACCCTTTTTCTTTTGAGTACTTAATGTCAAATTCATCCAAATTGCGATAAGCATCGTCCAGCCAAGAAATCTGTTCCTCCGAAGACTGCAGAACGCCAGAAATACTTTGTCCCAATCGTGCATTTTTGCCGACTACTGCATTTGTCTTGGCGTAAGGGTAAGTGAGACGTGTGATCTGTTTCTGCACCATATAGAGAAGTTCAGAAAGTTCTTTAAATTGTTCAAGACTGCAAATATTGGGCAAGAAAATAGTTGAAAGATTGCAAGATTCGCCATCCCCTAACCCGATTTCGGCACAAGGGTTGAATCCTTCAATAGTTTTATCTGTACGCTCCTCTTTGAGACGACCAAATTTTCTAGCAAGGCGTCGGTTCACCAACCCATAAGGCTCACCATCGCCCGTGTAGCCCTTCCATAACTCCGGCATGATGTGATCGTAGTAATCGGCGTAAATGCTGTTGTTGGAATTCGCCCGATAGCCGGGAATGTTGCCCGTAGCCCAATTTTTGGCTCGCAAAAACAAGACATCATCTGGGTCTCCAATTGCGATTTGGGCCGAGCGGCGCGATGACCCAGAAACGACTACTCGCCCAATGATGTTACAGATATCAAGAACATCAATAGAGCGTAATTTTTTGCCTTCCCGCAATTCTAGGACTTGGCAAATATCTGCAATTCCCTCCACCAATGCACCTGGCCCAGATGCCGTGCCACCGAAAGTCTTGAGTGGTGCACCAAACTCACGGATCAAAATAGTTGAATAAGAAAAAGATTTACCTGTGTCAAAATACGATTTCAAGACACTATGCAGAAGCCTTCTCCACCCCTGTCGGGAATCCGGAACGATAATGTCTGCATCGTTTGATCGTTCGTGGGTTATCTTGACATTTGGCAAAACCTTGGGAAGATCGTGGATTTTTGCTCGCTCTACGGAAAAACCAACACCACCACCAAGCATTAGGTGGTCAAAAAGAAACTCAAAATCCTCAACTTTTTCAATATTAACGAAATAGCAATTATTCAACGATGCGGCATTGAATTGCTTAATGAGTGGCGTCCCAAGTTGCCAAAGGGCGCGTCCGGAGAAAGAGCCGCGAAGATTGAACACATGATCAAAAAGTTTTTCTGCTTGCTCATTGGTTAAGGGTGTTCCGATCTCAAGAGCCCCGTTAACGCAGCGTTCAATCGTCTCCAACCAAGTTTCGTTTCGGTTCAATTCTTCTATGCGACGCGAATATGTTCGCAAGTAAACAACTTCACCCAAACCGCCAAATCCCCATGGCGGCGCCACATCTCTGTATGAATCTAAAAAAGACTTAGATAACGACACTGCGCCCCCTTGGTGAGAATTTTTATTGGATGGTTAAACAGCCCTGAGGGCATAAATCATAATACTAGAGCAAGCCGAGTTCCCTTGCTTTTGTCAAAGGAATGTAGTCACCCTTTCTGTGGATAAGCACTCGTGCTCTTGTGTATGGAGTAATTGCTCGATCTTCGGTTACATCTTCTTCGACCAAAAACATTGGCTCTTTGCCGATGATACGTTTTGGTAAATTCAGATCCAAGATGGTTTTTTCAGGACCAGAGCAATCCCCTGTTGGGTGACCACATACCGGACATGGCTTTCTGTCGGCTCCATGAATTTCTAAATCACCCACATAACGAACATTTGATGACAAGCCATTTTCTGAACTGTTTCTGAATGGGTGAGTGAAATCCATTCACCTATTTTACTATCTCAACCGTCGGGATCTTGCTCAGAAAAATTATATATTTGGAATCCGTCCTCTGCCATTTGTTGGCAGATGCGGTCCCTTGTTGCTGAATCAACATTGTGGTCAATTTTTTCAGTAATTGTTCTCAGGAGTAAGGCTGGAAACATACTTTCCCTAAACAACCTCAATGCCTCGTTCGGTGTGGCTATCATGGTGTCCCAAACTACTGTTTTTTTATCATAAGAATAGGGCATTGCTATAACTGAAATTTTAGGCTTTCCGTCAACACTAAAAGCATGGGAAAGGGTAATGCATTCTGAGACTTTTTCGTTTTTAATAAATGCATCTCGGAGGCTTTTATTACTAGTGGCTATCGGGTCGTATGAAAGAAAGCCCTCAGCAACCATGGTGATCTCATCAATCCCCCAAAATCGCCTAAGTGCTTGACAAACCCTAAAGGACTTATCAAACCTCTCGTACAGGGGTAAATTCATAAGTTCGTAGTCCATTTGTACGGTTATGGCCAAATCGTTGTGTTTCCAGCCAAAAAAGTTAAATGGCAAATCCTCGCCAACACCCCTCGTTTTGACGACATCTGCTTTTGTATAGCGATAAGAGGTTGATAATAAAGCCAATTTTTTGGCATCATCCCCATAGGTATCGTCCATGTGTAAAACTTAGCGCAAAAGAGGTGCGCCACGGCAGACGGTTCTTATGTAGACTAACCATTTATGACAACAAAAAAACCAACCAGCAAGAAATCAACCAATAAAAAAGCACCTGCTAAACCAAAGGCCAAAAAGCCTGTTGTAAAGAAGGTTGCAGAAGAAAAATCAATTCCAGAGACAGTGCGTATCACGATAGACACACACGAAGCAGGACATACACATGCACCTGTTTCGACCGGTGTCAGCAGTGCAGCAAAGCCAAAAAAGAAAAGTTTCTGGAAAAGAATTTTCGGTTTCGGTTTCTAGCTCAAACACACTCTAGACTGGGTATGTGAGCTCAACAGCCGCATACTCTGATCGAATCTTGCCGTGGCACAGATTGGGTACAGCCGTCCCCGATGGGGCAACGGTTGAGGAAATGCTTGATATTGCCTCATGTAACTACGATGTGTTCACCACAAATGTTGCTGCTGTTGATGCTAACGGCAACATGCTTTACGATTCTTCGGGTAGGCCAGTAATCATAAACGACTCTCGAGCGACGGTCCGTTCAAATGCAGATGGTTCGTTCAAGGGGATATCAACCGTTGGGACGCGGTATGTGGTCCAGCAAAACCGAGAGGTGCTGGATCGCGCTGTCTCTGTGGCGAAAATAATGAGAGGCTTGAAATCCGACGAAAATGTCCGAGTTGATGCTTGTGGAAGTATCGGCGGCGGAAGAGAATTTTTTGCGACCATACACCTCGGAACAAACACCATTGACCCAAACGGAATAGCAGATCAAATTGATGAGTATCTTGTTGTGCGAAACGGGCACGATGGAAAAACACCAATAACCTTCGTGAACACGCCCATAAGGGTCGTCTGTAAAAATGCAATTATGGTCGCAGTAAATGAGGCCAGCAAAAAAGTGACGGCTAGACACACAAAAAATGCCGACTCTATCGTGAACGACGGGATGGAGGTCGCCAAACAGTGGGGCAATTTATCAAGGAAGACTCAAAAAATTGCCGAAAGAATGATTGCAGTTCCTATCGCAAACAATGACACCGTTGCATCTGTTGCGAGAAATGTCCTATTCCGAAGTAGTGGCAAAAAAAGCACCCAGCACCTTGATTTCGCCGTCGAATCGATAGTGAACCTTTATTTGAATAATCGAAATTCTGCTAGTTACGGAAAGAATGGCTGGTCCCTCTATAACGCCATAGTGGAGTATCTGGATCACGAAAGAGATGCGAATCCGATAGAACGTGCTGAAACGACCATGGATTCAACCTCTTGGGTCAGCAAAAAGAAGCTGATTGCCGCCCAATCGGTGCTTACCCTACCTTGAGGCAAATTTGTGAGATGATGTAAGAACAAAGAGAAAGGGTCAATATGTCAAAAGACATGAACATGGACGGCGAGTCAAACGAATACCCAGACTCAGTTTTTGACCACCTAGCGGCAGCGATGGACGGCCAATCTGCCGAAGCCTTTACATATCGCAAGGATCTTTGTTTCATACTCGCCAACAAGATAAAAGGCGAATTTGGTGTTGAGGGTTTGTGTGAATTATTGGGCGGGATAGATAATTCTGCCGGTTGGATAAGCGATATATTAATCGAGTCTTCGGATATTGATGATGTTTTGTTCAAGGAATATGGTATTTACCTAGAAGATTCGTTAAATTTGGCTCGCAAAACAAAGGCCATGGATCAGTTCTCAAAATCGCTATGGCGATCAAGAAGAAGATACGCCAAACTTATGGCAGCAGAAATACATGCAATTTCTTCTGAGTCAAAAAGTTCGTAAAGATTGAATATCAAAAAATAAATCTAACTGATGGCTACAAAAAGGGGGATCGCCCCCAAGATGGCAGTAACGAGTGTCAGCAGGATTGGTCCATGGGGGTCTGTCTTTTACCACCATCTGCTTGAATGTGGACATACTGAATCCCGCAGAAGATGCGCAAAAGTCGGCGAGAGAATAGCCTGTATTAGGTGTCAAGAAATTGTTGAGCATCGCTCCACCCTTGGCGATAGGGTGATTTCAAGCCGCGAGCCCGATTCGGACGTGGATGTCGCAGCAGGAATGTCACAAGAATCGCGCATAAGGGCAAATATTGCATCAATGCTTGGGGTCCCGGCAGAAACAATTGATGTGGCACTTTTTCCAGCCCGAACAGTAACGATTTTTCTTTCCCCCTCGGAGGTGACTAGACTCTCAGAAAACTAAAAGGGGGGTTATGTTCAAAAATGCTGCCTGTTTAGGTGAACCGACAAATTGGTGGTTTCCCGAAAGAGATGGAAAGTCCAACAAAGAGTTGAGTGAAATTTGGTTGAATACCAGAAAAGCAACCGCAATCTGCAAAACCTGCCCATGTCTCAAAGAGTGCCTTCAGTATTCGCTTGAGAATTACGAAGTTGGAATTTGGGGAGGAATGGGGGAAAAACTACGCAAAGAGGCGCGTCGGATGTTTGCGAGAGGCTTGTCCATTTCCCATATCTCAGAAAAATTGCTTGGAGTTGATTGGGACTAATGGAAATTACCGATCTTCTCTCTCGCCTTAATGGCGTAAAAGGAGGCAATGGGCAGTGGAGTGCTCGGTGTCCATGTCGAAACGACGACAACAACCCGTCCTTATCTGTCGCCGAGGAAAATGGTCGCATTCTCATGCATTGTCACCGCGGCAATGGTTGCGATGTATTCAAGATTTGCGAGAGCATGGGGATAAAAGTCGGCGACATAATGCCCGACGACCCAATACCCAAAAAGAGTGGACTTACCCTCGTTGCCACATACGACTACATAAACGAGCATGGCGAGTTGTTGTTCCAGAAAGTTCGCTACCTAGACGAGAACGGGAAAAAGACTTTCCGTCAGCGCCGCCCAAAGGCTGGAGGCGGATGGGAGTACGACCTCAACGGAACTCCAAGGATTTTGTACAACTTGCCTGCTGTTCTTTCGGCAAGGGCGAACAACCAACCAATCCTTGTTGTTGAGGGCGAAAAGGATGTTGACACGCTTCGTCAGATAGGGATAGTTGCCACCACGATGCCTGGGGGTGCTGGCAAGTGGCTGGATATTCACACGGAAGCACTTGCGGGTGCCGTGGTGGATGTAATTGCCGACAACGATGAAGTCGGCAGGGAACATGCGTCAACGGTCGCCCAAGCTCTGGCAAGTGCTGGGTGTGATGTTGCGACATTTGTATGTCCAACAGTCAAAGACGTGACCGACCACATTCGGGCTGGTGGCGCCATGGCCGACTTGGTGCCAATGGATGCCGTCACAGTTGCGCCCGAGCGAGATTCTCGAGACGATGCCCTTGATGCCATATCCGACCTAATCAACAGTTCTGCCAAAGCATCCGAGAAGCTCACGCGCATCCGGATGATTGCCAACGGCTCAGTAGCAGACATGCCTCTTGATCAGGGTCGTTTGGTGTTCTGGCCAGAATTTATTCGTGAGAAAGATGACAACAATTTTGATTGGGTTATACCCGGTTTGCTGGAAAGAAGTGAGAGAGTAATTTTGGTTGCCGCTGAGGGCGTGGGGAAAACCATGCTGGCTCGACAAGTTTCAATTCTTTCATCGTGCGGACTCCACCCATTTTCATTTCAGCCAATAAAGCCAGTTCGGACTCTGTTTGTCGACCTAGAAAACCCAGAGCGAATCATTAAACGGATATCAAGAAAGATATTCATTGAGGCAATGAAACTCAGCCCGACAACCGAGGATCCGCAAGCACATCTTTTTATGAAGCCGGCTGGTTTGAATTTGTTAAATGCTGGCGACAGAGCCTTATTGGAGAAAAGACTAGAGGAGACAAAACCCGAACTTTTGTGTATTGGGCCGCTCTACAAGTCATTTGTTGATCCCGGCGGAAGAACATCCGAAGCCGTCGCCATTGAAATTGCCAAATACTTTGATGACATTCGTACTGCCTACAAATGCGCCCTCTGGATTGAGCACCACGCACCGCTCGGCAGCACTATGGCAACCCGCGATTTGCGACCATTTGGCTCCGCGGTTTGGTCTCGCTGGCCAGAATTCGGCATTGCCTTGCATCCTGCAATAGGGGCGCCCTACACATACGATGTAAAACACTTTAGGGGAGCAAGAGATGAGCGTCCGTGGCCTTTGGTGATTGTTCGTGGAAGACAGTTCCCATTTGAAACTATTTCCTTTCTTGAGGTTGCGTCGCACTAATAGTGGCACTTGTTGTGCCAACATGGATGTATGGATGCAGCAAAACCGATGAACCGTGAATTATTGGCTGAGCGCGATGCCCGTATTTTCGCTCTAAAAAAAGCAGGTGTATCCAGCAGGGAAATTGCTAGGCGTTTTGACATGACCACATCTGCGATCAGTAAAGCAATACAGCGCCAACTTGAGAAACTAAACCAAGAGAGTCGGCTCAATTATGTAGAGGTTCTCAGAATGGAACTAGAGCGCCTTGACGCCCTTCAGGCATCCATCTGGCCGATGACCCAAAATAGAAAACAGAGCAACCCCGATGGTTCGGAGGTCGCCATCGAGCCAGATCTTAAAGCAGTTCAGCAAGTCTTGTCCGTAATGGACAGACGAGCGAAACTTCTGGGAATGGACCGCATGAATGTAAACGTGAGCCTTGCGGATTCCCCAAGTATGGCCGGACAGGTAAAGGTAGCCCTTGTTGGTTCCGAGAAATCAGATAGCACAATTGACATCCACTCCCCAGAGCAAGATGCCCGAAGACTCATAGCATTAATGACATCAGCAGGAATACTGCCTCTCCAAGAACTTGATGCGATAGTATCGCAAAGCGGGGTGATAGTAGATGCCGAAATCATGGAACAAACCGACAGCAGAGGTGGAGCAAGCAATGAGTGATGTATTTTCAGATATGGATGACATGAACATCAAGCCGGTCACGCCAAGCGATGACGAGCCAGGCTCCCCAGCCGACAAACAGTTGATGGTCAGATGTACTCAAGCAGAAAAAGATCTGTGGAAACAAGCGGCCGATAGCCTCAATGAAACACTGGCTTCGTTTGTCCGCAGATTGCTAAACGAAGGCGCCACAAAGGCAACTTCTTGTTCCCACCCTGCAGGTGCGGTTCGGTTTTATCCCTGGGGAAAACCTCAATTTTTTTGCACATTTTGTAGTACAAGAATAGATATGAGTCAAATAGGACAGTAAAAACACCGCAGGTCAAGCGAGATTCAATAAAAAACCGCAGCAATGTGAGATAATTGATGCATGAAAAAAGATCTTTTTGTCAATGTCCTTCTTAGAATTCTTGCTACTTTCGCCGCATCTGGTCTTGGCGTTATCGGCGCAGGAACTATCGCTGGTGTTCCAATACTCAAGGCCGTCTTTATGGCTGGAATTGCAGGGGTTGCAGTAGTCGTAGAAGGTTTGTCTCGCGCCTTCCTTGAAGATGGCAAGTTGTCTCATGCGGAGATAAATGAAGTATTTAATAAAGTCGACAAAAAATCGCCAGCGAAGGCTAGGGCGAATGAAAAGGCTTAGCCCCAAAAACGAAAGAATAAAAAGGTGAATCACGACCACCTTCCAACGACAGCAGGGTTTCCTCTTACCGAGATGGAGATCATGTGGGTTCTTATGGTTGTTATGTTTGCGTGGAATTTTGTTATGGCGTACCAACATCGCAGACTAAAGAAAAAGACAGACTGCCTTTGTGGGCACGTAGATGATAACAACCCAGCGAAAGCGAAGGTCAATAATGCATAGTAATCACGAAAAGTCTGAGTGCCAGTGCGCACATTGCAGTTGCAAAACTCGGTGCGTGGATGATTGTCCTTGCAGCGAATTAATGGGTGCCAGCGCATGCACAAGCCAACACGATTAATCAAACTGCTTCCAATTATGCTGATTGCAGTTTCAGCCTGCGGTTACGACGGTTCTTACCGCTACTCGTGCCAAGACCCTGCAAACTGGGGAACCAAGGAATGCGAGCCACCAATCTGCGAAGCGGACGGCAACTGTACAAAAACACTACTGGGTTTTGACCCAACGGAGATAACAGATGATGAATAAATTAGACAACCGCCCGCGTCTGACGGCTGACGAACTTGACGCACGACTGAAGTTCGTTATTGGATGTATTCTTGGCTTTGTCCTCTTGATTACTACGGCTGGTGTCCTCTGGGCGCTCGTGTTTGTTACTCAACCAATTGGCGCTCAAGCAGAGAACGACAAGATGTTCTTCGGGGTATTGTCGTCCGTAGCAACATTCATTACTGGAACATTGGCTGGATTAATGATCTCAACAGGGCGCAACTCTGGGGACAAAGAAAACGACGAAGATTTAAAAAATTTACAATAGACTGCAATTATGCCTGAGCTAAATGCATCAATTCCGCCAATTGAATGCTATGTGCGAGGAAACTTTCTTCGCAATCAAATTGATAGTCACAATTTGAAATTTCCGTGCGTGGTATTCGGGGTGGCTTCCATCCCCGACAGAGCACCCGTATTTCATTTTTTAATGGAAGATGGCGGGGTTTGGTGGAGAGCGCCCATAAATGCGTTCTGCGCCCAACCAGATGCTCCTGAGGTCAGTTTGTACGATCTGGTCATGTGGAATAGTTTCTCATCCCACATTGCAGTTACAATTTTTGAACATATGCGGGGTAGGGCAATCACCTACAGGGATAGACATGGTAGAGAAGTTAAGGGTAAATACATGTTTACACTTGATTGGCATACACCAGATGTAAACATAACCAATACCGGCTATTCCACAAATCCGGGGCAGCACAAGTGTGGGCATGTTATCCAGCGAGAAGATGGAAACTACGCCATCCAGCCAAATAATCGCATCAGGTTATGGGATCCGGCATACACATCAAAGAAAGGTCAAAATTTAATCGAAAGATTGGTCAATGAAACAATTTGGGATGTGGAAGATGGGGACAAATGGCTTACCTCAGATGACTGCAAATATGATTACGACATAATCAACATTGACAAACAAGGTGCTTGACACTGGTTTTATTTGGGCTATTCTTGAGCCTATGAAAGTCTTAAGTCTTTTTTCTGGCGTCGGTGGTTTTGACATGGGGCTAGAGGCAGCAGGTTTTGAAACAATATTTCAGTGCGAATGGGACAAGCACTGTACGAAAGTTTTAGAAAAACACTGGCCTAATGTCCCTAAGTGGGGTGACGTTTCCACCCTCACTGGAGCTCATGTTTTGGAAATGGCAGGCCCGCCGGATGTGGTTGCTTGGGGAAGCCCATGTCAAGACTTATCTGTTGCCGGCAAGAGGGCTGGTCTCTCTGGTGCTAAGTCTGGTTTGTTTCACGAAGGTATCCGTATTATCAAAGAAATAAGGGAGTTGACAAACAATGAATATCCAAGATTCTCTATTTGGGAAAACGTCCCAGGAGCACTGTCTTCCAACGGAGGCGCTGACTTCGGGGTCGTCCTCGATGAAATGGCTCAAGCAGGGGCACTGGAGCTTGAGTGGGCAGTCCTGGATGCTCAATACTTCGGAGTCGCCCAGCGCCGACGAAGAATCTTCCTCACTTCTGTCTTCCGTCCTACAGACGCCACAAGAAGTAGAGGAAAAATTTTTCCTGTCGCCGAGGGCATGTTCGGGAATTCTAAGACGCGCGGCAAGAAGGGGCAAAGTGCTACCACCACAGTTACGGGTAGCGTTGGAACAGGTAGCAGCGAGGGATCAAGTGGAGCAGTCGCCTTCCAACCCGGAACCCTAATTCGAGCAACTGGTGGCCACTGGGACGAACAAGCACCGACGCTTCGCGCTGAATCTAAAAGTGGAGATAATTCACCCTATGTTGCTCAGCCGTTTGTCAAATCAAGACATGCCAAAGATGCCGAGGATTACGAGACATGGATAGATGGAAAGGTCTCCCCAACCCTCAACACGTTTGAAAACCATTCTGACACTCGGGCAACTATTGCCATTGTTCACCAAGAGGTGGTGAATGATGTAGCCGCAACAATAACGGCAAATTACTCAAAACAAATTATTAACTCAATGGCAGAGGAGGGAAATCTTTTCCCCGTCACCGTCATAGATCGCGCGGCGTTCAACCAAGGTCCGAACGCCCAGTTTGATACCGTGATACGAGAGGACACCGCAATCCCTGCGCTCGTGGCGCGAGGCCCACACGCTGTCGGACAGCATGTTTCAAACGATGAAGACATTGTCTTTCATGCACACAGGCAGGATGGTGTTCGTCTACAGGAAAATGGAACCGTAAATACACTTACTGCATTTATGGGTACTGGCGGTCTCAATACGCCAATGGTCGCTCAAAACGGAACGCCAGCAACCGGGTTTGAACCAGGAGCAATGTCGCGACTTGAATCACCCCACTATTGGGAAGAAATGTCTCCAACCTTAAGAGCGCAAATGGGGGACAATCAAGCATCTGTCGCCATCCCTATTCAAGATGGACGAGAAATAGAAAAGAACCAAAACGGACTTGGCATTGGCGACGCTGGTATGCCTGCCTACACAATTGACACGACCGGTGCACAAGCAGTTGCGATCCCCATAGATACCCGAAATGCCTTGCGCGATCCCGAAAAATATGATGAGCAGAATCGTCAAGGACTGGGAGTTGGCAACGATGGGGATCCAATGGCGACACTTACGTCAACCCATGTAAATGCCGTTGCTTATTCGGTGAGAGAAGACGCAATCGCAGAAACATTTAGCGCCACACCAATAGATGTCGCAAATGCTGTTACTGCTCTACAGCCATCACCCCAGTCGCATCATGCTCAAGTATTTATTACGCAACCCACAGATTCTGAAATGTTCTCTTTTGATACACAATTTGGCAGCAATGCTGCGGTTTTTGAAGGTCAATCTCCAACCCTCAAGGCGACTCAAGCACCAGCAAGTGTTGCCTACCAATATGACGGCTACAACCAGAAACTTGAAATTGGTGACGGTGTTTATAGATCTTTGAGGGTTGGCAGAGACCCAAGTGACTTTGTCGTAAATGGAACCGCAATGATAATTAGGCGCCTGACCCCACTTGAATGCGAAAGATTAATGGGATGGCCAGACAATCATACGAAATACAATTCTGAAGGCAAAATAGTCCCGGATACTCAAAGATACAAAATGTGTGGCAACGGTGTGGCTTCGCCTTGTGCTACTTGGGTCGCTGAAAAAATTAAGGATGTTTATCTCGGACAACAACCCTGAGGTCTAGGCACTCTCTTTATCATTTTTGGCGGTGGATCTTTCTTGACCTCTACTGGCGGGTTTTCCGGTGTCATTGGTGGGTTCTCTGATGTCGTCATAATCCCATTGTCTCACACCAAAGTGTCTCTCGACCAAATCTAATACTGCCGCATTTGGGGTGTTTCCCCTTCCGACCATTTTTGACTCATCTGAATTCCAAAAATGGAAAGCAGCATCGTCATCCCCGAAGGCATACTCTGTAAAGGAATCACTCCATGCCCAAGCAGCATCTGCCTTTGGAAGCGCATACCAAGAACCCCCTTCATATAAACCCGAGTACCGAGATTGGCTAACGAATATGGGGTATAATTCTTTGAGATCTGACATAAAAATAGTCTAGACAGGTTCCCCCGATACGGCAGTAAAAATGTATCATTGGAGCATGGTATTGCCGAAAAATTTTGATAACCCCGATGAAGCATTTGCTCTGGCGCAAGCATGGGCAAAACATAGGGAAGAAAGACTTTTGGGCGTTAACAGAAAAATCCAAGACGGACTCACGGAAGATACGGAGAAACAAAATGACACGGCCAAATGACTCAAGTGGCAACGAAGCTGCCAAATGGTGGAACGAAAAAAGCCAAGAGGAGTTTGAAAAGTTGGAGTTTCTGCAAAAACAAATGAAACGCGCCATGGAGGAATCTGAAGCTACCCCCGAAGATGACGAAGACGACATGGGACCTCCGGATTTACCAGAAGACGATGAAATGAGTCCGCCAGATTTACCAGAAGACGATGACGAGATGGCGCTTGAGCCAACCGACCGAGAGATGGACATGCAAGATCGCATGGCATCTCGACGAAGAA
>Ga0172367_10002509_pt1 | contig 25057 bp, 27 predicted proteins | sample Lak10m_FD_114542 | JGI IMG/M metagenome (GOLD analysis project Ga0172367, IMG submission 114542) | Freshwater microbial communities from Kabuno Bay, South-Kivu, Congo - kab_022012_10m | ecosystem: Environmental > Aquatic > Freshwater > Lake | place: Democratic Republic of the Congo: South-Kivu...
CGACGCCGATGGCGTCAAGGAGTTGGAGAAGTTCATCGGCTATTCCAAGTTGGCGTTCCTCAACGTCGGCGACGAACTGGACAAGCCGTTCTACATCATCAACGAACGTCTCGGCCATTGGAGTGACGGCGTGTGGTACAGCAACTCGTCGTACGAAGAGTCGCTGTATCTGCCACGTGGCTACACGTCGTCTCGCACCTGGGAGTCATCGTGGCTTCCTCCGCACTACGACGACGACGAGACTGGTGCGGGAGTTATGGAGCCCGACTACCGCAACTACGACTATTCGGGTCGTTCCTCCAATGCGGACATGGCTTTCTGTAACGATCGTCTGGAATGGTTGCCCGCCCATGAGGTGGAGGACTATGACCTCGTGGAGTGGGTGTGCGGAGAGTGCGGTCACAGAGAGATGTTCGATCTTCTGGAACGAGATCCGATTCTCTGCCGTGAGTGCGAGACGTGCTACTACTGTTCGCTGAACAAGGATTGGTGTACCTGCTCCGATCTGTCCGACGAGATTCTGTTTGGAGATGTGCGATGAGCGACGTGACCCAATACAACGAACAGGTGGAGACGGCGTTCCTCGATACGAGCCGTCGTCTACGTCAGGCTTTGACCGCTCTTCAGGCTTGTGTGAACCGCCTGAATGAAACGTGTAGCCCCAACGAAGAATGGTGGCAGGATGTCGATGCCCTGTTTGAGGACGGGAGCGTACACGATCCACGTTCCAGGACTCACACTCTGATCGTCAGACAGAATGCTGAGCGTGGAATCAAGGTGACTGTGCCTCACGCCCTGAACATCAGCAACAATCTGAACTGGGACATGGTTCAGACAGCCGTACAGGAATACTGTAAGCGGTTCCAGATCGGCCAGTACCCGCCCATCCCAGCCACCTGCCTGACCGTGGCAGGCCACGTCATCAGCGTTGAGCCGACAGAACTGGACGACACACAACTTAGCCCAGCGTTGTACGTGGTGAACGGAGACTCGCCGTGGTGATGACAAACATTCAGGTACAATTGGTATGTCACTATACGAAAGGAGAAAGCAAATGAACCGAGTGACATCAGTTGAATTTACCGTCGCAGAATTGGAGGCTCTTTCCAAGACTGTCGGTATCGCGTTGGACAACATCGCATCAAAGGCAGAGAAGTTCCCTGCGTCTACGGACATGGGTCGCACCGCCCGCAACGACCGCGCCCTTCTCGGGAGTGTTCGTTCGATTGTGGCGGACGCTTTGATGGATGCGTACAACGATGAGAGCGACGTGCTTTGAGCCGTACGCCCAAGGGTGTGAAGTGGGTATGCCCCAAGTGTGATGCTTGGGTCATAACCCACCTTCCACTCACAGCAGATCCCGCCTGTTCCAAACACGCAGGCGGTTACACCAAGATGACCAAACAGAAAGGCAACGACAATGAATGAGCAAGTGAAGAAGATGTGGCTGGACGCACTCCGTTCGGGCGAGTACAAGCAGGGGCAGAACGTGCTTCACGCCTACAACTCTGTGGGCGATGAACGGTTCTGCTGTCTGGGCGTGCTGTGTGACATCGCAGTCAAGCACAATGTGGTGGCACGTTCGGAGGAAGCCAAAACGAATTACCCTGAGATCGACGGGTACAACACGGCTGGCTTCTCCTACGGGTGGCAGAGTGCGATGGTTGATCTCCCCGTTGAGGTCATCAAATGGGCGGGCCTGCCCATTTGTGACGGCGACCCTCTCGTCGTCGTGAACTGGGACGACGACATTGAGGGCGAGAAGAACATCTCAACGCTCAACGACAGCGGATGGAGTTTCTCAGACATCGCGGACATCATTGAGGAACAACTGTAGTTGATACGTCGTATCAGGTTCGGGGATCGCCCACCACGGTTTCGTGGTGGGCTATCTCCGTTTCTACGTGCCTGTCCACGTACACTTCGTCAACGGTTGACAAACTGGCTACGGCTGGCAGACCCCCGTTGACAAGGTGCCACATAGACTTTCCGACAGGGGAGGAAACAAGCAACCACAAGGGACACCCCGAGGTGTCCTTGTGGTTCTAGCAACGACAAGAAAGGCAAACAATGACCAGAGGAATACAACCCAAACACCAACGCAGAGAACCCTGCCCAGACAGCACCCACCCCGAGGAATGTATCTGCGATGTCGTCGTCAACGAGACGACTCCCATCGCCGACATTGACCATGCCAACGACTCTTGGTTCGCCAAAGAGATCATCCAGCACCTCGACTTGTCGTCGCCTTGGGATGACGACAAGATGCTTCGCTTCCTGTCGGCGCAAGCCCTCTTCTACGATGAGGTCATGCTCCAACTGAAGATGGCTCGCATTGACGATGCGGAGCGTGAGCGACGCAAGAGCGAACGGCAAACCCTGCTCACGCCAGAGCAGATGCGTGAGGTACAGACGATGTTCGTCACGGGCTCAACGTCCGTGGCGGTACGTATCCATCTGAAGAGCACATACGGGATTGACATGACACCCAGTTATGCTTCCCACCTACGACGACGCACCATTGAGATGGTGGAAGGGACAGACAGATGAGAGTTGAACGCAGAGAGCACGGCATTGACGTGTACGTCCGCCAATCGTGGATCAACGATGCGATGATGTGTGCGGAGCGGGGTCGCCAAGCGATCCTGCGTCCCGAATGGTCGGGGCCAAGCGATGCCACGGTCATGGGCACAGCAGTCCACGCAGGCATCGAGGCGAACCTCACGGACGGCAGGCAGACACGCCTGGTTGGCTTGGAGGCTCTCCATGATCTGATGGAGGGCAACTTCAAGCGGACGAAGTTTACCGACGACGAGATGATCGGCTACGTCATGGACATGTGCGACGAGTGGGAGGCGAACATCAAGCCTGTGCTCGGCAAGGTGTTGTACACGGAAAAGGAGTTCCACTTTGAGTTGGACAAATTCAAGATCGGCGATGCCGATGTCACCGTGTACGGCAAGGGTACAATCGACTGTGTGACCGAGACTGGACTGTGGGATTGGAAGACTTCCGCACGGAAGTACAACGCCCGTGACAAGCAGTCGCAGGCCCTACAGCCGACCATGTACACAGCCGCCGCAGTCGCACAGGGCTGGCACGAATACCCTGTCACGTTCAACTATGGCGTGATGGTTCGTGGAGGCAAGTCACAGATCGTCAGCGTTCATCGCAACGAGAGCCACACCGAATGGCTCAGAGAGTTGGTGCGACCGTTCGTACGGTCAGCCGTCTCACTCGGTACTGACGACTCATGGGCCAAGAACGACACCCACTTCCTGTGTAGTGAAACGTGGTGCCCGTGGTGGTCAATCTGTAAGGGAAGCAAACTGTCCCCCGAGGACATCACACCAAAGGAGCAATCATGATTAGCAAGGATCAGTCCATCGTCACTCAGGTCGCCGCAAAGATTGCGAGCGAAATGGTGAACACCACCGCCATTCCCGAGCGTACGCCCGAGGCCGTTCAGGCGTTGTACCTCAGCCACTACGACTTCGTGTGCGAAGTGTTGAACAATACTCACGGCTTCAACGCCAAGCACGGCGAGGAACTGTTGGTACAGGCTTTCCCCAACTCGGAGATGACCAACGTCAACGGCGAACAGCCGTCGCCCACGATCACGTCCGCCCCTGCCATCGGTAGCGGTGATGTCACCATCGCAGGCAAGCAACACGGCGACCTGCCGAAGTGGTTGGTGACAGCCGCTAAGAAGGCTGGCGTGACCCGTGTGTGGGACAACCGTGACACCGCTGTCGGCACGAAGCGTCCGTGGTTCAAGCAGGCTGATGTCGTCGATGGTCAGGAGCCTGTCGCTTTTTGGCCCCCCCGAGGTGCGGCGTGACGGACAAGTCAGCACTCGCCCTGAAATGGGAAGCGTTGATGGCGGGGGGCGAAAGCCCCCCGTCCCCGTCTGTGGCGGAAACGAAGACGCACACCTACTACCGTCCGCTGGAGGAAGCGGCACACGAGTTTGTGCGATGGGCGCAGTCCCCACACGAACGCATCTACACGGGCTTCACCGATCTTGACAACGAGATGCGTGGCATAGCCGCAGGCGAGATGTGTCTCGTCATCGGCTACAGCCACAGCGGTAAAACGCTCACGCTGTTGGAGATGCTGAAAGCCAACCGTAACAAGAACATCGTGTACTTCGTGCCCGACGAACCTCGCACCCTTGTCCTCATCAAGTTGGCGTGCGTAACCCACGGTGTCAATGCGATAGACTTGGAACGCATGGTGTCCGCAGACGAACCCGAAGCGATTGATCTGCTGAAGCAGACAGCCAACGAGTTCTTCCCGACGCTCGCCGTGTTTGACCAGCCGATGTCGTTGTCTGATATGGAGCGTGCGATGGGTGAGGTGACGGACATGTGGGGTCAGAAGCCTGACCTCGTTGTGTTTGATTACCTTGAACTGCTTCAGGGCGGTGGCGAAGACGTGCCGTCCAAAGCCAACACGTTGAAGGCATGGGGGCGACGACATGATGTGCCGTTGCTTGTGCTTCATCAGACTTCACGTTCGTCTGGTGCTGACGGCAAGCGTCTCACCATCTCGTCTGGTGCGTTCGGCGGTGAACAGCAGGCTACACACGTCGTTGGTGTGCGTCGCAAACGGTTTGAGATTGAATCGCAAATCCGAGAACTGGAAGCCAAGCTGGACAAGTCCACCGCATCGGAACGCACGATGGAACAGTTGGACAGTCTGCGGTATGATGCACGCATCCACGCACACACGCTCACCCTCAACTTGGTGAAGAACAAGCGTCCTGCTGGCAACTTGCTGGACGACATTGACTTTGAGATTGAGCAAGGGACAGGTCGCCTTACACGCTTGCGTGACGGCGAACTACCATCCCAGTTCTATGGGGTGGTGCGTTGTGGGTGACATCGTGGACGACTTCGTCACCCTGTTCCGTGGCCGTGGCGACTGCTACGGTGCGTGGGAGGGAGGATGCGTCCGTGAGCCTCTGCGAGCCACGACATTCAAGGAGCATCTGTTCGGTGAATCATTCATCGGCGTGTATCCGTGTGTACCGCACAACGGTGAAACAATGTGCGTGTGGGGATGCTCCGACATTGACTACGACAACCCCGATCACGCATGGCTCCTACACGACGCCTTTGAGGCGGCTGGGGTTCACTCGTGGGTTGAACGCACACGTCGTGGCTATCACATTTGGGTGTTCACACCCGAACTAATTGAGGCGAAGTACATGAGGCGAATGTTTCTGGCGGCACATCAGGTCGCAGAACTTCCTGCCAAGGAAGTGAACCCGAAACAAGAGACACTCATGAGAGGTCAAGTGGGCAACTATGTGCGTCTCCCCTACCCCAACGACGGGACAGGGCGACGTGCCATGGTCACCAGAGACTTGACACCCATCGCCTTGGACACGTTTGTGGCAGACGCATTCAACAAGTACACGTCGGCTGACACAATCATCCGACTATCCAACTACTACCGTCCACCCACAATCTCGCATGTGGCAACACCACCAACACATGACATGACAGAATCCGCGAGACGGCTCACGCCGCTCGGACGCACCATCTTCCGTGATGGCCCGTTGGAAGGGCGTGACAGGTCAACAACCCTGACACATCTCGCACACGAATGCAGGAAGGCAAACCTCAATCCCGAGGATGCCATGTCAATTTTGGAGGATGCTGATACACGATGGGGCAAGTACATGATCAGGGGCGAAGCAGGCAGAATGGAACTGGAAAAGTTGCTGGTACGAGCGTACGGTCACACTCCGTCTTCATAGAGGGCAAACCGCACCCGAAAGAACGAGCCAGAGTCACAGCACGAAACGGCAAAGCGTTCGCCTACACGCCAGCCAAGACTGTCGATGCGGAAAAGAAGATTGCTGAAGCATGGGACGGCCCCGTGTTCCACGGCGAGGTGGCAGTCCACATCGTCGTGGACAAGGAGGGCACAGCCATCATCGTAGAACGCATCGACATTGAAAGCAAGTCCTCTTTGCGAGGGGATCTCGATAACTACGTAAAGACGATCCTTGATGGACTCAACGGTGTAGCCTGGGTTGACGATTCGCAAGTAGTCAAGATTGTGGCGATCAAAGCATGAGCAACTTCAGAGACCAAAGCTGGGCGAACCGACTTGGCGTAATGGGAGACACCGCAGAGAAAGCGTTTCTGTCAGTCCACCCGTACGCCCACCGTGTCGGGCTCAACCGCCCCGACTTTGATGTGAGGGGCATGCTAGACCCCATGAGATACGCACCCGACTTCATGACCTCAACATTCATGTATGAGGTCATGGGATGCACGTCTCGTGGAGACGGGAAACTCAAAGTCAAATTTGAGAAACTGTCGGCACTCGCCACATGGTCATGCATCGGCCCAGTCCGAATCTGGATTTGGGACTCAGGACGCAAACGCTACTGGGACGCAACCCTGGAAGACTGGACGAAAGCATGTCACGCCCACGGGGAAGTCGCACGATTCCCCGACAACAACAAACCATACTTTGCTCTACCCATAGACAAGTTTCCTGCGGAGCCGATCAGGCATGATTTTCAACCCTGACATCTATGCGACAGAGCCACGCAACGAAGCCGAATGGCTTCTCCAACTAGGCGACATCCCCTACAACACCGACACCGCACACATCGACACGGTAATCCAAGCAGTAGAACGACTGTCGCCGCAATCCAAACTGTGTGTAGAAGCCATCTTCTATGAGCGCATCCCCTACAGCCAACTAGGGGAACGGCTCGGCTGTAGCAAGCCTCACGCATGGAGGCTTGCGCAGAAAGCAATGGACGAACTACGCAGACAACTCATCAACCAACCATCAATCAACAGGAGGTACAACATGTTCCGCAACTGGAACGAAGCATGCTGGTCACAGCTGGAAGAAGTCAACGACGTAATCACCATCACCACAAGCGAAGAAGGTTTGAGCCACGTCCAATCCTTGCTTGTCGTCTACGTGGATGAGAAGGGCGACCCGTTTGCCCCCGACATCCACGACCTGTTCAAGTCCGTGGCCCTGCACGCCATCAGTTACCTGCGTGACTACGACATCAAACTGAACGACGTACACGATCTGCTCTGCTCCAAGCAGGCAGATTACGGTCACGAGAACATCCTCGCTTTCGGAGACATTGGCATTTGCGTCCGCATGTCAGACAAGATTGCTCGTATCAAGAACTTGCGCAACAAAAACGCGATGAATGAGTCCCTAATGGACTCTTGGCTCGATCTTCTGGGCTATGCTGTTATCGGCCTCATGTTGCTGGCCGACACTTTCACCCTACCTTTGGAGAAGAACAATGACTGAATTCAATAGCACCAAGAACATCCTCGACGAAGGCGGCGACATTGCGTTCCCCGACATTGCGGCACTCACGCTCGCTGTCGCCCTGTGGTTGACGGCAGGCAACGAGAAGGCGTTGGAGGAGATCGGAACCATCGCAGATGAGATCAAGGGGAGGTTCCAGGGCAATGACGGCAAATGAACTGAAGGTTCTTGAAGTTCTTCTCGGGGAACTTGAAGAAGCGATCATTGAGCGTGGCATGCCGAAAAGCCATCTGCATAACGTCAGAGATTTGAGACGCAAGACGCTTTCTCATTTCATGGACAATCGGCAGGGAAAATCATGAGCGACCTAGAGGGATTCGACCCCGACGACATCGCAGACCTCAAAGCCAAAGCCGACAGAATCGTCAAAGACTCAACCACCTACTATGAGATCGGAATGTACGTCCCCCACGAAGGGGCAGAAGAATTCCTTATCGCATACGACAAAGCCAGCAACGGCGACATCGTCGCACTCATGGAGTTGCTCATGTTCATCCACGTAATCGCAGACTCACTACGAGAAGCAGTAGAAGGAGACACTAATGATTGAAACAATTATCGTACTCGCACTCATCATCGTGCCAGTCGTACTGTTCTGGAAGATCATCTAACGAACAGGATTCAACAAACAACCGAACACCGCATCAACATAGGCGGCATCTTTGGCGACGGCGGGACTGAGTTCAACATGAATCCAGTTCCCGCCACGGCCAATCGACTTCTTCTTATACACAGTCCAATCACCACGATTGCAATACCAGCCACGACCCCAATCACCATAACGATAATCGTGGATAGCCTCAATGCCGAACGCCTCAGCGTTCCGCACACAGAAATCAACAAACGCCAAACCGTCCTCACGGTTGACGTAACCGAAATCGATCGCCCGACCAGTCGCATGAACCGAATACTTGTCGGAACCTCTGATCTTTCGCACCTGAAACGAACCATAGTTCTTTAGCTTCCCACCATTCAGAAACAAAACCATGTTTTTGAACCGCTCCGTACCAGCCAAATAACCATTGGCAATCCCATCAAACCCCGTGTACTTGCGCTTCCTCATCTCACTCACCAGCCGCTTTCTTCCTCAACGCTTCCTGCTCGATCTGTCGTCGCCTCTGCTCCGCCCGACGCATCTCAGGCGTAACCGTCTTCAACGGCACACCGAAATACGACAGAATAGAACCACCCTGCTTGCCCTTATACAAATCCGTAGCAGGCAACAAACGCTCAGTTTGTGCCAGCGGAGGCAACAAGTTCATCAACGCATAATTCAACTTCGGATCAACACCCATCTCACCCTCACGAGTACGCTTCTCCTGACCCAAGATAGAAGCCAACGCCGCCACAGCACCAGACGCAGGGCCGCCCATCGGTTGCTCGCCACGCTCACTAAACGGCACATCATTATAGAAACGACGCTCACCCAACAACTCGACAGGCACACGCAACGCAGGGTTCACATACGAAAGCAACCGCTTCGGATCTTTCAACTCGTTGAACTGCTGGCTAATCCTATTGAAACCAAGATCAGGCGCAAGATAAGTGTTCGCCCCAACCTTGATACCACCCTGCTCCTTCAACCAAGAAGGAACCATCTCGTCCTCATCATCCTGGGCGACAGACTTCATAGCCTTCTGATAAATCAGATAGGCGCGAGGATTCTCATACTGGTTCACAATCTGCATCGGCAAGTTGCGAGACATCCAGAACCAGAACGGAATGATAGACCGCATCACCTCATCGCCAGCACTCGTTGCCTCATAATCAAACAGATAACGCTTTACCCGTGCTGTCGCCGCATCAAAGTCCGCACCCTTACGCACAGAGTCCCACGCCAGAATAAACCGTGCCGAACCCTCAGACACCTCGTTGGCCTTACGGAACGTATTCACCCAACGGTTATTGACAAGCCACTTGCGCTTCGGGTTGAAAGCCTGAACAGCCTCCATGCCTCGGCCATAGCCTGAGGCATCCATCGCAGCAACCGCAGTCTCAACAAGGTTGCGTCGAGAAGCAGGTAGAGAAGCGATCCAAGCCGCCTCCTTGCCCTCAGCCGCCGCACGACGCCACAGATTGTACAACTCCAATCCTTGCGTCATGCTCTTCACATCGGCACCAGCTGCAAACAACATGAACGTGTTGCCCATCGTGTTACGCACAACGAACCCAGGCGACGACACAGCATACGCTTTGAAGAAACTGGTGTACTTCGTCAAGAACGGTGTCAGGCCACGCACAAACTCTGGCTTGCTCAAACGGTTCAAGTTCACCGACATCTCGGACAGCCACTTTTGCGCCTGATAAGACGGCAAGCCGATGCTCGCAAGACTCTTGAATCCCTTGGAGACCTTCTCCTCGACGGTACGTCCAAACGTGCCGTCGTCGATGAACTTCTGGAACGAACGGTACAGTTCGTCATGCTTGTCCGCCATGAAGAAATTCACCTGGTTGATTAGGAAGTCGTTGCGCAACTTCTCCAACACGGGCATCATCTCGGGGTTGGTCTTAGCCAACTCGGGGCCGTTGCGACCAATCACTTCTTCAAGTTCATCCAACAGGGCCAACACGAAAGGAAGATCCTTCGGATCTTTCACCTTGCCAGCAGGGAACTGTTCCTCGACACGCTTAGCGTAGTCGCTCAGATCGGCGACATACTTCTCCAAACGCTGTGCGTTCTCCGAATACTGTGCGTCTCCGTAGGCGATGGTGGCCGCCTCAAAAGTGTCAATAGCCTCGTCGTAAGCCTTCTGCGCCTTGGCAACATTTGCCTCAGCTTTCTCGCCTTCCTTCAACATGGCCTTGCCACGGGCCTGCTCGTCCTTGGCCACACGAGCCTTCACCGTCTTCGTGGCCTTTTCCCACGCAGCCGCCTCGGCTTCCATAGCACCGATGCGTGCCATCAAATAATCTTGCTGATCGGAGAAGATAGACCTTCCATTGGCCATCATGTAATTGCGGGCAATGAAATCTGCTTCGTCGAGAAGATCGCCCATCTTTCCGAGAAGCGAATCATAATCAGCGATCTTGGCGACACCACCAAACTCGCCCTTCAACAAATTCTTCTTCGGCAAACGAGGAACAACCTTCTCAAGTTCCGCACGCATCATCGCAACAATCTCAACAGGACTCTTGCCAGCATTCTTCTTGTTCGCCATCAACTCACGGAAACGAACCTTCGCATCATACTGACCACCAGTTTGCTTAGTGACAAGATCCAACAGATCATCGAAGTTCTTCTTTGTCGCCGCCGCAACCCCACGACTCACATCAATGGCCATACCAAACTTATCTACTGCGCCAAGACCAGCGACGGCTTCTTCTGTCGCCTGACCCTTGGCTACGAGACGGCGACTTACGGCGTCGCCTTTGTCGCTCAAAGCAATTTGTGTGCGGTCAAGCAATCTATTCATCTTGTTTTCATCGGCCACAATTGCACGTTGGATGCGTGCGCCGACAGAAGCGTTGAGTTTCGCCATGCGCTCAACGGCAAGCCGTTCGTCTGATCCTTTCCATGCGTCATCAAGGAACTTCAAACGTGCCCGAACCGTATCATCCGTAGCTTTGCCGCTTACTGCCGCTATCGATTCGGCAATGTCGCCCATAGTAATTTCGCCCATCGAAATCAAGGTAGAAAGTCTATGGGCTTTCTGAAGCGCAGAATTTCGCACAATCGGATCAGCCGCATCAATACGCATCTGCGCCTTAGCGTATTCACGACGCAAACTAACCATGTCACGACGCAACTCTTCAGCAATACTTTCATTCAAATTGCGTTGCACATCATACTCAGCCCGACTAATCTTGCGACGCCTAAAAGCGTCGTCAAGACGAATGCTCTTCTGCTCAACAGCACGAATCTCTTTCCCGACACGCGACAACTGCTGCTGGACTTCCTGCTGGGCCTGCCACAACGGACGCATCTCCTTCGTCAAACGACCTGGCGACGACAAAACAGAAACATCAGGTACAACTTGGCCCTGCACAATCGGCATAAACAAGGCTTCAATTTCCTTGGGATCAAATTTGGGCCCAATAGCAACATCGTTCGGAACGCCTGCCAACAAATACGATTTACGACGACTCAACCCATCAATCTTTTTGCGAATAGCCTCAGAAACATCTCCCGATTGAGATACCTGCAAATCGTATGTGTCAGATGAAACCATCCTACCCTTTTCGGCAGGATTGATAGAAAGAGAGTAATCCTTTTCAAGGCGAGCAATCTCTTTGTCCAACTGTTTGACTTGCTCGTCAACACTACTGCTCCAACCAGTAATCGGCTTGAACTCATCAATAGAACTTTCCCTTGGCGCACCAAAATTGAGCAACTCTTTGTCGGCTTCGTCACGGATCTTGTCGGCCTGCGCCTTATTGGCGGCAGCCTTCTTCGGATCTGTCGTAAACTTCGCTTCCAAACTGTCAGCTTTTTCAATCGCCTTCTGATGTCTACGCTGAGCAGAAATCCATTCGGGGCTATCCTTGCCAGATGCAGTTCGCTTTTGGGCCGAACGTGTGCCGATAGGAGAACGTGTATAGAACGTGGCGTTCTCGGCTCGGCTTGCATCTTTGGCAAACTTATCTAGTTCTTTCAAAGAAGCCAGCTTCACGTATGTGCCATCCCCCTTGGCCACATAAACATCAGTACCACGATTGAAAGTCTGTCTGGCAATAGAGACATCACGAGATTTACTCTTCAAAACAAACGTATCGGAGGGATCAAGTTGAGCCAACAACTTGATAACCTCATTCAACTGTTGACGCTCAACACCAGACAAATAATTCGGATCATTACTCAACTCCGAAATCTGCTTGTAGGCCTCACGAGCCAACTTCAAATCATCGCTAGAGAACTCACGATACGGCTCGCTCTGCCCCACATAAGGACGCACAGGGCCACCCACACCCTCCACATCCTCGACAGTACGCCGAGCGGCGCCAGCACGCTTGGCTTTCTTCTCCGCAACAGCAACTTCACCAACAAGCTTACGGCGCTCAATACTCAATGAAGCGATCCTGTCACGCTCCAACAACAAATCATTGTAGGTGCGGCGAGCCACATCGGCAATAAACGTAGGCATCGCATCACCACGAACAGCACGAACACCTTGACTAGCCATACTGGGGGTGGAGAACGGATCAGCCATCGCCAACATGCCTCGGAACTGGCGTCGAGTCGCACGAGCCTGATTGCCCATAATCGCACTAACGGAAGCCAACCAAGAAATCATCTCCTCACGAGAAGCATCCTCGGCAATAGAACCATACGCACGACCACGCTCAACAGCCTGAGTACGAATCTGATCCTGGCCAGAACGCACAGCCTTCAACACCGCACGCTTCTCGGCTTTCTCCGAAGCCTTCGGCGCATACACATTCAAAGCATTCTGGATCTCAGCATACGTGACACGCCCCTTAGAACGGCCAGTCACACTACGATACCAAGGAATCCACTCTTCCTTCAACAGGCGGGCACGCTTAGCAGACATCTCCTTGTAGGAACGACCAGCCAAACTCGCAACGATCTCCTGCTTCTCACTAACTGTCGTCGCTTTCCTCAACTCGATTTCGAGTTTGCGTACACGCTCCAACTCGCCACGGGCACCAGTACGACCACCATACAAATCGAAGCTACGACGAATCTCGTAGCTGCTAGCCGAACCAGCGTGCTTCGACAGATGAACATTGCCATTGTTCGCACGGAGAAAACGTGTGATCTCATCGTGGAGCGAAGCGGCATCTGCGTGCTGGCCCTCAAGGGCGGCACGATAGATCTTGTCAAGCCCATCAGAGACATCGTACAAACTAGAAATCTCACGTCGTGTGTCGCCAACAAATTCCTGTGCGACCTTCTGATAAATGCGCTGTCCGATAACTTCATCGGGCACCAACCCGACAGGAATCAAAGTATCGGTTATGGCCTTCATTCGACGCTCTGTTTCAAAAGCAAACCAAGCGTCGATAATGTCGCTCTTCGCTTTGTCGCCAATCTCGCTAGCCCAAGTCGGGCTTACGCCATCAACACGAATCTTCGGGTTGATCTTACGCAACCTGCTGGACTCAGACTGAATACGTCCCAGGAGGGAGGCCTGAGCGACTTCCTGCTCCTGCAACTCCTTCAAGTAAAACTTGATAATCACCTTACGCAGTTCCGCTTCGGGTTGCGGAGTCAAACCGCCAGCGGCCTTCGCTTGCTCAACCCTCAAGCGTTCCTTCAGGTTCTTCACACCACCTGCAACACGCTCGCTGGGTTCGACGGCACGACCGCCAGTCGTAGCCCTACCGCCACGACCTTTAGCCTTTGGCCCAGGCTCAGCCAATCCCGATGCGGCCCGTCCCAGCGAAGCTACTTCTTCGTTTGTTCTGGCGGGGCCAGGAGTGATGGTCGTATCCAATGATGCTGGAGTGCGCCCACTCAACATCAACTCAACAAAGCTCGTGATGTCATCGGCATCACCGCTAGCAACAATCTCATCAATGTCGTCGATAAATCGCATTGCGTTGAAACTGACAGAACCAACCTTGGTCGCTTCTTGGCCAAACTTCTGTGCAGTAAAGTCAACTTGCTGCTGGAACCCAACCTTGCTTTCGGCAAGGGTTGTCAAACTCTTGACGAAATCGTCGAACGAATCCAACTGTCCTTCAAACGTGTCATCCAAATAGTTGGCGAAATGTGTTTGCAAAGAATCAAACTCTGTCTTAGCCAAGAAGGTGCCGACAAAAGCGCGAGGGTTCTCATCGTAAGCTTTGCGTGCCATCGCTTCGGTGACAGTCGGCAAACCCTGCCGTTCAAACCTGTTGACACCCATGATCTCGTTCAACATCTTGTTGGACGAATAATAAGTCATGACAGCCGCAGTCACATCATCGTAAACTTTCTGATAGTTGTTTACGACTCTTTCAACACGAACAAACTCTTTGTTCTGACGGGCTTCGGCCAGCAACTTCTTCCATTGCGACAGTTCCCCCATGCGACGCAAAGAACCATTATCCGTAACACCGTCCATCTCGAACATGCGACGCAACGCTTGTTCGGTGCGTGAACTACGAGACAAAGCGCCATCGCTGACAGCATCCATCCAAACAATGGCAGCCCGAATGTCGTCGATCTCGGCTTCGCCACGAGCAGCAGTACGCACAACATCCAACACAGTTTCGGGAGTAAACTCCCGCAACTTCTTCATAGAAATCTCTGCCTGACCATTGATAGCCTTGAACTTCGGCGAAGCAACATAATCAGCCAACACCTTGTCACGCCCACCAGCAATTCGGACATCGCCACGAGCAGACTTCTTCACGTCACGCAACATCTCTGCGCCGACAGCAGAGTCGGGAATGTTCTTGCCGTCAATCACATCGTCGATGTGCATCTGAAGCGAGTTGCCGAACTGGAACATGATCTCTTCTGTTTCACGCAAAGCAGTAATCTCATCCTCGATCTGCTTCAAACGTGCTGTCGTCTGCTCTGCGCTAGACATGATGTCAGTCAAATTGGAGCGCATGTGCTCAATGCTTCGCAACGCCCTCTGATGCTGCTCTTCCAAACCTCGGACAAGATCAGGAACCTCATCATCAAACATGTTTGAAATAGCCATACTGGTTTCGTTCATCACACGAGACATCTCATCAAGATGCTCTCGTGTGCGAACAACCGCACGACCAGCAAGCTCCACCGCCTCATCGGCGGCAGCAGTACCCTTAGCCCAAGCATCCAAACGCCCCTCAGCGTTCTTCAACCTGCCGCCAGTAACCTCATCGATAACCTTGCGGATGTCATCAACGGACTTCTGAACAACCTTGGCCGCATTAGAACGATTCGCCGCCATCTCATTCATCGACCTACGCAAAGCCTTGACAGCATCCTTGTCCACCTTGTCGACACGCTCCAACTTCTGGAACACACCCTTATCAACAAGATACTTCTTGCGGGCAACCATACCCATCTGCTCCGCATAACTGCCAACATACTTATCCATCACAGCCGCAAGGTTCGTCTCAAAGAAGTCCCCCTTATAGCCAGCATTACGAGCGATCTCATTCAGACGCTCAATCTTCAAATCATCAACACCAAGCTTCACGCCAAAGAACAAATCGTCAGCCATCATACGAGGCTTGAAAGCACCAGCAGGATCAAGAGGGTTATAGATAACCTCACGCAAACCACGAGCAAAATCGCTTTGGCTTGAAGTCACAAACCTCATCGCATCATCCGTCAACACGTGAGGGAAATACTGGCTCACCTTACGTGTCGTCGCATTCGGGTCTACGGCACGAGCCGCACCATCAACACGACCCCACAAATCATCAAACCACGAAACAACACGATCATACACAACGCGATCAGTAGCACCCAACGTATCGAGAGCAACAGCACCCTCCAACGCCTTATACAAATTCGGTGTAGCAGAACGATAGCTCTGCTCACCGACATCACCCACCAACTGTCGTAGCGACGCCTGCGCATAACGTGCCTCAGCCGCCTTGGCGGCACGCCTAGTGTTCTCCGAAGCAACCATACGCAAATACGTTTCAACACGCTCACTCGGAGCAGTACCACGAGCCAAAGCCTTACGGGCTTCCTTCACATCATCCAACGTAAAAAATTCGTTGGCACGCTTGAAGAAATGATCGCCGCTCCACACACGCATGGAGGTCAATCCCTTCTCAGCGGATTGACCGACACGAGTAGTGCCCTTGATACGCTTCCCCATGAAATAGACGCCAGCACGCTCCAAGCCAACCTGCTGGAACACATCATCCGAAAGCGTCGACATAGCGGAACGACCGTAGCGTGCCACCTGCTTCGCAAGTTCCGCATTGCCCGTCTTATCCAAAACTCGTGTAGCCAAGGCCTCACGGCCCGCACGTCCTGTAACACGCACGCCCTTAGTACCAGCCTCAACAACATCGTCGATCTTGCCGACAGCCCCCAAAGCCTTGTTGGCCCCAAAGGTCACGTAGGTGAGCGGGTCTGTAATAATGTCGCCAGCCAAACCAATGAGACGATTACCCCACTTCGCCCAACCAGAATCACCCTCAAATACGTCGCCAGTCAACGAGCCGAACCCGTAAATCGGGTCGGCTACGTTCTTGGTGAAATCGTTCCATGAGGCCACAGTATTCGGATCGCCATCAAGGGCATCCCTGATCTCCTCAATGGAAGCGACGACAGCACGCCCAGGCATGGAAATAACTTCGCCTGCCTTGACGACAACTTTGCCGATGGGCGACTCGATAACGTCTGTCAGGAATCCCTTCCAGCCGCCTAGTTCAGGCTGGTTGGCTTTCGCTACATCTCCAGCCCAATAGTCCTTGCGCAACGGGTTATCTAGTTGCGTGGAGTTGACGAGGTTCTGGCTCCTCATTACGTCCTTCAGGGACTGTACTGCGGAACGCCCCTCTAGGCGAGGATTGACAAAGCCTTTATTGGAGTCGTAAACAGCCATCAATAATAGGGCGGGCTGTTACATGCCCTGGAGGCCCAAAGCCCGTCTACGCAGGGCTTCGGTCAACGGTGTACGACCCTGCATCCCCAAGGCAATCTTCTCGCCCAGAAGCCTGTTAGCCCCCATAGCCTGGTTCACGAGTAGTTGCTTTTGGAGTCTGGCGTACTCGTCACGTTCAGACTGAACGGACTCTTGTACGGCTTTGCCCAACATCCTAAGGTTTTCCCGTTCTTCTTCTTGGCTAATTTCACGGCGTTTTGACGCAGACTCTTCAGCGTGTTGCTCAGCCAGAATGTCGGCACGAGTTCTCAAGGCAACTGGATCTCCCGATCCCCTGCGTATTACGGCAGTCTTATCTGGCCCGCCACGAACAACCGCAGATTTTTCCTCACCGCCACGAACAACCGCAGAACGATCCCTGCCATAATCAATGGCTATTCTGTTGTCCTCGACCCTCACCCCCTCTGTCGGCGCAGAAGGGGTGATCTTGGCCAGCATCCTCTGCTCAGCCAACTTTGCGGCACCAGCCAAATCCTTCTCCTTATTCGACAAATCACCCTGCATCTTCTGCAAACGAGAAAAGAACGCCATCAAATCGTCCGACACAGGCATGTTCGTAACATCGAACTCTTCGGTCGGCTGAGGCAAACCAGCCTTACCGAAGATGTTCCCAGCCTCGGACTCCAACAAATCCTGATCGTATTTGATGCGAGCGGCCAAATCCCGCTCCTTCTCATCAAACATTTCCCTCACAGCACTACGAAGACCGTCCAAAGACAAACCCTGCTTGACCTCAGTTTCATAAGTGAAACCCAAACCATTATACAAAGCCGCAACAGCAGAAGCCTCATCAAGGCTCCCGCTTTGGATACCCGAAGCAACATCACGCCACAACGGATTACTGCTATTCAAATACGAATCAAGCCTCGGCGTATTCGACACATACGGGGCAGGCAACACATACGACGACTCATACGTGTCACCAGTAACACCATACTGAGGGTTGAACAAATACGACGACAAATCCTGCATCGTGTTCACAGACTTCGGATTCACCCCACTCAACATCTGCAACATCATCTCATAAGTATTGGACATCATCGACCCCCAAGCTGAGCCATCAGACGAGAAACATCAACACCCTGGGCCGCCAACTCCAACAGACGCTCCTGCAAACTGCCACGAACAGACTGCTGACCCTGACGCTCCTGCAACAACGTCTGCAAACGCTGCGAACCCAAACTGTTCAGAATGTCGTTCAACTGACCCGACACGCCAAGGCGGGCCTGCAGAGCCTGCTGACCCAAACCCAACCTCTGCTCATCAAAACGGGCACGCTGAGCCATCTCCTGCTGATTACGCTGGTTCAACAACTGCAAAGCAACCGCACGCTGATTTGCACCCAAATCCTGCTGTGCGCCAGCACGAGCAACATTCACATCACCAATACGAGACTGCTGGGCCGCAGTCTGCGAAGCACCCAACAGTTGCGCCAAATTATTGAACGCATTGCCTGTCGCCGCATTCTGGGACTGCAACATCGCCTGCAACGCATCGGTACCACCAGAAGGCGCACCAACAGCCTGCGAATAAGCGGCCATCGGATCAGTCACCGCAGGAGCCGCCAACATCTGCAAACCAGCATACGGATTCTGCTGGGCTTGCAACGCCTCCAACGCACGCTGAGTCGTATCATCAATCGTCTGCCGCCCTTCGGCGGTCTGACGATCAACCTCACCAGTAGCCTGCGTATACATGTTCGCCAACTGCGACAACATGTCAGCATTGCTTCGCTCCAACTGGCTTGTCTGCTCACCAAACAACGAGTTGATCAAAGCATCCTGACCAGAACTACGCTCGCTGATTTGACGTATCAGATCATCGTAGCCTGACTGGATCATCCCAGTATTGTCTGGGAGCGACGACGACAGCTGGGCGATAGCCGACATCAGATTTGCCCCACCACCACCACCACCACCGCCAATAGTGGGCGGGGTTGTACGAGCATTAGCCGCATTGCTCATCATAATCGCACGCTGAACATCCGCAATGTCCGAATACTTACCGAGACCGCTAGCAGTCACATCACCAGCATCAAAAGCGGCCATAGCCGCTTGTGTCGCAGGATCATCCCATTGCCAAATCGGCGTAGCCTGACCATACTCGTCCATCACCTTAGTGAAGGTCTCACGAGGCGCAACACGGGTCGTACCCGTAGGAGCAGGAGCCTGCGAAGCGGGCGTCTGCGCACGACGCTCAGCCACATCAGCACTAGTCGTGGGTGTACGCCGACGACCAGGCTGAATGCGACGCTCTTGTGAATCCGCAGAACCATAACGTGCCATAATCAACTCCCCAGGAATGGGCGCAAGCCCGACAACGAAGCAGCAGTCGCAAGAATGTCACGCTGCTTAGCGATCTCGATCTCAGCCAAAGTGTCCTCATACCCCGCACGAGCCTGAGCATCACTCAAATCGTATTGGGCGGCCTGCTGACGCAAAGCATCCAACATGTCGTTGCGTTGCGTCATCCAGTTCTGCGCATAGTCCGAAGTCGCCTGACGGTAAATACCACTATTCCGCAAACCACGCTTACCGTATCCAGCACCAAACCCTTCAAGGCCACGGGAAGACGACCTGTCCAAATCTGACAGTTGGCGTGATCCACGCTGCTGGGACAGGAATCGGCTGAAGGCGTTTTGGGACATGACCGCATCCCGCTGTTGGGCGGTGGAACGTCGTTTAGGTTCATAAGCAAGTCCAATGTCGGTGTAGGCCATCACTAATCTGCCTTTTCGTTACCCTGCTGGGCTTGTATCTGGCTGATTGTCGCCTCCAGCACAGCAACTTTCTGGGCATAATCGCTGATCTGACGTATCAGCGATTCGATGACCTTGAAGGCGTCTACATTTACTTCGTTCATCGGGACTCCAATTCTGCGATACGGCGACGACAATCCTGGAGGGCGATCGTCAACAAACTGAGCCAACCATTCTGGTTGATTCCTTCTGGTCCTGTAGCCACAACATTCCCATCTTTATCTAGGTCCATTGCACGAACAGAAAGGAACGGCGACACAGCATCCATCTCCTCGGCCATAGGACCAACTTCAGGAATCCCATCGGCGTTCTTTCTGGACCACAACTTGACATCAATGCCATCCACCATTTCGGCGGTAAGCACAGAACCAAGAGGCTGGATGTTCTCTTTATCTCGCAACGTAGACGAGTTGCGGACCAAATACCAGTTGCCGAACGCACCCAGCCATTGTGCCGCCTGCCCCGATGAGGCTACGCCATCGTCGGCAACAAGGAAGTTGGTGAAAAAGAAACTGTCGGTGACACGACCGTTACCTGTTACGACCAGAGCCTCGCTCGTAACTGCCGTTCCACCAACGTTGAGACCAGAGTCAGCAAGGAATCTTTTGCTATTGTATGTGCGAATCCACGTTGAATCCGACATCCAAATGCCGCCACCATATGTTTCGTTATACCAACCCGAATTACCCGTACTTCGCCACCAGTTGTTACAAAACGCCACCCCGTCGATGGTCACGCTGTATGTACCGTATGGTGAGTAATAGCCAACCGCCAAAGTGTTCTGTTGGTTGGCACCAATATAGACAGGTGTTGATGTTGAGTTAGACCTCAAATAAATGCCGCCCGTATTAGAGGGATGACCCAACAGCAGGTAACCACGGTTTGACTCAACGGAAGCCCAACCACCATCACCAGACCAACCCTTCAGGGAAATGCTAGGAGAATAAACATCGTCGCCAGTAATAACCTGACCGCTAATAGTTCCGCTAGAAGTCAGACCACTAAGTGTTCCAACAGCAGTAATACCAGCGTAGGAACCACCGATACGTGCCGACGCAACCGTACCACTAGACAAGTTCGACGCATTCAACGTCGTCAAGTTCGCGCCAGACACCGCACCAAACGAACCAGACCACGTGCCAGTCGTGACCGTACCTACGCCCGTAATGCCCGTGTAGGAACCAGACAAACGCGCCGAAAGCAACGTACCAGAAGTAATGTTGCTGGCATTGGTTGTGTCTGTCGTGGCAGAAGCAGCCAAGCCGATCCATTGCGTGTTGTAATCGATCGCATCAATCTTGGACAAGACCTGCCCAGCTGTTCCCCCAGCAGGCACATTGCCGACCAGCAAAGCGTCGGATAGCGACAACAGATACTCTGTCAGGGACGCAAACGTCCGCTGCAGAGGAATCGTATTGTCACCCCTCAGGGATGCAATTGCGGGCGCAGTCCACTTCTCCATCAGAGTTTGATGATGTGATTCACCACTAGGTACGGCTGAAGATTGTTGTGGGCCTGTCCTTCGCCCGTAGCGAGCGAAGCACCAGAAAGCGTGTGGGTGTGGGCACCGTCGCTGGTGATACTTCCAGAAATTGTGTGGGTGTGCGTTCCTGCGTCTCCCGTGGTTCCGCTCACATCGTGCGTGTGGGCGGACGATGTGTTGTTCAGATTTATGGGGTCAACTGTAGCCACAGCCATTCCACTACTACCGCCAACATTGGTGGTGAAGCCAGTATTGTAGGTGTTTGAAGACCACACCCAACCTTGGAATGAGGTATTTTCCGCCCAGTTGTGGATGTGGTGTCCGCTTGAAGGAACAGTCAATGTGCCATCAGAGTGGTTGTGGTTCGCTTGCGTAGACAAACTGAACGTGTTGGCGTGCGTGTGACCAGCATGTGAAGACACGGAATAGGTGCCGACACCATGCGTGTGCGACGGCAACTGTGCCGTCGTCAACGCATGAGTCTTCGCCCCACCAGTCTCAGCCAAAGCATCAAACTCCGTCTGAGTCGCATCATAACCTACAGGCACACGCCCCTTCAGGTTGGGGATGTTGAATGTCGTAGCACCATCACCCACACCATAGGTAGTTCCGATTGCAGCGAATAGACGGCTGTAGGTCGGATTTGTGCGTGAAACCGCTGAGCCATCACAAATGAGCCATCCGCTTGGCGCAGAACTACCCCCAAATTGCGTGATGATACCAGCAGGAATAAACGCATCGACATACGCCTTCCTGACAGCATGGTTATCAAGAGTGGGTGACGTAGCAGGCAAAGAAGGGATCGCAGTAAAGGCCACCGACGCATCACGTTGCACCACCTCAGTATTCAAAAAGTTCAGAACAGCATTGAAATTGGAATTGACCTGTGTGCCATCGGCATTCGTGCCGTTGGCGAACACATAAGTAATAGAAGCAGTAGCCATCAGGCACGCACCTTTCTAGGATTGAACTTGTAAGTAATAGAATTGACACCCCAAGGCTTACCGCCCTCACCAGCAATCTTCAACTGGACGGAACGAGCCAAACCAACATTCTTGCCTTTATGCAAAGCAGAACCGCGAGCCTCCTCACCCCAAGCAGCCTCACCCCAGCCGTCAACACCATCAGGTTCCGAAGCAACAGCAGCCCAGATCAGAGCGTCAGACGAACCTTCCAGAAACACCTGGAACGTACGAGCGACAATCGCCTCTTCCCAATCATGGTAAACCAAAACATCCAACATGGTGTCCACCGTCGTCTGCTTCATAACAAAATCGGGGCGCCGCCACATCTTACGAGACGACACATTCCGAGCATCATGCCAACGTGTCACATAATACGAATCGAAATCCGCTGAACCGCCACCAACATCATCCTGGTACACAAACATTTGGTCAGCCTTCAACACGTAAGCGTTTGAAGGATGACACACCAAGAAATGTGTCGCACCAGTAGAAGTAACAAAATCGCATCCAGGGCCAACACCCCTGCTATCCGATGTACGATACCTTGACCAAGCACCACGCTGACCGATGGACGGATCATAAACAAACGTAGACGAAGGTTTCGTATCAACGCCTTCTGGAGCCGATACCCAAATCTTGCGGTTCACAGCAGAAACACAAATAGCATCCTGGGCCGCAGGATTCACACTCCCATCCTGAATCAGCGGACGAATAGAAGTAAACAAATCCATGAACCGCTGACCGTCATACATGAACAAACCGTCAGGCCAAGAAAAGAAATACACAGCCCGTTCTGTCGCCGCCACCGCCGTAGCGTTCACGGCACCAACCTCAGAAGTCAAACCGACAACCTGAAAGGTGTCGGTCGAATAGCCGAGAATCGCAAACACAGAACGCTTCTTGAACACAAGAAGATTACCGCCAAACGGCACAATAGCAGTAATACCAGAACCGCCCTCAACAATGTCAATGTAATCCGCTTCAGCCCAAGACTCACGATTGATCGGATGCGAAAAACGCACCCGATTCGGATAGTCCACACCACCCTCAGTCGTATAAGCGCACCACAAACGATCAACATGCGACGACACGAAACGAGACGTAGGCATGTGCGTACCAGTAGGAGACGAATAGTCGTTCTGGAACTGTCCAGGGCCAGAAGCAGTCAAAGCGGTAGCCGACGAACCATTCCACTTGTAAGAGGTGGTTCCAGTCGCAATGTACACGAGGCTCTGATCCGAAGCAGACCAAGCAGCAAACGACGCACCAAACGGTGCTGTCGTCGTCACACTCATCGATGTAAAAGCAGAAGTGGACGCATAGTAGACAGCATTGTTGGCCGCCAACAGCACCTGCGGTGTGGCGGCGTCCCAAGCAAACAGACGTTTCGGAGCGAACGAACCGTTGGCGATACTGCCGATAGCTGAACTGTTCAGTTTGGTCATGCCGCCACGCATCTGAAATCCGCCTCGTGGGTCGATGTCTACGTTCAGCAGGTCGGGCGACTCGTTGTCGCCCAACTGGAACGGATCAGCACGAAGGTTGATACCACCCGTGAAGTCGTCGGTACGAAGCAGCGACAGACGACTCATTGCCCAAGAGTCCTACCCAAAGACTGCATCCACCAGCGTCCAGAAGGACGAGGCACCCCATCGGAGAAAGCGAGCGGACGTTGCGACGAAGGACGCATAATGTCCGCAGAAGCCAAACGCACAGCCTCATCAAAGTTCTTGCGATAGAAAGTTGCCAGCTCTACGTCTTCCTGAAGCTGATAAACTTGCGCCACCCCATAGTACACCAGCGGCTGATGAAGCCGCTCGTCGGCATCAACTTGCGCAGAGTCAGACGCAGACCAGTCCGAAGGCTTACGGTATCCCCGAACCACCAGCGGATAAACAGAATCGGGCTTGGGCCACAAATGCATCTTGCCCTGCCACAATGAGAAATAGAGCGGGCGTTGCGCTTGATCATACGAGCCAACCCAAACCCCCTCAGCGTCGTCGTACGAGATCAACTCGATACGGTTGCCGACAGCCGAAGTGTCGACGATAGAAGTGATCTCACGCAGATCGCCGTCACCGATCAGCGTGATCTGATACTCACGCTGGTTCGCTACCGTGTTCAGGCTGTAGGTCTGTTGGAAGAACGGCCAACGTCGCTCCAAGGCGATGATGCGGTCGTATCCGTCTTTGATGTACATGTCCAGCAGGGTGTCCGAAAGGTCTTGCTGATCCAAGTCAACGATTTCACGAATCTTCGCTCTAATCTCCGACTTGTTCATTGGACTTCTCCTTAGCCATCTGACGCAAATGACCGATACAGTAATCGGTGCCTTTGGCACGTGCGCCTTGACATGTTTCTTCGTTTGCCATACAGCGTGTGTGCCCGAGAAATGGCATGCCCCCAGCCTGGGGTGCGCCAGCGTTGGGGGACATGCTGCTACGAGAATTCCGTGTTGCGGATTCTCCGTAGTATGAGTATAGGGGTGTTCCAGCCATCACAAATAGATGGCTTCGTTACCTCTATTACTTGGTCTTGGGAAGAGTCTTCGGCTGCAGACGGCCACGGCTTCGGCCAATGGCTCGATCAACTTCCTTCTTCAATCCAGACTGACGACGACGAGCCGCCGCTGAACGACCCTTGCCACCAACGTCAGTCGCATTGAGATGATCGGCAAACTTCTTGAAAGCCGCCATCGCCGCACGTTCCGCATCACGCTTGGGAGCGGTCTTCTTCTTACCACCAACAGGCTTATCACGCATTTTGACTCCTTGAAATAATAGTTGTTGCATTGGACTAGAAACGGGAGGGGGCGTACCCCCTCCCGTAACCAGAATGGTCAGGCAGTCTTGCCCGTCAGCTTGCCCTGCTTCGCACGGTTGCGCACGGTCAGGTTGCCGTAGCACATGATCAGCGAGTAGCGGGCATCCAGGTTCTCGGGACGCACGAACTCGGTGTTCGCAAACCACTTGTCGCTGTGACCGACCAGGGTGAGGTACTTGCTGTTCAGGAAGTA
>Ga0172367_10002510_pt1 | contig 25057 bp, 17 predicted proteins | sample Lak10m_FD_114542 | JGI IMG/M metagenome (GOLD analysis project Ga0172367, IMG submission 114542) | Freshwater microbial communities from Kabuno Bay, South-Kivu, Congo - kab_022012_10m | ecosystem: Environmental > Aquatic > Freshwater > Lake | place: Democratic Republic of the Congo: South-Kivu...
CCGCGCAAGCCGCCTTCATCCTCCCACAGCGCGCGGTTGGCCTCGATGTCCGACAGCAGGCGCGCGATCGGATGCGGCGCCAACGCGTCCTCCAGCCGCGGCCGGAACTCGACGGTGCCGTCGGCGGCCTCGAGCGCCGAGCCGACCGGGTCGATGACGACCGGCAAGACCTCTTCGAGCGGCGTGCCGGCGTAGGCGCGCGGCGCGTCGTACTCGCCGGCCGACATGATCAGTCCTCCGCCGCGCTCGACGAATTCGCGCAGCGACAGCAGGAATTCTTCGCAGCGCGCCGGATCGGCCGAGATCTCGTAGGGGTTGACATCGCCGAGGATGACCACGTCGTAGCCCTCCAGCAACTCGCGCCTGCCGGTCGGAACCGCCTTTAGCGGCGGCGTGCCGCGCGTGCTTTCCTGCGGGAAGTCGCTGGTGGCCGACATCAGCCAGCATTGCGCCACGAGGTTCGCGTCGCTCCTCAGCAAGAGGTTCTTGAGGTAGCGATACTCCCAGCGCGGGTACGCGTCCACATACAGCACGCGCAACTTCTCCGGCGCCACGCGCACGCCGACAGCCACCGCGTTGTCGTCGCGCAGCGATTCCTTCGGCAGCGGCGCGACCGAGGCGCGGAAGCGCCGTTCGCGGCGGCGCGCGTCGCCGTCGCCGGCGGGGGCCACCAAGGTGGTGCGCGCGCCTTGGTCGTCGGCGACGACCTTCTCCTCGTACACGACGCGCGCGCCGGCTTCGTCGAGCTCCTCGAGCACGACGCGCGCCTCGCGGCCTTCGCGCGCGCCGGCGAGGCGCACGCGCACGACGAGGCCGACTTCGTCGCCTTCGAGCACGCTGGGCGGGGCCTCGACGAGCTGGATGGACAAGTTCTCCTCGAGCTTGTCGTCGCCGAGCAAGACCGTGTGCACCGGGATGTCGGCGTCGCGCGCCCCGCGCGCGGCCTCCGCCAGCGACTCTCCGCCGTTCGAGCGTCCGTCGGAGAGCACCACGATGTCCGTGACGTGCCGACCGCGGTGCAAGGCCAAGGCTTGGCGCAGCGCATCGCCGAGGTGCGTGGCGCGCCCGCGTCCGTCGAGCGCCGTCGCGTCGGGCAGCGGCTCCAAGACCTCGGCGAAGCGGAAGTCGCGTCGCGCGTAGCCGCCGGCCGAGAGCGAGGGCTGCAAGCCGCTCGCCACGGCGCCGCGCGCCACAGCGGTGCGCGTGGTCGAACCTCCGGCGAGGCGCGCGAGTCGCGTGCGCACGGCACTGTCGCCGTGCACCCCGTCCTCGCGGCGCATGCTGGCCGAATCGTCGAACAGCACGAGCACTTCGGCCTGGCGCACCTCCTCGCGGCGCTGCACTTGCACCGGACGAGCGAGGATGGCGAGGAACAACGCCAGGGAGAGCGCGCGCAACGTAGCGAGCAAGATGCGGCGGGAGAGCGACAGCGGCGCGCGCGCGTAGCCGATCCACGCGACCAGCGCCAAGAGCGGCAGCACGACCAGCACGACCACCCAAGCGGGCGGCAGGTCGACGAGCTTGTACTCGTGGCGCGTGTCGCTCGCCCCTTGGGCCAGCGCCGTCGCATGGATGAGGCAGGCGCAGACGGCCGTGCGCGCGCCAGTCATCCACGAGCTCGTGCGCCACGAGCTCGCATGTTCCCGCGGGTTCATGCGCTCCTCCGATGGCCGATCCAGCCGGCCCAAAGCGACTCGACGACCAGCGCCGTCAGCACGGCGACCACCAACGCGCGCCACAGCTCGCCTTGGCGAGTCGCTTCCTGGTCTTCGCCTTGTTCCGCGGCGACCCCGTCGGCGGGCACCAACGCCGGGTGCAAGTTCGCCAAGGCGCTCGGCAGGATGCGCTTCAAGTCGCCCTCGCCGGCCGCGAGGCCCACGGCGAAGCACAACGCGGGTTGGTTTTCCAACTCGACCTTGTACGCGCCCACTCGGTTGATCCAAGTCGCCGGCACCGCCGGCAGGAGCCAGCGTCCGCCCTGCTGCAGCGCCTCGCCTTCCAAAGGTCGACGCGCCCCGTCCGGCAAGACGACGCGCGCGCCGCGCGGGAATTGCGGCGACGATCCGCGCCAAGATGCGCCGGGCGCGATCGACAGCGGCGGCATCGTCGCCGAACCCGCTTCGCGCATCCACTCGTGCACCAGCGGAACGAGGGTGGCGGGCGACTCGGGCAGGCGCGTCCATGCTGGTCCGATGGTCGTGGCCCACCACCACACGCGCCCGCGACCCACGTCGCGCTCGACGAAGAGCGGCGAGGAGGCGTCGTCGTCGAGGCTCGCGAGGACGCGCGCGCCCTCGAGCGGTCGCGAACCGATCCAGCCGTAGACGGGGATCTCCGCGAACAGCGGCGCGAAGCGCTCGTCGGCGAAGAACTGCAGCGCGGGATGGCGCGCGTCGAAACTCTTCGGCCTGCGCCAGCGCGCGTCGCGCGTGCGCTCGCCGCGGAACTCGCCCAACTCGACCGGCAGCAGCTTGGCTCCCTCGGCACCCATGCGCTGGTTCCAAGCGCGGCCATCGACGCGGTCGCCGGCGGACACGATCAACGACAGCCCGGACTCGACCGCGGTCGCAAGCTTGGCGGCCACGCTCGGAGCGGGCGCGTCGCAGGCCGCCAGCCACACCACGTCGAACTTGGCGTAGTCGACATCGGGTCCGCCCAAGTCGAACGGCTCGATCTCGCGCACCTCGAAGGGCGCGCGCGTGGTCAAGGCGCCTTCCTCGGCCAGCGGCGCGAGGACCGTCTTGGCGTAGCCGAGTTCGTCCTCGTCGAGGCGCGCACCGCGCGCTCCGTTGACGAGCAGCACGCGCACCGCTCCTGGCACATCCACGACCACCGCTCGCTGGTCGTCCACCGCCAGCCGGTCGCCGGCTTCGATGCGCACCTCGACCAAGTGCGGCCCGGCCGAGCCGAAGGTCGTGGTGCAGGCGGCTTCGGCGGCGCCGCGCGCGGGCACATCCACGAGTTGTTGCGGCTTCTTCTCGCCGTCGACGAAGAAGGCCACGCGCACGCCGCGCGCGTCCTTGTCGCCGTGGTTGCGCAGCGAGGCGCGCAGCTCGACGGGCGAGTCGGGCGTCGTTGGTCGTTCGAGCGGCGCGATGGACTCGACCGACAGGTTGGGCGGCATGGTCTCGACGCCAGCCATGTCCTCGACCACCACGACGACGCCGAGCTCCTTCAGCTCGTCGAGCACCTCGTACAGCCCTTGGCCGGCCTTGCCCTCGGAGCCGCGCAGGTACACGCGCTCCTGCATGTCGCAGAGCAGCCGCAGGTCGATGGTCGAGGCCGCGCTGGAGGCGTCCGCGCGCGCTAGATCGGCGATTTCGTTCAGCGCGGCGGCGAGGTCGAGTTCCTCGTCCTCGGGCCGCGCCAGGCCGTCGAGCACGCCGCGCGCTTGCTCTGGAGTGGTCCACGACAGCAGGCGCGGCGCGCCTGCCGCGGCCACGATGCGCACGCGGTCGCCACGCGACGAATCCGCGCCGCGCACCAGTTCGCGCGCGCGCTCCAAGGCGGCGTCGAAGGCCGAGCGTCCGCCGGCCGTCTGGCCCATCGAGGCCGAGGCGTCGACGACGACGACCAGATCGCGGCGCGCTTCGGACAGGCCCGCCAACGGGCTTTGCTCGCCGGTGAAGGGCCGCGCCAACGCCAGCGCGAACAGGAAGACGGCGGTCGTGCGCAGGAACAAGAGCAGCCATTCCTCGAACTGCACGCGGCGCCGCGTCTTGCGCCAAGCGGCCTCGACGAAGCGCATCGCCGCCCACGGTTGCGGCCGGTGGCGACGGCGATTGAGCAGATGGATGGCGATCGGCACGGACGCCGCGGCGAGGCCCGCGAGCAGCGCCGGATTGACGAAGCCGCCGAACAGGTTCATCGACCACCTCCGCCGCGCCGGATGCGCGCGGTGCGGGCCGACAACCAAGCCGACAGCACGACCTCGACGCCGCGGTCGGTGGAGAGCTGCACCACCTCCGCTCCCAGCGCGCGCGCCGCGCGCGCCAGCGCCTCGTCGTGCGCCGCCACCTCCGCGAGATAGGCCTCGCGCAGCGCGCGCGGATCGACCTTGACCTTGCCCGCGCCCTCGAGGCCGTCGAGCCGCAGCAGGCCGTCGAAGGCGAAGTCGCGCTCCTGCTTGTCGCGCACCTGGAAGAGCACGAGGTCGTGCGCGCCCGCGGCCAGCCGGCGCAGGCCCGCGCCGATGGAGGCGGGCTCGTCGTAGAAGTCCGAGAAGATGCACACGACGCCCTTGCCCTTGTGGCGCAGCTTGGGCGCGATCCACTCGAGCACGGAGCCGATCCTTGTGCTGCCGCCGCACGCGGCGCGCTCGAGCGCGTCGAAGATGGCCCCGCGCTGGCCGAGGCCGTGCTTGGGCGGGACCTTGTCGTGCGAGGCCTCATCGAACAACACGAGGCCGGCCGTGTCGCCTTGCAGGAGCACGAGGTGCGCCAGCGAGGCGGCGCACCAGCGCGCGTAGTCGAACTTGGTCCACGCCTCCGAGCCGTATTGCATCGACTCGCTGCGGTCGACCAGCAGATGGCAGGCGAAGTCGGTCTCCTCGACGAACTGCTTGACGACCAGTCTGTCGTTGCGCGCGTACACGCGCCAATCGACGCGGCGCAGTTCATCGCCGATCACGTAGGGCCGGTGCTGGGCGAACTCCACGGAGGAGCCCAGACGCCCCGAGCGGTGCCCGCCGGACATGAAGCCGTCGACGACCGAGCGCGCCACGAGCTCGAGGCTCGCGAGGCGGTCGAGCACCGCGGGATCCAGGCTGTGGAGGCCGTGCGCCATGCGTGGTCGGTCGGGCGTTTTCCGTTGGAACGCCCGCGCTCCGCCGGACCGCGCGGGCCCGGCGCTCGGCGAGCGGCGGTTTGTCAGGTTTGCTTGACGCCCGGCACGCCGGCGCCGATGCGGCCGCCCGCCTCGACCTCCTGCAGCAGGCGATCGATGACGATGTCGGAGGTCACGCCCTCGGCCTGCGCCGCGTAGTTGACCACGATGCGGTGGCGCAGCACCGGGTGCACCACGGCCTTGACGTCCTCGATGGCGACGTGCGTGCGACCCGCGAGGGCGGCGCGCGCCTTGGCGCCGAGGATCAGGAACTGACCGGCGCGCGGACCCGCGCCCCAAGTGACCCATTGCTGGATGAAGGGCAGGGGCTGCGTGCCTCCCACGCGCGTCCCGCGTGTCAGCGCCAGCACGAAGTCGTACACATGGTCGGCCACCGGGATGGCGCGCACCGCGTCTTGCAGCTCCTTCAACTCCGTCGCTCCCACCACGGCGCGCGGCGTCTGCGTCTCGCCGCCGGTGGTGCGCCGCAGCACCTCGCGCTCCTCCTCGAGCGTGGGATAGCCGACCTGGATCAGGAACATGAAGCGGTCGAGCTGCGCCTCGGGCAGGGGGTAGGTGCCTTCCTGCTCGATCGGGTTCTGCGTGGCCAGCACGAAGAAGGGATCGGGTAGTTCGTGGCGCACGCCGGCGCTGGTGACCTGGCGCTCGACCATCGCCTCGAGCAGCGCCGCCTGGGTCTTGGGCGGGGTGCGGTTGATCTCGTCCGCCAAGACGACATTGGCGAACAGCGGGCCGGGCACGAAGCGGAAGTTGCGCGCCCCGCTCGAGGCGTCGATCTGCAGGATCTCCGTGCCGGTGATGTCGGAGGGCATCAAGTCGGGAGTGAACTGGATGCGCGCGAAGCGCAGATCGAGCGTCTTGGAAAGGCTCGACACCAAGAGGGTCTTCGCCAGCCCGGGCACGCCGACGAGCAGCGCGTGGCCGCGCGTGAGGATCGCCAGCAGGATCTCGTCGATCACCTGGTCTTGCCCCACGATCACGCGGTGCAGTTCGGACTTCATCTGCGCGTGGACTTCGCGCAGGCGCTGGAGGGAGGCTTCGCTCATGGGTTGCGTTCGGGGTGGGGGTGGCGCCCGACGCGCGGGCGGTTCCTCGTATCGGCCATTGGACACCGACCCGTGTAGGGGCCGGCATCCGCGCGCCGCATTCCCTGCAAGGGTTGTGCGAAGCGAGGCGGGGACCAGATCCTAGTTCGCCGCGCGCGCCAAGGAAGCCTCACCCACCCATGAACACGAGGGATCCGGAGCGGACCAGCCATGCTCCGCCCACCACGGCGATCCATCCCAGTTCGTCTTGGCCCGCTGGAAGCCCGGTTGGCGCACCCGGCAAGTCGATGACTTGGCGTCGCCGCAGCCCTTCGTCGAGGAGGTACGCGCGGCCATGGGAGGCGACCCAGACCCGGTCCGGCAGGGACAGCATCACCGGACGGCTGCCGGCGGGCAGGGAAAAGAGCGCGCTGGCGCGATCACCGGCCCTGTTCGCGAGGCGCGCGCTGGCAGCATCCACCCGCTCGAGGCCCAGGCCCTCGCCGACTAGCTCGACGAGGTTCGGCCAAGGGCCGTCCGCTGGAGACGCCTCGGAATCCGGCTTCAACCGCCGCCAGCCACCTTCGCTTGGCGCCCAGCCCTCGTCGTCGATGGTCCAAAGCGCTGGGCGCGGCCGCGCGACCGGCGCCACCCACAAGCGTTCCATAGGCTCGAGCTCGGCCAGTTCCACGCGCCACAGCGCGCCCGTGCCGGTCGGGAGCCACAAGTCGCCGCCCGCCAGCCGCGGCCGGGGGGCTTGGTCCGCGCGCCAAGGTTGCAGGTCGCCGACGGAGCGCAGGGCGGCGCGCTCGACCGGGCCTTCGTCCAAGTTTCGCGCCGACAGCACCGCGCCGTCGACGAGGGAGCGCGCGACGAGCCATCCACGCACGCGCGTGTCGTCGACACGTCCGGGCCAGGCGCGCACGTAGTCGAGCACGCGTCCATCGACGACCAGCGGCGTGCCCGCATGTTCGATCGTCCAACCGTCGAGCTCCGGCAGGCGCGCGCGCGCGTCCAAGCTCGACCAAGCCGGCTCGAGCCCGGACTCGGAGAGTCGCCAGCAACCCAGCGTGTTGCCGCGTTCGTCTTCCGCTCGTCCAGCGACGGCCAAGATCAGTGGACCGCCGGCGACGCCTTCCACCAAGGCCGGGCGCGCCACGCTCGGCGATCCGCTCGAGCCGTGGGCCCGAGGCAGCTCGACACCGTGGCGCGTCTCGAGCGCGCTGCGCAGGTCGAATTCGACCAGCTCGAATCCCGCGCCACTCGCGAGTGGGCGCGCGACGCACAGGATGTCGCCGTGCTGCGCGACGCAGCCGCCATCGGCGCGTCCGACGCCATCGGCGAACTGGTGACGCGGTCCGGAGAGGCTTCTTGCAAGCAGCGCGCGCACCGCGTGGCCGTCGAAGCGCGTCGAGCTCGGCGTGCTTGGTGCGTTCGTGCTCGCGCGCCGTCCATGGTGCGCGCGCCGCGCCGCCACGGCTTCCCGCGCCGCGCCGTGCGTCGCGGCGCGGCCGAGCCAAGCCTCGGCCGCGACTGCCTGTCCGCGCTCGAGCGCGGCATCGTGCAGGCGCAGCGCGGCGAGGCCCGCCTCCTTCGTGGCGGGCAACTCGCGCACGAGGCTCGCCAAGGCTGGCTCGTCTCCTCCAGCCGCCGCCAAGCGCGCGACCGCCAGCGCGCCGGCGCGCTCTGTCCAGTAATTTTGACGCTCGGGCGGCCAGGCGCGCACGCGCCGCAGCACGGCCAGTTCGACCGCGGCCAGCTCGCCGCGCCCAGTCTCGATCCAGCCGCCCGCGGCCGTCGCGCCCAGCAGGAGGTCGACCGCGCGCGCGCCGCCATCGCTGTCCATGCGCGCCTCAGCCTGCTCCCAGGTCGAAGGCGGCGGGGAGCCGCGCGGCGCGACGGCTCGCGCCGCAGGGGAGTTCGAACTGGCCGATTGGGCGCTCGCGCGCGGAGCCATCGTCGCCAGCACCAATCCAAGCGCGAGCACCGCCGCCAGTCCGACGGATCGACGCCAAGGCGTGGCTGCTACGCGGGTGCTGGATGTGCGCTCGATCTGCACGCAAGCCAGCTTGCCTGCCCGGTCGCCAAGGCGCCAGCGATGCTGCAACGCAAGCGGGCTTCGATCGATCCCGCGCCCGTGGGGCGGGATCAAGGCGTCGGGCGGCCTCGATACGTCCAGCACGTGGCTGGAGCGACACCCTCAGCGCGGCGCGGGAAGTTCACCGGCCACGGCTTGCGGCAGGCGCGTCACGTCGTGCGGGTGGTACTGCGCGCGCAGACGTTCCTGCCGCTTCTGGTACACGGGGTCGAGACGCGCGTCGAGGTGCGCCTTCACGAGCACGCTTTCCGAGCGCGCCGTGTCTTCGCGCATGTCGAGCACCGCCGCGTAGTCGTCGAGGCGCTCGGCCTCCGAGAGCGCGGGACGCAGGCCCAGCCAAGCCAGATGCGCGAAGAGGATCATGGGCACCCATACGGGAGTCCAATACGCGACTCGCTTCAGACCTTCGCGCCATGAGTCGTCGCGCGACGGCGGCGTCGAAGTGGACGAGTGCTCGGCGGGCGAGCGTTGGACGAGCCGTGCGGCCTCGGGGCCGCTGCGATCGTCGGAGGAGGGCGTCTCGGGCACTTGCATGGACGTGAGGGGCGAAGATGCCTGCCGCCCGATCCCAACTCAAGCCTCCAAGGTGCGAATTTCCTCGCGCTGTTCACGCTCACGGCCTCCGCCTCGCGCTCCGCTGGTGGCCGGAGCGCGAGCTGGAGGCTGGGATGCGGACGCGGGCCTCGGCCTGGCGCACGGCCGCGAGCCGGCTTCAGGCGCCCACCGGGCCCGACTTGGTGCGCCCGTAGACGGCGTGGTCGCCGAGTTCCTCCTCGATCCTCAGCAGGCGGTTGTACTTCGCCACGCGGTCGGTTCGACAAGGCGCGCCCGTCTTGATCTGCCCGCAGTTGGTGGCGACCGCGAGGTCGGCGATGGTCGTGTCCTCCGTCGCGCCCGAGCGGTGCGAGGACACGGCGCGCAAGCCTGAGTTGTGCGCCATGGCGATCGCGGCCAAGGTCTCGGTCAGCGTGCCGATCTGGTTGACCTTCACCAGCAAGGCGTTGGCGGCCTGCTCCTGGATGCCGCGCGCGAGGCGCTCGACATTGGTGACGAACAAGTCGTCGCCGACGAGCTGGCACTTGGAGCCGAGCGTCCTCGTCAGGAGCTTCCAGCCCTCCCAATCGTCCTGGTCGAGTCCGTCCTCGATCGAGCAGATCGGGTAGCGCGCCGCGAGGTCTGTCCAATACTGGACCATCTGCTCGGAGGAGAGCTGCTTGCCCTCGATCGCGTACTTGCCGTCGTGGAAGAACTCCGAGGCGGCCGCGTCGAGCGCGATGCGCACTTCCGAACCGGGCTTGAGGCCCACGGCTTCCACGGCGGAGAGCAGGAGCTCGATCGCGGCCGCGTTGGACGGAAGGTGCGGGGCGATGCCGCCCTCGTCGCCGACCGCCGTGGCGAGGCCCTTCTGCTTGGCGAGCTTCTTCAGGGCGTGGAAGATCTCGGCGCCTTGCCGCAGCGCCTCGGCGAAGCTCGGCGCGGCGATCGGCATGACCATGAACTCCTGCACGTCGACGTTCGTGTCGGCGTGCTTGCCGCCGTTCAGCACGTTCATCATCGGCGCCGGCAGCACATGCGCGGCCGCGCCGCCGAGGTAGCGATACAGCGGCAAGCCGCTCTCGGCCGCCGCGGCGTGCGCGTTGGCCAGCGACACGCCGAGGATCGCGTTGGCGCCGAGGCGCGACTTGTTGGGCGTGCCGTCGAGCTGGATCAGCGCGCGGTCGAGGGCCGCCTGATCGAAGGCCTCGAGGCCGAGCACCGTCGTGGCGATCTCGTCGTCCACGTGCGCCATGGCCTTGCGCACACCCTTGCCGCCATAGCGCTTCTCGCCATCGCGCAGTTCGCAGGCCTCGAAGGCGCCCGTCGAGGCGCCCGAAGGCACGCAGGCGCGGCCGGTGGCGCCGGACTCCAGCGCGACGTCGACTTCGAGTGTGGGATTGCCGCGCGAGTCGAGGATCTCGCGACCGTGGACTTGGACGATGGCGCTCATGGTGGGCGCCGATGGTAGGAGGGGGGCCGTCCGGATGGAACCGCCGACCTGCTAGACTTCCTCGTCCGCGGACGACCGGAGGCCGGCCCGCGGCATCAGCGGTTGAAGAAGATCCACCTCCTGCCGAACTTGTTGACCTTGGCCAACGCCTTCTGCGGCGTGCTGGCGGTCTGCAAGGCCGTCGACGCGCTGGTGGCGGGGGGCAAGGACCCGGAGCTCTTCTACAGCTTGATGTCGACGGCCACCTGGCTGGTGTTCCTCGGCATGCTGTTCGACGCGCTCGACGGCAAGGTGGCGCGCATGGTGGGGGCCTCGAGCAGCTTCGGCGCCCAACTCGACAGCTTCAGCGACCTCTTGACCTTCGGCCTGGCCCCGGCGCTGCTCGCCAAGGTGCTGGTCGAGCACGAGGCGGCCTTGCACGGCTTGTCGATCAACCATCGCGTCAGCTTCGTCTGCGCGATGCTCTACGTGGCCATGGCGATCCTGCGCTTGGCGCGCTTCAACCTCGAGAACGACCCCGATCCCGAAGCGCACCGGCACTTCAAGGGCCTGCCGTCGCCTGGCGCCGCGGGTGCCGTGGCTTCGACCATCCTGCTCTACCTCACGTTGCGCAAGCCGGCGCTCGAGCAAGCCGACGGCCTGCGCACGCCCTTTGGCGACTTGCTCGGCCTCCTGCCGGGACTGCGCGACGAGCGCGTGTTGGCGTGGAGCCTGCCGGCGCTGCTCGTGCTCGTGGTGGTCGCGGGCCTCTTGATGGTGTCGCGCGTGCGCTACCGCCACATGACCTCGGCCCTGACCGAGCGCGGCCAGTTCTTCACCCTGGTCGGCCTCGTGGCCGCGGCCATCGTGTTGTGGATGGCGCCGGTGCCGGCCATGTTCCTCGTGTTCGTCGGCTACGCGCTGTTCGGCGTCGGCGGCGCGGCGCGCAGGCGCGCCCGATCGCTGTCCGAGGTTCGCGCGCCGTGAGCGCGCAGGCGCTGGCGCGCGAGGCTCGGCAAGCAGCCATCGCGCTCGGTTCGAATGTCGGCGCGCGCGAGGAGCACCTCGCGCACGCGCTGCGACGTTTGTCGCAAGGACCGGATGCGCGGCTCTTGCGGGCTTCGAGCTTCGTCGAGACGGAGCCGGTGGGCGGACCGCCCGGCCAAGGTCGTTACTTGAACGGTGCCTGCCTCGTCGAGACCACGCTCGAGCCGCGCGCGCTGCTGGAGCTCTTGCAGGCGATCGAGCGCGAGCGCGGGCGCGACCGCGCCCACGAGACCCGCAACGGGCCGCGCACGCTGGACCTGGACTTGATCCTGCTCGGCGACCTGGTGGTGGCCGACGAGGACCTCCAAGTGCCGCATCCGCGTTGGCGCGAGCGCGCCTTCGTGCTGGCGCCGCTGGCCGAGATCGCGCCCCGGCTGCGCGATCCGCGCGATGGAGCCGGCGTCGCCGAGTTGCACGCGCACCTCGAGCTCATGGCGCGGCGCGGCGGGCTCGGCATGGCGAGCTGCGCGAGCGTCGCCGAGGCGCGCGCCTGGTGCCAAGGACGGCGCGCGGAGGGTGCGACCATCGGCTTCGTGCCGACGATGGGCGCCTTGCATGCGGGGCATTTGGCGCTGGTGCGGCGCGCGGCGCGCGAGGCGGACTTCGTCGTCGCCTCGATCTTCGTCAATCCGCTGCAGTTCAACGACAAGCGGGACTACGAGCTGTATCCGCGCGACTTCGCCGCCGACGCGCGCTTGTTGGCTCCTGCTGGTTGCTCGATGGCCTTCACTGGCACGCTCGAGCAGTTCTTCCCCGGCGAATTGGACGCGCTCGGGCGCTTGTCGCCCGAGCGCAAGCCCGATCCGGGTCCCGGCGCGCTGGGACTCGAGGGGGATCTGCGTCCAGGACACTTCGCGGGCGTCGCGGCCATCGTCGATCGCCTGTTCGATGTCGTGCGTCCGACCGCGGCCTACTTCGGCGCGAAGGACTACCAGCAGACACGCGTCGTGCTGGATCTGGCTCGACGGCGTGGGGAGCCGCGCATCGTCGTGTGCCCGACGGTGCGCGAGGCTGGCGGACTGGCCATGAGCTCGCGCAACGAGCGGCTCTCGAGCACCGATCGAACCAAGGCGGCGATCGTGCACCGCGCGTTGCAGGCGGGACGAGCGGCGTGGCGCGCGGGCGAACGCGACGCAGGCCGCTTGCGGGCCGAGGTGGTGCGCGAGCTGGCCCGCGAGCCGGACTTGCGCGTCGAGTACGTGGCGCTGCGTGACCCGCAGGCTTGGCGCGCGACGGAACCCGAGGGATCGCTCGAGGCGCGCGCCATCTGCCTCGTCGCCGCGTGGCTCGCCGGGGTGCGGCTGATCGACAACTTGCGCTTCGACGACCCGAGCCTCGAAGACGGCGAGGACGCATGACCGGCGCCGAGCCGAGCAAGCTCGCGCGAGCGCTCGCGCCGGCCAAGGTCAACCCATGGTTGTTCGTGCTGGGCCGAGGGCAGGACGGCTGGCACGAGTTGGATCTCGGGTACCTCGCCTTGGACCTGGCGGATCAGGTGGAGGTCGAGGCGACGCGCGATGGCGAGGTCGTCGTGGAGACGAGCGGCCCGCACAAGACGCCCGACATCGTCGACGGTCCCCTGCACCTCGCGTGGCGCGGCGCGCGGCTGGCCCTCGACCAACTCGCGCGGCGCGGCGCGTGCGACGCCGGGGATGGCGCGCGCGTGCGCGTCGCGAAGCACATCCCCGCGCAGTCGGGTCTAGGCGGCGGTTCGAGCGACGCGGCCGCGGCTTGGCTCGCCTTGCGGCACCTGCACGCCGCGCCCGCGCCCGACGAGTCGGAGTGGGCCGGGCTCGCCGCGCTCGGCGCGGACTGCGCCTTCTTCGCGCGCACGAACAGCGGCTGCGCGCGCGGCCGTGGCCGGGGCGAGCAGCTGACGGACCTCGCCGCGCCGCAACTCGCGGTGGCGCTCCTGACCCCGGACATTGGATGTCCGACCCCCCTGGTCTACCGAGCGCTCGGACTTGCTCCTGGCGTGACGAAGGAAGTCGCAAGCGATTTGCAATTTTCGCTCGTGGCGGGGCCGGCGAACCGTGCGCGCAACGACCTGGAAGCGGCGGCGCTCTTGGCCGTGCCCGCGTTGCATGCTTGGCGCGCGGCGCTCGACGCGGCCCAAGCTGGCGCTTGGTTCTTGTCCGGCAGTGGTTCCAGCTACATCAGCCTGCACGCGCAGGAGTCCGCTGCCCGTCTCGCGCTCGAGCGCGCTTCGCTCGCGATCCGCGACGCTGGACTCGTCGCGCGCCTCGCGACCATCGCCGCGAGCGGGCCGGGTGCGCGCGTGATTCGCTGAAATTATTGCACCGCGGGGCCGCTCTCGCGCGGAATGGAGGCCAGCGCAGCGTTCCGACTCTCTCCGGAGCGCCTTCTCTCCTGCGCGCACCGCACCATGAGGCTCACCGAGATCCGCATCAAGCTGCTCTTGTCTACACGCGACAAGTTGCGCGCCTTCGCCAGCATCACGCTGGAGGACGCCTTGGTGCTGCGCGACGTGAAGATCATCGAAGGCCAAAAGGGCCTCTTCGTGGCGATGCCTTCGCGCAAGTTGTGCGACCGTTGCCCCGCCTGCGCAGGCAAGAACCACATGCGCGCGCGGTTTTGCAACGACTGCGGTGCGCGACTCTTCGAAGGACGTGGCGACATGGACGATCGCGGCCGCCCGCGGCTCTACGCCGACGTGTGCCATCCGATCAACCAGGACGCGCGCGACAACGTGCAGCGCATGGTCTTGCGCGCCTACGAGGAAGAGTTCGCGCGCAGCCGCGAGGCCGGCTACGTGGCGCAAAGCTTCGACGACCTCGACTACGACTACCTCGAAGAGAACGCCCAGCACGAGGCGCGCTGAGGACTTGTCGCGGCCGGCCTCGGCGCCGCCTCCAGCCCCGGGCTCGCGCAGCGCGCGTCCTCCAGTCCTCGAGCAGGGGCTCCCGCGCCTTCGGGGCGTGGTCCGACTCCAGACCTTCCGAGGCGCGGCCTCCGCAGTCTAGGCTCTTGGGCGTGATCGTCGTTTCGGTGCAAGGCGCGAGCTTCGCGGAGCTCGCCACGCGTGCTTCGGCCGCGCGGGAGGAGGGCGACATCGTCGAACTTCGGCTCGACGCGCCCGGAGCGCCGCACGGCGCGCTCGCGTTCGGCGTCGACGAACTGCGCTCCTTGAAGGAGCACCTCGGCCGGCCCGTGCTGGTCGCGTTGAACGGCCCCGAGGCCCACGGCTGCTTCTCTGGTCCGCTCGCGGCGCGACGCGCCGTGCTGGACGTGGCCGTCGCGGCTGGCGTGGATCTCGTCGACATGCCGTTGCACCTCGTGGCCGAACTTGGCGCCCTCGCGGCGCGACGCGTGTTGTCTGCGCACGTGGACGCAGCGGCCTGCGAGCACGCCGCGCGCGCGCTCGTCGGACGCGCCGCGCCGGGCGATCTGCTCAAGCTGGTGGGACGCGCCACGGACGCGCTCGAGGGGCTCGAAGTCCTGCGCGTCTGCGCGCGCCATGACTGGCGCGACCATCGACACGCCGTCTTCGCCAGCGGGCTGGAAGCGGCTTGGACGCGCATCGTCGCACCGGCCTTTGGATCCGCGGCGGTGTGGGCGCGCGCCACCGAGGCGCCCGCGACCGCACCCGGACAACTCGACGCGCACGCCTTGCGCGCGGCTCGACCGGCGCGGCCGATGGGTTACTCCACGCGCCTTTGCGCCGTGCTGGGCGATCCCGTGGCGCACAGCCTGTCGCCGCGCCTGCACGCGCGCGCCTTGCGCGAGCTAGGGCTCGACGCGGCCTTCGTCGCCCTGCGCGTGGCGCGGCTCGACGAGATCCTGCCGCTGCTCGACGAGCGCTGGATCGGCTTGGCGCTGACCGCGCCGCTCAAGCAACAAGGCGCGCACCTCGCCCTGGAGCTTGACGCCGCGACGCGCGCTGCGCGCGCCGCTAACACCTTGGTGCGCGACGCGCGCGGTGCATGGCGCGCGACGAACACCGACGTGGTCGGCATCGGACTGGCCGCGCGCGCCGCGCTCGGACTCGCGCCGCAGGCGAGCCTCGCTGGACGGCGCATCGCCATCCTCGGCGCGGGTGGCGCCGCGCGCGCGGCTTGCCATGCGTTGCGCGAGGCGCGGCTTGCGCTTTGGGCGCGCGACGCGGCTGCCGCGCGCGCGCTGGGATCCGCCTTCGGGATCGCGGTGTTCGAACCCGTCGCCGCGATCGAGGCCGAGCTGGTGCTCGATTGCACCAGCGCCGCGTTGGCGGGGGAATCGCCCGTGCCCATCGAGCGCATCACTCCGCGGGCGAGCCCGATCGCTGGAGTCGGCGCACCGACCGTCGTCATGGGTTCGACCTACCGCCCCGCGCGCACGCCGCTCCTCGTGGCGGCCGCGGGGCGCGGGATGTCCACCTTCGACGGCTCGCGTTGGTTTCTGGAACAGGCCATCGCCCAGTTCGAGTCGCACCACGGCCTGCCCGCGCCACGCGCGGCCATGGAGGACGAATTGCGTGCGGCCTTGGCCGCGGAGCAGGCGCCATGACCCTTTCATTTGCGCCGACGCGCGTCGCCATGGCGCGTTGGCCGCTGGTTGCGCTGGTCGGCTTGCGCGCCAGCGGCAAGACGACGCTGGCGCGCGCGCTGGGCGAGCGGCTCGCCTCGCCCATGCTCGACTTGGACGAGGAACTCGCTGCGCGCCATGGCGCCGACTCGGCCGGAGAGTTGTTGCAACGTCTCGGAGTCGCGCGATTCCGAGTGCTGGAGGAGTCGCTGGTCCTCGAGCTCTTGTCCCAACCGCGGCGTTGGCCGTCGCTGTGGTCCTGCGGCGGCGGCGTGGTCGAGTCGCCGCTCGCGCGCGCGCTGTTGGCGCGCTCCGCGCTCGTCGCGTGGTTGGACGCACCCGCGTCCGTGCTCGCCGCGCGGATCGCCCGCGATCCCGTGTCGCGGCCCTCCTTGCTGGGCTTGCCGCCGCAGGAGGAGATCGCGCGACTGGCGGTGCGCCGCGTTGGCTTGTACCGAGCTTGCGCGCACCTGCGGCTCGACGCGTCCGCCGCGCGCGAAACCGTGCTCAAGCAGGCGCTGGAGGTGCTGCGCAGCCGTGGGTGAGCGCCTCGACTCGCCGGACGCTCCAGACAGGACGCAAGCGGCTCCGTTGGTCTTGTACGACGGTGGCTGCGGCTTGTGCCATCGCTTCGTGCGCTTCGTGGCGGCGCGTGATCCGCGTGCCGTGCATCGCTTCGCCTCGCTCGAGTCCGCGACCGCCCGCGCCTTGTTGGCGCGGCATGCCCTGCCCCTTGGACTCGACAGCGCGGTGCTCTGCGACGAGCGCGGCTTGCATGTGGAAAGCACCGCGGCGCTGCGCATCCTGCGCCGCCTGCGCTTTCCTTGGCCTTTGGCGGCCGTCTTCCTGTCGGTGCCGCGCGCTTGGCGCGATCGCGCCTACCGCATGGTGGCGCGCCGGCGCTTGCGCTGGTTCGGTTCCGCCGACGGTTGTCCGCTGCTCGATCCCCGCCTGCGCAAGCGCATCGTGGACGAGTAGCCCCCGGTCATGGGAAGTCGATCGCCGCGTCGACGCCGGAGACGATGTCCACCACGCGCGACGTTCCCGCCGTGGCCCACGGCTGCGTCGGTTCCGTGCGCGTGCGCACGGTCACGGTCCACGCTCCGGGCGGCAAATGCAGGCTGAACGGCGCGATCGTCCCGTCGGCGCACGCGGCGCGCCGCGACACCAGCAGCGCGGCGTGGGAAGCGCCTTGTGCGCGCACCTCGATCTCGGACCGCGCCGCGCCGAGCGTCGCGGGTCCGATCGCGACGAGCAGCGCGCCGAGCTGGTCGAGCACGATGGGCTGGGGGTCTTCCAGCGCGGGCACGGCGTGCGTGCTCGTGGCTCCCGCGAGTTCGACCTCGAGCGTGCCGGCGAGCTGCGGCGCGTCGCTGGTCGCGTGGATCCCGTCGCGAGGATCGGCCACCAGCGGCAGCTCGCCGTGCGGAGCGGCGAAGCGCGCCCGCGCCACGCAACCGAGGACCGGCCGTCCTTGCGCGTCGACGAGGCGCAGCGCAAGCGGGCGCGATGGAGCCAGCACCAGATCGAACACCTCGTCTCCCGGGCCGAAGTCGCGCGGCGGTGTCTGGATCGGCGCATGCCCGAGCTTCGACACGTACAGGCACAGGCCCGCGAGAGGCGCGCGCAGCGCCGGGAACTCGAAGCTGCCATCGTCGCCGGTCAACACCGCCGCGTTGAACTCCTCGCGGCTGCGCCCGAGCTCCACCATGGCGTTGGCCACAGGTGCACCCTGCCGGTCTCGGATGTTGCCGCGCACTCGGAATCCGTTGCCGTTCCAGACGATCTCGACCATGCTCGTCCATTCGCCGGGCGGCACGATCGTCGTCGCCGAGGCTTGCGTCATTCCCACGTGATCGAGCCACTCGACGACCAGCGGGATGCCGCGCGCCACGTTTCCGATGCGCGCGCCGCGCTTGTCGGGGCCGAGGTGCGCGACGATGCCCGAGGCCATCTCCTCGATGGCGATCCAACGCAATTCGGCTGCCAACTCCTCGCCTTCGAGTCCAAGGAGGTCGCGCCAGCCGAGCGAGGGTTCCGCGGCCAGTGGCGCGCGTACACGCAGGGCGCCTTGCAATGCACGTCCGCTGGCATCGACGGCGCGCACTTGCAGCTCCGCCGCGCGCTCCAGTCGCGCGAGCAACGGCGCGCTGGTGGCCGGCCCTGGTCCCGTGCGCAGATAGCGCGGCTTGTGGCCTGCATGCGCGATGCGCACCAGCCGCTCGGCTCCCGCGGGGACGAAGACCTCGACGTTTCCGTCAGGATCGCTGTGGTGCGAAGAAAGCACTTGTCCCGCGGGCCCTAGCGCCATGACGCGCGCCCCGGAGAGTGGACTGCCTTGGTGGTCGAGCACGAGGATGGGCCAGGATTCGCCGGGAGGCACGACCAGCACACCCAAGTCGCCGCCTTCCACGAGGTCCCCGGCGTCCAGCGCGTGCGACCAGTCGCACGCGGACAGCACGAGCTGCGCGCCGGATTGGCCGCAACGCGCGAGCGCGGGCGTCAAGGGCAGCCAGAAGACTCCGTCCGTTTCGACAGGGATGGGGAACTGGCCCGAGCTGTACGCGCAGCACCAATCGATCTCGAGCGTTGCACGTGCCAAGGGCCGCTGTTCGGGACCTTCCACGAGGAGGCCACGCACGCATGGCAGCGACGCGACGCTGGCTTGCAGCCGCGTGGTCGGCGTCCGCAACTGCAAATGGGCGGGACCACCGATGGACATGGTGTGCGCGTCGGAGCCGAGCGTGCCGTGCGAGGGGCGCGCGGTCCACACATAGGGCATGCGCAGCTCCAGCGCGCCGCTCCAGTCGCGCGGCAAGCCACGCAGTCGGAAGGACCCATCCTCGCCCAGCGCGAGCATCTGACCCGCGGCGCCAGGCGGCGTCGACTCGCGCGCGGCGACGTTCGAAGCCAAAGCTCCAGCTCGGCCGAGTTCGTCGATGCGCGACGAGGGCTTGTCATGTGTCAAGAGCACATGACAAGTCTTGCCTGGTTGGATGCCGGCGACCACGCCGGCGAGCGTGGCGCCCTCGGGCAGGACGACCACCTGCCGCGCGTCCGGCGCCGGCGGGTCGAGGCGGTTCAACGCGTAGTCGTGGCGCCACACGAGCAGCGCCTGGGTCTCGGCGTTCGCCGACCACGCCACGCGTCCTTCGGCATCCGACAGCAGCACTTCCACGAAGCGCTCGCCCGAGTGGCGCAGCACGCTGTAGCCGCTGGCGGGTTCGCCCGACGCCTCGCGCAGCTGGAAGCTCGTCGTCGTCGCGGTGAAGCCGGCTTGGCGCGTGGAATCGCCGGCGTCCGGGGATTCGAGCAGCGGCGCCGAGGTCGCTTGGGCGGCTGCTTGCGACGTCACAGGCTGCGGCGCGGGTGCGGCGCCCCAAGGGACGAGGGCGACGCCTCCGATCAAGACGGTCGCGACCACTGCGGTTGCCAGCCACGCGGGACCAATCCAATGGGAAGGAGTCGCGTCGGAGTTGGGCGAAGGCGGCGCGGGGTCTGCGCCGAAGACCACCAAGGCCGCCAGCCATTGGTCGCGTTCGTGCTGGTGACGCGCCTCGAGCCGAGCGCGCAAGGCGCGCAATCCGCGTTCGACGCGCTTGCGGGCGGCTTCGGGCGTGATCGAGAGCCGTCGGCCCATCTCGTCGGAGCCCAGGCCCTCCATGTAGCGCAGCAGCACCGCATCGCGCAGATCAGGCTCGAGCCGGAGTACTTCGCGCGCCAGTTCCGCCTGCAGGTTGGCCCGCTCGACGAGTTCGTCGGAGCCTGGAGCGCTGGCTCGGTCCGCCTGCGCGCGCGTCTCGACGTCCGTGCGCCGCGATTCGCGCGCTCCGCGCGTGCGCGCCAAGTTGCGCGCCACCGCGGCCAACCAGCGTCGCAACTCGCTGCGTGTGGCGAGCTGCGCCGGAATGCCGCGTCGCGCCTTGAGCCATGCGTCGTGGGCCAGGTCGTCGGCCGTGCTGGGGTCGGACACCAAGCTGCGGGCTAGACCACGCAACCAGTCGAGCTGCTCGAGCAGGTCGTCTTCGTCGAAGCGGGATAGAGGACGCGGTTCCGGCTGCATTGCGTTCCAGCCGCTGGGGGCTGCGAAGCGTGACAGAGTTCGGAGGGGAATTTGACCTTGGGATGGGTGGGGATGGGGAATGGGCGGGGCTTCAGGAGTGGATTCAGGGTGGGATGTGGGGGAGTGGGCTTGAATGTGGGTGGGGTGGTGTTTAGAGTCTCGGGTCGCAACGCGGGGTGGAGCAGTCTGGCAGCTCGTCGGGCTCATAACCCGGAGGTCGCAGGTTCGAATCCTGCCCCCGCTACCAAGCAACAAGGCCGGTGAGGAATCACTGGCCTTTGTTTGTTTTTACTGCGCGCGACGCAACGGGGGCAGGATTCGAACCTGCGGCGCTTGTTGGCGCGGGCTTGCGCCCGCGCGGGGTTCGAATCCTTCCCCCGCCAGTCGGATTTGTTCGATTGGAATTGTGCATGGCATCTCGTGGATGGGGGGCGTGGATTGGCTTGGTTGTGTGCGGGACTTGCGAGGGCAAGTCCGGGCATCGTGCGGGCTCCTTCGTGGTTGCTGGCAGTGGTCCTCTTGAGTGGGGGCGGCGTGCACGGTGTGCGTGGCATAGGAGGTTCGTGGTGTTCGGTGAGCTCGGTGAGCTCGGTGAGCTCGGTGGTGCTCGGTGAGCTCGGTGAGCGGGTACTTTGGACCGGGGTGGGTGCGCGGATGTGCGCATGGGCGGGGTGGGTGGGGGTGGGGCACAGTTTTGGGGTCATGTGCCAGCGATCGAACTCCAACTCCTGTGGTCGTGATGTGGGGGCTTGTTGTGGACGCCTGTCGGGGCAGAGGCCGACGCGGCCCGAGGTCGAACCGGTGCCGCACGAGCCGGCCATTCCCGTGCCCGCGTCGCCTGCGACGCCCAAGCCCGAAGTCGCGCCGCCCTTCGAGCCGGTGCCGAGCGCGCCGCGTCCCGAGATCGAGCAGCCGCGCTGAGGTGGCGCGACTGCGCACTGCGTGGGCGCGCTTGCCGCACTTCGTCCCAGCGGCGCGGCGCGAGCTCTCTGGCAAGTTGCACGCTCGTCGCGTGCGACCTCGCACGCAGCCACATCCGTGAACAGGAGCACGACCATGCACGCCTTGGAATTCGTCACCGCAGCCGACTTGATGGAGACCGAAGTGCTCGCCTTTCGACCGAGCGCTGCAGTGGAGCAGGCGCTGCTCGAACTCGAGGACTCGGGCCACGGCGCGGCTCCGGTGGTCGACGTCGGCGGCCGAGTGCGCGGCATGTTCTCCTTGAGCGATGTGGCGCGCCTCGAAGCGGCGCGCTTGGAACGCCTCCCGGGTGGCGGCGGGGGAGCGACCATGCTAGGCAACGCGGCTGGCAAAGAGGTCCTCGAGATCGAGCAGGAAGACGAAGTCCTCGAGATGGATGGCTGGAATTCGGACGACGGCCGCGGACCGACCGTGGGCGAGTGGATGAGCACCGAAGTCGTCTCCGTGTCGCCCGAGGCGAGCCTCGCGCGCGTGTGCAAGGCCATGTCCGACCATCAAGTGCACCGCGTGCTGGTGCTCGAGCGTGGTCGCTTGCGCGGCATCGTCTCGACGATGGACGTGGCGGCCTGCCTCGCCGAGCAGCTGCGAGCGGACGCCCAGACGCGCTGAACCGGACAACGACGAACCAAGGAGCGAGCACATGACCAGGAAGTGGCGGACGATCGTCCCGCGCGCGCCGCGCGAGCGGTCCATGGACGGCAAGGAACGACCGGAGGCGGGCCTGCCCGTTTCGTTCTCGGGCATGGAGCGCGACGAGCGCCTCGAGCGCATGTGCATGCGCGAACTGGCGAAGCTCGCGCGCTACGCGCCGCGCCTGGTGGGTTGCCGCGTGGTCGTGGCGCGCGCCAACCATCGGCACGCGCGCGGCGAGCGCTACGAGGTCCGCATCCGCGCCACGGCTCCGCGCATCTTGGTGGCGGTGACGCGCACTCCTACCGCCCACGGCGCGGCCGAAGCCGTGGACCTCGCCGTGCGCGAGGCCTTCGATCGGGCCCGCAGGCGCTTGCAGGATGCCCTGCGCAAGCTGCGTGGCGACGTGAAGAAGAAGCCCAAGCCGCGCCTAGGGCGCAAGGGCGCCGCCTTGCGCGGGACTTGAGTTCCTGCGCGGGCGCGCGAGCCTTGGCCGGCGCAAGACGCTCGTCTGGCTCGGCGCGTCGAGCATCGTCAAGCGTATTGGACAGGCCCCTCGATGCCGCGGTGGCGCGACCCGGGGCGCCTCCGCTGCCGGTTCGGCCCGCTGGACTGGCGTCGCGGGCCGCGAGGGGCTATCATCTCCGCTTAGAACTTCGGCGCGCGCAGACTCGAAGGAGTGGATCGGTCCCTTGCGGACGCTTCCACCAAGAGCCATGGGCGCGACGGCGGAGGTGCGCGGCGAGGACGCCGCGGCGGGGCGCGACCCCGCATGCGCCCCGTCGGCTCCCGCCCGGCCTCCGATCCGGGCAAGGCTCCAGCATCCGACTCCACGCCCGCCCGCATCCGGACGGTTCGTCTCCGACCGGCTCGCATCCGAGCCGTTCCAGGCCGATCCATTCGTGGCGCGGCGGCCCACCTGCGGCCCGCGCGTCTTCGCGACGCACGACAGGGGACCTCCGTGTCCGCCTGCAGGGCCAGATCCAGACACCACATGACGACCGATCAAGTTTCCAAGCACGGCTTCTCCCGCGAACAACAGCGTTCGACGAACCCCGACCAGCATCCCCACCGACAGCACCCTGCGGCGGCCTCCAAGGACCGCCACTCGCAGCAGCGCGCACTCGATCACGGTCGCGACGATCACAGTCGCGACGATCACGGTCGCGACGATCACGACGGCGACGATCACGACACGGCCGCGAGCGACGCCCCGCGCGGCGCGGATGGCTTCGACCAACTCGGCCTCGGTGCCGCCTTGCTGCGCGCAGTGGCGGACAAGGGCTACTCGACGCCCACGCCCATCCAAACCCAGGCCATCCCGCCGGTGCTCGCCGGCCGCGATGTGCTTGGGTGCGCGCAGACAGGCACGGGCAAGACCGCGGCCTTCGCGTTGCCGATCCTGCAGCGCCTTTGGCGCGAGAAGGGCGCGCGCACGCGCCGTCCGCCCGTGCGCTGCCTCGTGTTGTGCCCCACGCGCGAGCTCGCCACCCAGATCGGCGAGAGCTTCGGCGCGTATGGCAAGCACTCGGGGCTGTCAGGCACGGTGGTGTTCGGAGGCGTGGGCTATGGCCCGCAGCGCGCCGACTTCGAGCGCGGGGTCGACATCGTCGTCGCCACGCCGGGACGCTTGATCGACCACATGCGCGAGGGAATCGTGCGCTTCGACGCGCTCGAGGTGCTGGTGCTCGACGAGGCCGACCGCATGCTCGACATGGGCTTCCTGCCCGCGATCAAGGAGATCCTGCGCGCACTGCCGCAGTCGCGCCAGAATCTGGCCTTCACCGCCACGCTGCCCAAGGAAGTCGTCGGCCTGCTGGAGCGCATCTTGCGCAATCCGGTCAAGGTCAGCGTGGCGCCGCCGTCGAGCACCGCCGAGCGCATCGAGCAGGAGGTGTTCCTGGTCGATCGCGCCGTGAAGAGCGACCTCCTGGTCGAGCTGCTCGAACGCCCCGAGGTGGTCAACGCGCTGGTGTTCACGCGCACCAAGCATGGCGCCGACCGCGTGGTCAAGCGCTTGGAGAAGTCCGGCATCCCCGCCGCCGCCATCCATGGCAACAAGTCGCAGAACGCGCGCGAGCGCGCGCTCGCCGGCCTGAAGTCCGGCAAGCTGCGGGCCTTGGTGGCGACCGACATCGCCTCGCGCGGCATCGACGTGAAGGGCTTGTCTCATGTCGTCAACTACGATCTGCCCAACGAGCCCGAGACCTACGTGCACAGGATCGGCCGCACGGCGCGCGCCGAACGGGACGGCAAGGCCTGGTCGCTAGTGGAAGGCAACGACATGCCGCACCTGCGCGGCATCGAGAAGCTCATTCGCTTGTCGATCCCGCGCGGCGATCACTCGTTCGGACCGGGCGGAGGCAAGACCGCCAACCAGCGACTCGAGCGCGGCGTGGAGCGCGAACGCGCGCGCCGCGAGAGCGAGGAGACTGGGGGCGCCGCTGCAGCGCGGACCGGCGCTGGTCCGCGCTCCAAGATCCATGTGGCGACCTCGCGCGCGCAGGCCACTCGAGCGCACGCCGACGAGCGCAAGGGACTGCGCGATCAAGCTCGTTCGCAGGCACCCGCGGGCGATTGGGCCGAAGGTCTCGACGGGGGCACCTTGCATGAACGGCGCGACGAGCGCTCGAGCGAACGTCCGCCGCAGCGTCGCGACGATCGACTCCCCGATCCTCGCGCAAAGGGTCGTCCCGACCATGCCTCGCGCCAGCAACCGGACGACACCCGCCGCCCGCGCGCCGAAGGTGTCCAAGGTGGTCCGGGCTTGCGCTACTCCGATGGTCCGGCGCGCCCCAGTGCTGGTGGCTCGCGGCCCTTCGGCTCGCGTCCGCACGCCGGCCAAGGCCATGGGCGTCCGCGCCAACAACGCGGCCCCTCTGGGCCTCACGGCGAGCGTGGTCCCTCGGGCGGCAAGCCTCAGGGCGGCGGCAAGGGTAGCGGGGGTCAGGGTGGTGGCGGTCGCCGCCGTCGTCGCTGATCCAGCCTGAGCCAGCGCCTCCGGCAGGTGCGCGGAGCAAGCATCCGGCGCAACTCCGCCCCGCAAACAGCGAGGGGCCGCGTGAGCGGCCCCTCTGCATGCACGTCGTCGCGAACTGGAGTCGCGGGCGTCGCCCTCAGAGCTCCCAGGTCACCTGCAAGGCGTTGGTCAGGTTGAAGGTGCTGGTCGTGCAGAACGCCGCGGCGTTCCTGTACCAGACTTGGTAGGTGCGCGTCGCACCGGGCGTCGAGACGCCACCCTTCACGCTGACCGACAGATCGCCGAACCCGGGGTACTGCGACGAGCCACCGACATTGACCTTGGTGCCGAGGCGCACGACCGTGCCGCTGGCGCAGCGCAGGCCATCGCCGAAGGCCGTGCCCACGCCCGCCGCCGTCTGCGTCGTGCCTTGGAAGTACAAGCACGTCGAGTTGGGCATCTGCGAACCAAGGAGCGCGAAGGTGTCGCCGTTGAGGCGCGCCGAGCCGCTCCAGCCGAGGAGCGAGCCTGTTCCCAGCGAGTTCGCGCAACCCTCGCCGGCGCTCAAGGCCGAGAAGTTGCCGCACGGACACGGTCCGCCGAAGAGATCGCCGAAGCAGTAGCTGTCGACGCGCGGGGCGGGGTACTCGTGGTGGCCGATGTCGACGATCGGCGCCGTGCCGGCGCCGGTGTCGGGGACGAGAGGCTCGTCGGCGAAGCGCGCCTTGCCGTAGTGATCGAGAGTCACGGTCACGGGTACGAGTGCGTTGCTGCCCGCGTCGATGGCCGGCGAGGTGGGCGACAGGCGATAGTCTCCGCCAGCCGCGTCCACGAACTGCGGATCGAAGGCCAAGTTGCCGGTGCCCGCGGCGCCACCCAGGACGATCGAGTAGCTCGTGGTGAAGGTCGCGCCGTTCAG
>Ga0172367_10002511_pt1 | contig 25052 bp, 27 predicted proteins | sample Lak10m_FD_114542 | JGI IMG/M metagenome (GOLD analysis project Ga0172367, IMG submission 114542) | Freshwater microbial communities from Kabuno Bay, South-Kivu, Congo - kab_022012_10m | ecosystem: Environmental > Aquatic > Freshwater > Lake | place: Democratic Republic of the Congo: South-Kivu...
AACCGCGTCTAAAGCAGAGACCGGAGTGGCCACGTTGCCAATCCTATAATTGCCAGCATTAATACTATAGTTACCTGAACCTACCACCGTCAATCTAGTGCTAGGGGTAGTAGTACCGATGCCAATATTGCCAGAACTACCAACAATAATCATTCTAGTGTTTTCTGTTGTTCCGCTAGTTGTTGAGAGAACTAAATTTGATGAATAACCTTCTAACTTTAATCCAAGCGCGCGAAGATTTATTGTTGAAATAGGAGCGCCATATGTTCCAGAAACACCAAAACCAGAATCCCAATTATTAGCATCTCCATGTGAATTTGTGCGTACCAATAAAGATCCTCCTATATTACTTCCTGTACCTATAGTTACTAAACCATAACTATGCCCCATGCCATTCCAAGTAATACCTGTATTTCCTTCTACATGCAATCTACTTAATGGGTTAATCGTTCCGATACCGACGTTACTACCCACAACAGAAAAAGTCGTATTTGCTCTCGTGGTCGGCCACGTACCAGAGTTTCCTATATATGTATTAGAATTATTAATTGGGTTTATATATAAATCTGCCCAAGCAGTTAAACCGGAATTATGACCAGCTAAGACGGCTCTTCCATCTATTTCTCCCATTAAAAATACATTACTAGCACCTCCGGCAATAATTCGGCCAGACCACGTGGATACTGCGCTCGCTCCACCTCTTACTTGTAGCTTAGCTCCACCGAAGGCTGTAATATCAGTAGTTGTTCCAATTAATATGTTGCCTGAGTTATTATTAACAACCAAAGAATTAGTATCACCAGTAGTGGCGACATGGAATTTCCCTCCAGGCGCGCTCGTCCCTATCCCCACATTCCCTGCATTAGAGTTATAAACATTACCGGCCATACTGCCCTGCCAAAAACTACTGGTAGAAACCTGGGTGATAATTTGGGCAGTCGTACTCGCCAAGGCTGAATCTAAATAACCCTTATTAATCACGTCATCGTTGACGGTAATTAAGGCGGTGCGCATCTTAATCAAGCCGTTGACATCAAGGGTGGCACCGGGGGTGGTAGTGCCAATACCAACATTGCCTCGTAATATGGTTTTTAAAATAGTAGTATTACCCAATGTAACGCTATCACTGCCATTGCCAATAGTATTTGCTCCGATAACTATTTCATTTGAACTTCCATCAACGCTTGACCTTGAATCATACCCAATATAAATAGAGTTGGAAGAATTAGAATTTATTGTTCCGTCTGCAACAACATCTCCCGATTTAGTTCCTACTGCAGTACTTCTAAAACCGGTGGTATTAGACCTCAAAGACTCTGATCCTATGGCAACATTTTCGTATCCAGAGGTATTAGAAAACAAAACATTTGCTCCAATAGCTGTATTATAATTACCAGTCAAACTAAACTTTAAAGACCCTACGCCTATTGAAACGTTGCGCTGGCCGGTAGTGTTACTTTGCAAAGCTTCTGAACCTATAGCAACGTTGCGGTAGCCGGTAGTGTTTGAGAATAAAGCTGTAGTACCTACAGCACTATTAAAAGATCCTGTAGTATTAGAAAACAAAGACTGATAGCCAATAGCAGTATTGTTATCTGCAAGATTAGTTTTTTCAATTGAATTATTAGCTGAACCAGCTTGATAGCCCATCCAAGTATTATACTGACCTAAATCATATTTACCAGCCTGATAGCCAATTTGCGTTCTTTGATCGTTATTAGTAAAAGTTATTAAATCATTGACTTGTAATAAATTATTTGGTTCCGTCGTCCCAATCCCGACATTACCCGGAAAACTAAAATTACCAAAACCAGCATTAGCGCCAAACTGACCGCTGGAAATATTAGCGGCGTTTAAAAAACCGGTATAAGAGCCTTCGATACTGGTGGCGCGCAAAGCGCCATTAATATCTAAAGCATAGGTGGAAGAAGTAGCGGTATTAATGCTGAAATAGCCGTCTAAACGACTGCCGCTCTTAGCCACAAAATCATTCACAAGATTATTCCACTCGCTGGCCGCCAGGGTCCCGTTAATTGCTTTACTATAATCGCCAGTAAGCGCCCGAACTTCTCGAGGCTGGAAAATAAAAATTGAGAATAAAACAAAAAACAGCAACCCCAAAAGGCACGCTTGCGATAGTTGATTTTTTTGTTTCCGTTTCATCAGCACAAAAGGAAATTTTTAGCGGAAAGAAAAGAAAAAAATAAGTCCGAAGACAAAACTTTTCTTACTAAAATTATAACATTTTTTTAAAATGATGAAAAGCTTTTAAAGCTATAAAATACAGCTTTAAAAAATATAAAAAAACGCCCTATTTTAGGGCGTTTTTACTAAACAAAATATATTTAAAAATCAAGCTCTACACTCCGCTTTGTCTCTTCGTAACCGCCGATACTGGTGAACTTGATAAAAGGGACAAAATGATCGTAATTAACGATATAAAAACCACCCGCGCTTAAAGTGGTAGTACCAAAAATATTATCAGTCCCCGCCAGGCTGGTATCCGCAAATTGGCTAGTATGGCGAAAATCATACAAGAGCCTTTCCGCCCCCGCTTCCGCTGCAAAATAAGCCCGAGTTGACTGCGACTGCACCCCGCCCATTTTTAATCCTGATAGAACCACGGAGGCGCCGCCAAAAACAATAATCATAACTGAGCTTAAAATAAATAAAGTCAGCATAACTGCACTTCCCTTCTGCTTGCTCTTAAATCTTCTGCTCATATTTTAATTACTCCGATAATAACGCGAACTAATGGTTGTTTGAACGCGCATACTGGATAAATCAGCCTCCCGACCAACGGAATGCGCACCTAAATTAATAGAAATATAGGCTTGTTGATTATTTTCCTCATGGACAATAAATTTTAAGTCAGTTATCTCGATCTTAGCGGGAGAGAGAAAGTCAGACTCATCTTCACGATCAACCCGAAAGCGCACGATGCCATTATCTTCACTTAAATAATAAACAACGCATTCGTCGTGATAGTTTTTTAAATATAAGATATCGCCAAAAGCATTAGTACTGGTGGCGAAACGGCGATTAGCCGGCAAATGAGGGCAACCGCCACCCGCCCGCTTGGCCATCCGTACCTCTTTAGAAATAACTTCAAAAAAATATTTTAAATTCTCCTGAACGTTCTGAGTGGCGATTGCCTGACGCTGGCTATTGAGAATCATCTTAAAAATTTCCGTCATCGACAGCATAATAACTACAAAAAGAGTAGTGGAAATAATCACTTCCACGAGAGTAATGCCGGGATGAAGATGCCGTTTTCTTTGCATAACTAATCAATTACCTCGACTAAACCAAGAAAATTAACCCGAACAGTCTTGGTGGTGTCATTAAGCTTTTCTCGCAAACGAATTTCTAAAAAGGTTGAAGTGCCACTGCTGCCCTGGATGCGAGTTAAGGGGTCAGGCGGCAGAAAAGTAACGGTCGCCCGAGCATTTTCACTACCACCAACCATAATTCTGTCAATTACAATATTTGGCGGCAAATTAACTAAACGCCCACCTAGGTCATCACTCCCCTCTCCTACTTGATAAAGGCGATCATCGTTTTCATCAGCAAAAATAACATAACTGGTATTACTAGTATTACCCATACCGCCGGCAGAAAAATAAACCCCCCAGCCTCCAGCCGGCACGGCGCCATCGTATTTAATTAAGCCCAAAGCGTTAGCTTGGGCATAACGAATATCAGTCACTAAAGATTGAGCGGTCATAGTTAAATCAGTGCGGCGGTTAGCAGTATGATAGTTTGCTAAAAAAAGACCGGTCAACAAAGTGATAACACTCAAGCTAACAATTAATTCAATTAGAGAAAACCCGGGCTTTTTTCTGATTGTTTGTAATTTTTTAAATTTAACGCCAATCATAGAGTTCAGTTTCAACTTCGTAATGAAAAACCTTATTGCGATCATCCCAAGAAACAAGAGCGGTAACGGTAGCGCTGGAGGTGGCGGCATTAATCACGACCACCCGACGGAAACCGGTAAAAACCATACCCGCTTCTTCAATCTGAGGGGCGTAATACCATTTATTATTATCAAAATAAAGCTTGCAGTCATTTAAGCTTGCTACCGGCCGTAAAACCTGACTTTTGTAATCTAAGCAGTAAGTGCCGGAGCCAAGACCAGTTTTCCAATCATTGCCCTGAAGCCAATTAGTATCCCGGATTTGTCGGACGATCTCTAAACCTTCCTGCGCTAATTGGTAGGCGACAATACTGCCGCGATTAATGGTCTGCGCCTGAATGCTTTGCGTGGCCAAATTGGCAACGCCGATAATGCCTAAAGAAACGATCAGTAAAACTGCCATAATTTCAATCAGGCTGAAAGCGGGCTTATGGCTGATATTTTTTCTAAATATTTTTAACATTTATTTCTTATTCCGCTTTTACCTCTTTCCAAATCGGTAAAGCAAAGTTAATAGTCAAAACTGGTGAAGAGGTAGAACAGGTATATAAGTCAGGGTCGGTAATTCGCAGAGAAACTGACTTGGGAGTATTATTTAAGAAAATAATACTGGTGGTAGAACGGGTAGCGTTAGCGATAATACCGGCGCCATCGCTCACCTGCCACAAGAATTGGCAAACGCCATCAATACAGTTTTGCGCATTACTGTTGGGGAAAGCCGAGCTATAATAATTAGAGTTACTCACAAAATTAGTAGTACTACCAACAAGAATTTCTAAAGGACTCCAAGTGAAATAAGGCGTAGGAAATTCATGCTTATAGGTGGTAAAGGTCAAATTAGGATCATCGGGATTAGCGGCGGCATTGCCAGCAACGTTATCAGTTAAAGTACTGGTTCCATAGACACTAGTATTAAACTGAAAAAACTCGGTCGGCTCGTTATCAATATTCCACAATTGTAGCCACCAATAGTAGGAGGTGTTGTAAGCGGGGGTAAAGGCACACAAAGGCCCGGGACAAATTAATTGTGAGGCGGAGCCAGGCAAAATACCAGAATCAAAGACGGGGCTGGAGGTGCTATTGACCGTATTAATAAGCAAACGGTAAGCAGTCTGGGTGCCGCTTCTCCGCGTCCATTTAAAAACCGCCCGCCGAGCACCGCTGCCACAAGCCTCACTAAAACTCCAATTCGGAGCCGTCATTTCTTTAAGCTCTAACTTCCACAAATAAACCTTATGATTAAAGGTGCCACAACTGCCATCATTACTACAATTAAAACTAACTGCTCCGAAAGAACTAGAGGCATAACCGGAAAAAATACCAGGCTGAGGCGCTAGATAGTTAGTCATGGTCGTCGGTGGAGCGATGGCACTATTTAACTCCAACCACTCACCTGTACTTAAAATTTTAGCCCAACCATAAACGCGTTGATCAGATTCATTATAGCAAGCGCTACAACCATTGCCGCCATTACACTGATTAAGACAGTGGGCATTGGTAGAGGCATAATTATCGGGAGGCGTGCTAGTGGCACCAAAGTCAATAAAACCCAAAGAAGGGTTCCAGGCTAAACCGGAAAAATTATTATTCAAATTCAAATTAACTCCATGCTGAGAAAAAGAACAAGGAGGAACGTTAAAACGGAGAGGAAAGGTAAAGACAAAATGACCGGCAAAATCATCATCTAAACAATTGAAACTGATATAGCCGTGAATTGAATTAGCCAAGCCCCGGACATTTTCGTTAACTGAAGCCTGGGCGCCATTACCAAAAGACCAGGCTAAGCCTGTGATTGTCGTTATCAATAAGAATAAAAACCAGCGCCAACGCATATTTTAGCAGTGCTCTTTAATTATAGCATTTTTTACCAATTCTTTCATCATTTTTTCACCCTTAGCCACCATGGCCAAGCGCCCACTTTCAGTCTCATCTTCATAACCAGCTAAATGTAATAGACCATGTAAACTAAGAAATAATAGAAGGTAGATAAAAGATTGTTTTTCTTTAAAAATTTCTCGATACTTAGCTGGCCGCTGGCAATCAGCGAGATTAACAAAAATTTCCCCTAAAGCACCGGGGGTACCGGTAGGAGCGGAAAAAGAGAGCACATCAGTTGAACGGTCATAGCCTCTAAAGTCACGATTTAGGGTGCGCAAACGGCTGTCTCCAGCTAAAACTAAAGATAATTCACCATGAATATGCCAGCGCTGAGCGGCGAAAATTAAAACTCGCTCTAAAGTTTTTAAGGGCACGGTTTTTTTGGTTAAATTAACAATATCAAGCGAGAACATAAAAAATAAAAATTAAAAAGGTAGAAAACGGCGCAAGCGCGCTGCTAATAAGTAAAAATTGTAGGCAAGTGGCTTAAGAATTAAAATAAAAGTTCCAGGATAAAGCCGCTCTTCCCCGCCAAAACCCCGCTTAAAACGAGTCACCCCAGGCCACTTTTTTTCATCAATGCCATAAAAATCATAATAGCGACAAGCGAAGGCTTTTGCCCTTTTAATCATCTGCCACTGCAAAAGATAGGGGGCCATATATTGCCGCTCGCTATCAGCCGAAGCACCGTGTAAATAAACCGCCCGCCCCTGATAGAAAGAAAATAACCCGGCTGCCAAAACTTTATTTCCCCGCTTGGCTAACCATAATTCAATAGCTGGAGAACCCTTCTCTAAAAGACGACGATAGTGGTACAGACCATGTCCTCGAAAACGGTCGCGTTTAGTAGTAATTTGTAATAAATCCCAAAAAAATAAAATGTCGTCACCCTGACCCTGTTCAATAAGCACCCCCTTCTTTTCTGCCAGACGGATATTATAACGAGTTTTAGGATGCATTTGAGCTAATAATTTCTCTTCATCTAGACTTAAATCTAAAAATAAACTTCGCTGCGGTTGAATGGGTTTAATTATTTTTCCAGAAAAATTTTTAAAATCGCCCCAATTCTCCGGCTCAAAACTTATCGTCATTACTCCTCTTTGTTGAGCTTGCTCTTGTAAATCCGCAAAGACTAAAGGCCACAAAAAAGAAGCTTTTTCTGAGCTTAAACATAATGGTCCGCGCGGAAGGTACCAGATTTTTTGGCCAAGACGCTCCGTCTCTAAAATTTGAGCCAAAACTAAAACTTTAGCTTGCTCCAACCAAGCAAAACGATGCACTAAAGTCTTAGCACTATTAATCTGCGCCCAAATATGAGATTGCAAAAATTCTGCGCCATCGGGGAGAGAGCGTAGAGTTTTTTCCCAAAGATCAAAATCAAGCTTGTCGGTTAATTCTAATTTCATAATTCTAGTATAGCAAAGGCCGGCTTAAAAACAAAAAGCACGCTAAAAAGCGTGCTTTAAATCCAAAGTTAAATAATGGTTAGATGCCAGCGGGAGTAGCAGTTTTAGGGCCGGCCGTAATATTGCCTGTATTAGCCCCGAGACAGTAGGTTAAATGATAAGAACCAACGCCAACCGTACCCGTGTCAATACCGTAAGTATAAGTATTGGCGGTAGCGCACGCCGCGCTATCGGCCGGCGTCGGTGCTGTAGGAATGGTTCGTAAAATTGGAGGGGTGGTGGTGGTGAGTTGGCTTAAAGTTGTGGGATAAACATTATTATCGTTGTAATACATCTCCAAAGCGGTCTGAATTTGCTTAATATCAGAGACACGCTTAGCGTCACGAGCACGAGCTCTGGCGCCGTTTAAGGCCAAAACCGACATTGTGGAAAGTAGGCCGATGATGGCGATAACCACCAATAATTCGATTAATGTAAAACCCTTTTTGTTCATAATATTAAATTTAATACCTAAGACTTAAGCTTATTTAAATAATATCATAACTTTAAAAAAAGGGCAACAAAAAATCCGCTGGTAAGCGGATTTTTGTACACTGATATAAAATAAATTTTAGAGACCAGCGGGGGTGGCAGTTTTAGCGCCGGCGGTAACGTTACCTGTAGCTGCGCCAAGACAATAGCCGATGGAGTAAGAAGCAACGCCGCCCGAACCGGCGTCAGCGCTATAAGTATAGGTGTTATTGCCGCTGGTGCAGCTGCCGTCAAAAGGAGTCGGCGCCGTCGGAATAGTTCGCAAAAGCGGAGGGGTGGTAGTAGTCAGTTGGCTTAAAGCTGCAGGGTAAGCATTGTTTTCGTTATAATACATTTCCAAAGCGGTCTGAACCTGCTTGATATCAGAAATACGCTTAGCGTCACGAGCACGAGCTCTGGCACCATTTAAAGCTAAAACTGACAGCGTGGAAAGCAAACCGATGATGGCAATAACCACCAATAATTCGATTAATGTAAAACCTTGTTTGTTTTTCATAAATTCACCCCCTTTCAAAAATTTCCGTTTACACCCTTAATATCGGTTCTAAAGGCGTAAGCGCAAATAAATTATAAGATATTTAAATTATAGCAGAGTTAAATAAGAACCACAATCTTTTAAACTGGGCCTAAACCTTAAATTAGAACTGGCTCGCCATGTTATACATCGGCATTAAAATAGCGGCCACCACGATACCCACGCCGACACCCATCACGACCACAATCAAAGGCTCCATTAAAGTACTTAAATTGGACAGCATCGTGCCCGCTTCCCGACCATAAAAATCTGTAATTTTATCCAACACTGAATCTAAACGACCGGTGCGCTCACCAACGCTAATCATCTGGGGGACCATCTTGGGCACATCGTTGCTGTTTTCCATTACCGTCGATAAAGGGTTACCATCGTTGATGGAATTCAGAGTTTCTAAAATTAAATCGCGATAAATAACATTACCAACGACATTAGCCGTAATTTCTAAGGCGCGAGTAATAGTCACTCCACCCTTAAGTAAAGTTGATAAAGAGCGAGTAAAACGCATCAGATAAATATACTTAAAGAGGATTCCGAAAATAGGCATCTTTAATTTAAAGGCATCTAATTGGTAACGTCCTATCTCCGTACGGAGATAATAACGACCAGCAAAAATCAAGCCCGCCACCGACAGAGCAATTAAAATTAAATAATTTTTCATGAAACTGGAAATCGCAATAATAATTCTAGTAGCCAGTGGCAACTTCATCCCAGTTTCCGTTAAAATGGCGGTTAAGTTAGGAATAACGTAAACCATCAAGACGACGCCAACGCCGGCTAAACCTGCCAAAATAAAAACTGGGTAAATCATCGCGCCTTTCACCTTTGCCCCCATGTCATAACTTTTCTCCATTTCATCGGCCAAATAGGTTAAAACCTCATCTAATTTACCGGAGGTTTCACCGCTCTTAATAATATTAACGAAAAATTCCGAAAATATTTTCGGACGCTTGGCAAAAGAATCGGACAACAAAGAGCCGCTATCAACCTCGAAGGCGATATTGGCGATCATATTCTTAAGGGAAAAATTATTAGTCTGGTCGATTAAAATCAAAAGTGATTCAACCACGGGTACATTAGCAGAAATCATCACCGAAAACTGACGGGAAAAAATTACTAAATCCTTAACTTTAATCGGGTTGATAAGTAAATTTAATTTTGCCTCCAGGCTATCGCTAACATCAGCGATGGAGGTTACCGAAAAATCGCGCCGGCGCAAACGAGAAACAACTTCATTTTCATTAATGCCGACGGTTAATTCCGACTTGTTACGGCCGGTCTTGTTGTTTTTCGCTTTGTATTTAAAAATCGGCATAAATTTAGCTTTCAATAACACGTAAGACTTCTTCAATCGTCGTAATTCCTTTAACGACTTTGATAACACCGTCCTGTTTAATAGAAATAAATTCCTGACTCTTCTTAACCGCTTCAATATTAAAATTACGATCACCCTGATTAATCATCTCTTTAAGTTCATCATTAATATCAATAACCTCAGAAATAGCCACCCGACCGGTAAAACCAGTATTTTCACAACGGCTGCAACCAACGGGCTGATAAAATTTAAAAGCGCTAAGGTCGTTGGGATTGGTCAGCCCTGGCAGTTCTTTAGACATAATACCGGCAGGAACCCCTTTTAATTCCAGCGATAATTTTTCTAATTCTGAGACAGGCAAAGCAAACTCTTTTTTACAGTGGTCACATAAACGACGAGCTAGACGCTGAGCCACCACCGTCTTTAAAGTTGAAGCCAGCAAAAAGCGCTCAATCTTCATATCTAAAAGACGGAAGACGGCGCCAATAGCATCGTTGGTGTGCAGGGTGGAAATAACTAAGTGGCCGGTCAAAGAAGCATGAATGGATAATTCCGCCGTTTCTTCATCGCGGATTTCGCCGACCATGATAATGTTGGGATCTTGACGCAAAAGTGAACGTAAACCGCTGGCGAAAGTAAAGCCCACTTTCGGTCGCACCTGTGATTGGTTAATACCTTTCATTTCATATTCAATCGGATCTTCAAGGGTGGAAATATTAACTCCTTCTTGATTCAAAATATCCAAGAGTGAGTATAAAGTTGTAGTTTTACCAGAACCAGTGGGACCGGTAACCAAAATGATGCCGCTAGTTTTCTTAGCCGCTTCGTTCATTGCCCTTAGAGAATTGGTGTTAAAGCCGAGATCAGCTAAGGCCGGCGCCCCTTTGGCGGTATCCAAAATACGCATTACCACCTTTTCCTGGCTAGCCAAAGGTAAGGTAGAAATACGAAAATCAACTGCCCGGCCGCTAACTAATAAACGAATACGTCCATCTTGAGGGACGCGCGTTTCGTCTAATTTCAGCTTAGCCATAACCTTAACACGGGCAATAATAGCATTATGAATACTTTTAGGCAGAGTGAGAGAGGTATGTAAAATACCATCAATGCGATAGCGGACTCGACTCTCCTTATCAAAAGGCTCAATGTGAATATCGCTGGCCCGCGCTTCAACGGCGTGGCGGATAATAACCGAAACGATTCTGGACACCGGAGCGCTGTTGATATCCTCATCATCAACCATAGCAGAATCCTCGCCTTTGATTGCCACCACATCATCACTTTCTTCCTTGGCTTTAACTTCCAAGGCGCTAGAAATTTCTTCTTCAATTTTCTGGTACTGCTTGAAGATTTTCTGCCAGTTACTAATGGAAATTAAATAATATTTTACCGTCAGCTTCTCATCTAAAGCCAGAAAATTAACAGCCTCCATCGCCTTTAAATTTGGCTCTACCATGCCGATGCTAATCTCTTTATGCTCGCGCGCAAAACAAACAATATTATAAGTCCGAGCAATTTCTTCGGGTAAAAAATTTAAAACCTCCTCAGGAATAGCTTCATCGGTATGGGCGTGATAAGGAAGGTTGTATAAATCAGCCTTAGCCTCAGTCAACTGTTCTTCATTTAATATTTTTTTTTCCAATAAAAAATTAGGCAGCTCTTTTTTAGCGGCCACGGCTTGCGCTTTCAGCTCTAGAGCCTGTTCGGCACTAATTAATTTTTTTTCCTGCAATATGAGCAGAAGCTGATCTTGCTGGTCCATAGTTAAAAATAGAGGCTAGCAACTAATTTTCATCCTTTTCTTTTACTAAAAAAGGGTTGGCGTTGCCAAGATAAACTGCTTGCCAGGCTGGAGCCTGTAAATTAGTATTATTGGGGACAGGCTTGCCCACTTGGTTAAAATCAAAATAAATGACGTTATCTGATAATTTTTCGAAATTTTTATTATCTAAAATTTCCAAATTAATAACACTAGCGGCCGAAGCATGCAAGACGGTTTCACCCGCAGTCTGTTCCGCACCAAAAACTCGCGCGCTCAAATAAGAAAGCAAGCGATCTTTAAAAGCAAAAATTAAAATACCAACAATTAAAAGAGTGCCGATTAAAATGTAGATACTGGCGCTACGGCGAGAAGACATAAGAAAGCTTATTTAAAATAATAAGTATAAAAAATAATATGAGCGGTTTTTTCGGAAGGATCAAAAGTTAATGATTGAATATCAATTAATTGCAAGTGCCCCTCAATCAAAGGCAAAAGGTTTTTTAAAGCAGAATAATCAGTGGCAATTAAAGCCATTTCCGCCTGAATAACGCCAACATGAGCAGCATTGGGAATCGATAAAATACTCTGATCTTTAGCCGCTAAAGGCTCCGTACTACCATCCCCTTCTCCTATTTTAGTCAGACTCATACTGCTAAGGATTAAACCTTTCTGCAAAAGAATATCTTCCAGTTCACCAAATAATTTTTCCTTAGCATATTCATTGGGTAAAACAGCGTTAACGCGGGCAATATCATTATCGTCAATCTGATGATAAAGATCGGCAGCGGCCTTAAGATCGGCTAATTTTTGTCGCTGTCCTTGATAAAATTGTTCCTGTTGCGCAATGTTATCTCGAATAGCAACTAGGGTAATTTCAAATTTAGGCTTAATCGCTAAAAAATAGGCACCAGCTAAAAAAATAATAACAACAAAAACTACCAATAGATTAAAATTGGCATTAAGAAAAATATTCAAGTTATTCTGATTATTTTTTTTGGGAGGAGGAGTAACGGGCATAATTTATCTACTTCAAATTTGATTTAAATAATGAAGGCTCAACTTTCAAGCTTAAAACAAAATTAACATCAGCTACCGCATTTTTTTCCTGATCAGGACTATCTGAACGTTCAGTGTCGGCGCTATCGACCCGGGCAGAAATTACCGCCGGATCTTCTAAAAGCGCCCGCGTTTGCCAACTGACATCCCGGAAAGTTTTAGCGGTCGCCCCTAATTCATAAACACCGTTGGCACTGCCGGAAAAACTATTATAGTTAACGCTGCTAAGAGTATTTTTCTCCAACCAATTAAAAAAGTTGGTCCAGTAAATATGATTATCCAGTAAAGCTTCCGTTAAATCCAGGCGCTGTTTAAAAGCTAAAATTTCGTCAGACTCACCCTTCATCGTCTTAATCTCTGTAGAAACCTGATTAAACTTGGCCTCTGTTGCGAGAACTCTTTCATTCTCATAATCTGACCACCAATTAAGACCAAGATAAATTTCTGCAATAAAGATGGCCGCGATAAACAAAGAAAAAAGGAGGGTGCCAAGATGTTTACCAAAATCAAAATCAACCGGAATTTCGTTCTTGATTAAATTCACTTCCAACACCTTAGGATTCTGAGAAGAATCTGCCAGCTGCTGGGCGACGCTTTTATTCTTTTTTAATTTGAAATTTAACACATCGACAAATTTAAGAAATTTCTCTTAAAGCAAGTCCGGCCGCTACCGCCAACTTCGGACCCACTTCCGCAATAATCGGCTTCATTTCCGCGGGATAAATAATACGGCTAAAGGGATCACCAATAATAACTTGGAGGTTGAGACGGTGGGAAAGGTAGTCGGCTAAATTCATAAGCAGGGCGCCACCGCCAGACAAGATAACTTTTTCAATTTTACGCCCGCCGCCGTTGCTTTGAAAAAATTCCCGCATGTACTCAATTTCATGAATAACCGGGGCTAAAGCCTTAACAATTAGTTGTGGTAATTCCTCTTTGGAAGAATCGGATAAAGAAGCGCTGAGATCAAATTTAAATTGTTCTGCTTGGTTAAAACTAAGGCCTAATTTTTCCGCTAAAGCCGCAGTCACGGTGCCGCCACAAATTTCTAAGCTGCGATTTAAGACGGGAATGCTTTCTTGCACGACAGACAAATCGGTACTATTAGCACCAATTTCAACAATCATCACAGTAGACGGATCATTACCCATCAAACCGCGGACCAAAGAAAAAGTTTCAGTTTCCAGGCTGGCTAATTCCAATTTAGCTAGACGAAAAATTTCAATATAACGACGCACCAGTTTTTTCGGAGAGCCGGTTAAAAATACCCTCGCCCCTTCTTTGTCCTGCTGTGTGCCGGGCACCATTTTCCAATCTAAAATCATTTCTTCAACCGGCAAAGGAATAACTTTCTTTGCCTCCTCCGCTACGGCCGCATCCATATTCTTTTTATCGGTTGGGGGCAAATTAATAATTGAAGAAAAAACAGAAAAAGTCGGCAAAGAAGCGGTGACGCGGCGCGCCTTAATGTTCGCTTCCGCCTTCACTTTTAAAATTGCTTGCGCTAAATAATTAATGTCATCAATCTTGGTAAAATTAACACCGCTGACATTTTCACTAAAAGCGTAATTAGAGAGGTATATCTGTTTACCCTTTTTCCTCAGCTCCACCATCTTTAAAGAAGAGTCGCCGATATCAATACCCAGAAATAAATTGTCATCCGCCGAAGAAAATAAACCCATAAGTAGATAAAATTATCGTAAAACCGAACTGGCCGCAAAATTGTATTCTCTTTGCTTCTAGTATATAATATTTAAAGACGACCGACAAGGAAAAATGGAAAAATGACAATCTCTAAAGTCGACGCCTAACATCTATTATTGTATCACAAATTCCGTAAATAAAAAACAAGAATATGGGTTTTATCACTAAATACAAAAAAATCCTGCTTATCCTCGCCTTCCTAGGCTTAGTGGTCTTGCTTGGCTACCTCTTATGGCGATTTTTTTTCCAAAATCCGATAACCAGTAATCCTGATAACCCCGAAGGCGGCAACATCGGCGGCCTTGAACTGGCAGGCGAAGGCACCGGTAACTTTTCCTCCACCACCGGCAATGGCCGGCTAGATGCTAGCGGTAATGTTATTAAGACCGAGCCCAACCAAAACCAACCCAGCACCGGCGCTCCTACTGGCTCTGAGGCTAGTGATTTAGCGGTGGGCGGTTTAACCAAAACCAAAGAAATAACTAAAGACCGAGCACTTGACCCCATTATGGCCAGTGACGGCCAACTTCGCTTCTACAATGATGCCGACGGTAAATTTTATAAACTTGATGCTAATGGCGACTTAGTCACTCTCAGCGATAAAGTCTTCCATCAAGTACAAAATGTCACCTGGTCTACACAAGGAGATAAAGCAATTTTAGAATATCCTGACGGTTCAAAAATAACCTATGACTTCAACACTCAAAAGCAAGTAACTCTCCCGAAACACTGGGAAGATTTTTCCTTTTCTCCTGATGGTGCCAGTATTAGTGCCAAAAGTATGGGTGATGATGTAGAAAACCGCTATTTAATCGTCTCAAATGCTGACGGCTCCCGCGCTTCTTCTTTAAGCGCTATCGGCAATAACGCTGATGATGTCTATCCTATCTGGTCTCCCAATAATCAAGCGGCAGCGATGTATACTCGCGGTCTCGACTTTAATCGTCAAGAAGTATTTTTCGTCGGTCTTAACGGCGAAAACTTTAAATCAACGGTAATTAATGGCCGGGGCTTTGAACCGCAATGGTCTGATACCGGCGACAAACTTCTCTACAGCGTCTACAGCAGCGACACCAACATGAACCCCAATCTCTGGATTGTTAATGCTCAGGGAGATAATATCGGCCAAAATCGCACCAATATCGGCTTAAATACTTGGGCAAGCAAATGTACTTTTGCCACTAATGATGAAATTTACTGCGCTGTACCGAATAATCTCCCGCAAGGGGCTGGCCTCTTCCCCGAACTAGCCGATAAAACGCAAGACAATTTATATAAAATTGATCTTAAAACTGGGGTTAAAAAACTAATCGCTGTCCCCGAAGGAGTTACCAATGTCTCCAGTATCATGGTTGCCGACGGTCAAAATCAACTTTACTTTACCGATAAAACTAGCGGCCGTATCTACGAAATAAAATTAAAATAAAAAAATTTAAATAAAAAAGCCGGCGCCAAACGCTGGTTTTTTAATTGTGCTTATGAATTTTAATTTTAAAAATATTTTATCCCGCTTAGAAAACCAGTTGCTACCGCCTCAATGTGCTGCCTGTGGGCGTAACGGTTCACCTTTATGCCCAGCCTGTCGAGCAAAAATACGCATTTTCAAACCTATCTGCCAGCTTTGTGGTCGCCCTAGTTTCTTAGGACTTTTCTGCTCTAACTGCCAAAAACAAGCCCAGACACAATATGCCTTCAATGGAATCTTTTCTTATGGCTACTACTCCGACCCCATCTTACGCGCCGCCTTGCGGGCTTTGAAATATCAAGGAATCCGTAATCTCGGAATAATTTTGGGGAAAATGTGGGGCCGGAAAATATTAAGCCAAGCTCAAAAGATAAAGTCGCCCCTAATTATTCCCATTCCCCTACATCCGCGCCGGCAAAGAGCCAGGGGATTTAATCAATCTTTAGAAATTGCTAAAGGCATTGCGATGATAACCGATTGGCCAATAAGCCAAGAATTAAAACGACTTTCCTACCAAACTCCCAGCGCTCACAATTCTTATCAAGCCAGATTAAAGCAGAAAAAAATATTTTTCCACCAACCAGCCGACTTACAGGATTGGACGATATTCTTAGTGGACGACATTATAACCACAGGATCAACCGCTAACCATGCCGCCCAAGCTCTCCGGCAAGTTGGCGCCAAAGATATAATTATTGCCAGCATCGCCCAAAGCCTCTAAAAAGAATTTTAAACCATTGACAATACCGCCAGTATAGTATATACTTAATATATACATTGTATATATTAATCTACAAATGGTAAAAATATGAATTCAACAGTTATCAACATTAAAACAGATATTAAAGTAAAGAAAGAGGCTCAAAAAATAGCCGCCGACTTAGGTTTAAGTTTAAGCGGGGCAATTAATGGATTCTTAAAACAACTTATCCGTGATAAGACAATTTTATTTACTCTAAATGAAAATAAGCCCAGTGACTATTTGTTGTCTTCTATCAAAGAATCAAGAGATGAGAGAAAGAAAGGTAATTTTCATTCTTTTAAAGATACTCAGTCTGCTCTTAAGTTTTTGGATAATAAATAATCTATGCAGATTGAATATTCCAAAAGATTTATTAAGGAATTTAAAAAATGTCCCGAAAATATTAAAACTAATTTTAAAAAAAGATTGGAGACTTTTATTAATGATCCATATAATTCTATATTGAACAATCACCCCCTAATTGGTGAACTAAAAAATTATCGCAGCCTTAATATTACCGGCGATTGGCGAGCTATTTTTGAAGAAATAAATGGAGGTAAGATTATTTATTTTGTAGCTATTGGCACGCATAGCCAATTATATTCATCCTAAAACTTAGGCTTAATTGAAGAATATCCCTCCCAGTGCCCCTTCGCTTCCCTTTACAAATTAAAAAAATTAGACTACAATAAAAAAGACTTATCTGATTGTCGCGCCCACCAAGCTCGAGGCTAAACAGCCGTTTTTCCAACTAAAGCGGAAAACCTAAAGAAAAGTCAAAAATCAAAGTGCTCCCCGAAAAGGGAGAAGCTGGGTGGAACCGCGAGGCTAGAATCAGTCCCGTCCCGGCAAAAACAGTATTGCTGTTTTTGCGAGGAGGGGACTTTTTTTATGCTCAATTAATAAATTAATTTTAAAAATATGAATAACATTGAAACCAAGCGCCACTCTTTAGCTCACTTACTGGCAGCGGCGGTTAAAGAAATGTGGCCTCAAGCCAAACTGGCCATCGGCCCGGCCATTGAAAATGGCTTCTACTACGACATTGACTTTGGCGAAGAAAGTATTAGCGATACCCAACTAAGAAACATCGAAAAAAAGATGGCTCACCTTGCCAAACAAAATCTATCTTTTATTAGAACTGAAAAAGATATTGAAGAGGCAATCGCCTGGGCAGAAGCCGAAAAAGACCCTTACAAAGAGGAGATTTTGCGCGACCTAAAAACTCAAGGAGAAAAAATTGTCAGCTTCTACCAAGTTGGGGCTTTCACTGATCTTTGCCGCGGTCCACACGTGGAAAATACTAAGGAAATAAAGACCAACAGCTTTGCCTTAGATAAGCTGGCGGGGGCCTACTGGCGCGGCGATGAAAAAAATAAAATGCTCACCCGTATTTACGGCCTGGCTTTTGATACTAAAGAAGAATTAGACGCCTATAAACAAATGATGCTTGAGGCCGAAAAAAGAGATCACCGCAAACTCGGCAAAGAACTAGATTTATTCATGAATCATGAATTTGCTCCTGGCATGCCCTTCTTTCTGCCTAAAGGCATGGTGCTTTTACAAGAATTAATCAGATTTATCCGCACCTATTCCTATGGACCTGGCTATCAGGAAGTCCGCACCCCTCAGATTCTCAACGCCGAACTATGGAAAATTTCCGGCCACTGGGATCACTATCAGGAAGACATGTTCTGTCTGCACCACGCCGAAGATGATATTGATTTAGGTATTAAGCCAATGAATTGTCCGGCGCACATGCTCGTCTTCAAACGCGACCTAAAATCGTACAAAGAACTGCCCCTACGCTTAGCCGAAACCACCACTCTCTACCGTAACGAAAAATCCGGCACTTTACACGGCCTAACTAGGGTGCGCAGTCTCTCCCAAGATGATTCTCATATTTTTGCAAGACCTGACCAAATTTTAAGCGAAATCGCTACTCTGCTTGATAAAATTAAAAATATTTATCAAATCTTTGGCTTAGAAATAGATGAAATCCATCTCTCTACTCGCCCCGAAAGTTTCTTAGGCGAACGCTCCGTCTGGGATGAAGCCGAAAGTAACTTGAAACAAGCCTTAGAAGATGCCTCCCTAGAATATCAAATCAACGAAGGCGATGGCGCCTTCTACGGCCCCAAAATTGACGTCAAAGTTAAAGATGTTATTGGTCGACAATGGCAACTAGCAACTATTCAACTCGACTTCCAGTTGCCGGCCCGTTTTGAATTAAAATATACCGATGCTGATGGCAGTTCTAAAACACCAGTCGTTATCCACCGCGCCATCTTAGGATCAATGGAGCGCTTCTTGGGGGTAATTATCGAACACTATGCTGGTGCCTTCCCGGTTTGGCTCTCCCCAGTTCAAGTTAAATTAGTGTCCGTAGCCGAAACCCATATTCCCGCCTGCCGGGCCTTAGGGGAAGAATTAAGAAAAGAAGGAATAAGAGTAGAAATCGATGAAAATAACGAAACTGTCGGCAATAAAATCAGAAAAGCTGTTAATGAAAAAGTGCCATATATGCTCGTTATTGGCGATAAAGAGGCGGGAGCGCCGGACTTAGCTGTCCGCGACCGCGGCGTCCAAGAAACCAGAACTATCAGCCGAGCTGACTTTATTAAAGAATTACGAGAAAAAATTGAAAAATACCAATAAAACAACCATGGCAAAAATAGGCGGAAATTTCCTTTCCGCCTATTTTTATGATAAAATTTGGTTACTAAAAAATAAGATAATAATTTTATGAATAAAAATAAAAGCGCCATCACCGCCCTGGTGATTATCATCGGCCTGGTGGCAATAGTGGGGTTATTCTTTCTTAGTCGCCAAGGGGATAATAAAAAGACAGCGCCGACAGAAAACGACATGATTCTTTTCTACAGCCTCTCCTGCCCTCATTGTCAAAATGTGGAAAAATATATTGAGGACAACGCGGTCACAGAAAAATATAGTTTTGACCGTTTAGAGATTTCCAACAACCGCGATAATAGTGCTAAACTGGTGGAAAAAGCAAAAATTTGCGGTTTAGAAACACAGGGACTAGGCGTTCCCTTTCTCTGGACTGGTGAAAAATGCCTAATGGGCGACGCCGACATTATTGAATTCTTTAAGAAATAGCTTTATGAAGAATAAATATTTATTAACCGCTAGCGCTCTTTTGCTCTGGCCCACTTTAGCCGCTAAAGCCGTCTGCCCTGTCTGCGTAGTTGCCGTCGGCGCCGGCTTAGGACTGTCTGAATATCTTGGAATTGACGACAGTATCGCCGGCATTTGGATCGGCGGCTTGCTCATCGCCATGAGCGCCTGGACAATTAATTACTGTGAGAAGAAAAAATGGCTGCAAAGCTACCGTTCTTGGCGCGACTCCCTGATTGTTATCGCCTACTACCTAATGGTTATCTGGCCCCTTTATGCCCAAGACTTTATTGGCAACCCCTTCAACCGTCTCTTTGGTTTAGATAAGCTCGCTCTCGGTATTGCCGCCGGCAGCGTTGGCTTTGCCTTAGCGGCTTGGGGTTATGAAATTATAAAAAAGAAAAACAATGGCCGTGCCCACTTTCCTTTTGAAAAGGTGGTTTTGCCAGTAAGCGTCCTCGCCCTGCTGAGCCTATTATTCTATTTTTTAAGTAAATAAAAATATGAACAACGAACATAACCCGGTTAAAAATCTCCAAGAGTTTATCGAAAAAGTCGATAACATGAAGAAACAAGAAAAAATGGACCTGTCTTCTGACCAAGACCTAAGCATTGCCATCATGAACTTAGTGGGGATTGAGGAGCACCTCTTCTTCAGTGGCGCTAAAACCGGAAAAAATGAATATTATAATCTCATCAATGAAGTCAGAGAAATGCGCAAAGACCTCTTAAAAAAAATTATTAAAGAATATGAAGGCGAAGTCTGGTGTATTTCTAAGCACCTGCTCGCCGCCAGCTACCGTTTGATGGAGGTCGGCACCAAGCAGCTAAGTCGCGGACAGAAAGAAGATGCCTACGAGCTCTTCAACAAAGCTTACGAACTATATTCCCTATTCTGGGGATTAAACATGAAAATTATCAGCCCCGGAGATGTCAAAAAAATTGATGACCAATCACTAGATAAACACGATCGGGAGAAAAAAGGTTTTGCCGGCAAACTCGGCGAATTAGTGCGCAAAGCCATTAACTGCTGTATTGAATAAAACTTTAGTCGAACAAAAAAGAACTCAAGTCGAGTTCTTTTTTAAATACCAGAGATGATAAGTATTATTTCCCGACCAATAAAACAATCTTTTCTTTCTCGTTAATCGGCAAATGGTAGCCGCTTTCATACACCCTAATAGCGGCAAATAAACGGGCGGAAGGATAACGAAAATTATAACCATAGCGAGTGCCAGGATCATTGGTAACAAATTCGTCAGTCTCAGCATCATAGCCGGTAATAACTAAAAGATGGCGCTCCGGACCAGGAGCGGTAAAATGAGGATTTTTCAAAGCCTGGCCATTAGTAGGAGCCAAAATAATCTTCCCTGCTTGCAAAGCCGTAATTAAATCTTGAGCATTATCTAAAGTGGCCACCTCGACTTTATTATAATCATAGTAATCCTTAAAAATCCTTGAAGCCACCTCTTCAATGCGAACATCGCGATATTCGCCATATTCTTCTTTTTGCCAATCGGATAAAGCAATAATCTCTTTAGCGGCGGCCGATGGACTCAAGTCTAAGCTACCGCGCGCCCAAGCAATGGCCATCATCGCCCCCGCCTCCTCGCAACCATCTTGCTGGCGGTCATCAGACCAGTCGCCTAAAGGAGCCTGAGAACTAAAAGGAACAGATAAAAAAACGCTCTCATCGGAAACTAAAGGGGTGACCGTCGACGGCGTGCTTGTTACGAGCATAACTTTAGTCTCTGGAATGACCGGCGCTAAAACCTCTTTCTCTGCCATCGTTTCTAAAACTTTAGGCAAGGAAAAATCAGCCGCTGGATCCTGCAAAAACTGCGGATAAAAAAGAAAAAAAATAATTACTAGAGAAACAAGAATTTTAAACATTATTTATTTAATCGCGGCGGCAACGGCCGGAGCGATGCGTTCATCAAAAGGATCGGGTAAAATTTTATCCGGGCTTAAATCCAAAACTAAGGCTGCTAAATTTTCTGCCGCCCGCACCAGCATCTCGTCGCTGATATGCTTAACGCCGTTGTCTAAAGCTCCACGGAAAACTCCGGGGAAAATTAAGACATTATTAATCTGATTCTTAAAATCACTGCGACCGCTTGCTACTACAAAAGCGCCGGCGGCCTCGGCTTCGGCCGGCATTATTTCCGGAGTCGGGTTAGCTAAAGCAAAAACAATCGCTTGCGACGCCATTGCCTTAACCATCTCCGCGCTCACTAAGCCCGCCGAAGAAACGCCGATAAATATATCTGCCCCCACCAAAACTTCCGCTAAAGATCCCTGGCGCTTAGAGGAATTGGTGATAGCGGCTAAGGATTCTTTTTCAACATCCAGATCAGGGCGCCCGGCATAAATAGCTCCTTGGCGGTCACAGGCAATAATATTTTTAAGGCCATAGCCCAACAAAAGGCGAGCAATGGCGTTACCGGCAGCTCCAGCTCCGCTCAAAACTACTTTTACCTCTGCTTTATCGCTTCCCCTTAACTTCAAAGCATTAATTAAAGCCGCTAAGACTACCGCAGCTGTTCCGTGCTGATCATCATGCATCACTGGAATATCCAACTCCGCCTGCAAGCAACGTTCAATTTCAAAACAACGCGGGGCGGCGATATCTTCTAAATTAATCCCTCCAAAAACCGGAGCAATTTGCTTCACCGCTTTAATAATTTCTTCTGAGTCTTGGGTGTCTAAACAAATAGGAAAAGCATCAACACCAGCGAATCTTTTAAACAAAGCGCACTTCCCCTCCATCACCGGCAAAGCGGCCTCTGGCCCGAGATTGCCCAAACCTAAAATAGCACTACCATCACTCACGACGGCGATAGTTTTTCCTTTGATAGTGTGGGTATAAGCCAAACTCTTATCGGCGGCGATAGCGTTGCAGACAGCGGCGACGCCGGGAGTATAGGCTAGCGAAAGATCGTGTTTATTATCTAAAGATACTTTCAAAGACGTGCCAATTTTGCCCCCGCTGGTAAGGTGTAAAGCTAAAGATTCAGCATTTAAATCAGACATAAGAAACGGACGGGCACGATTAATGAGAATGAAGGGCCCGCAAAATTAATTAATAAGAGTTAATACATAGTAGCAGAAAAAAGCCTAAAACAAAAGGCCCGGCAAGCCGGGCCTTTTTTAAAACCAATCAAATTATTGCATCAAAACTGCTTCTAAAGCGGACGAACCGCCATCTTCAATCATAATTTCGGCCGTGCTAGTTGAAACAGTATTAGGAAGACAAGCTTTTAGGCTGGCCTGATAGGTCTTCCAGGCTGCCTGCTGGGCCTCTTTGGCCTTATTCATAATTTCTTTGTGCTTCATTTGAAAATTTTTAACGCAAATATTTAAATTTTCGCGCTGATTTTCCAAGCTTGCAATCGCATTTTTTTGACATTCGCCGCGAGCGGTAATAGCCGCATTTAATTCTGTTGCCGTCACTGTAACGCGAGCTTTAAGAGCTTCATCCTTCGCATCAATAGCGGCGGCCACACACGCTCTCATTTCTGCAGTTATTTCCCGATACTTAGGGCTATTTTTTACCTCGTCTTTGTCATCACTATTTTTCTTCACTCCCCACAAAGAATTGCCCACTTTCTGAATCCTCTCATACAAACCAATAAACTGCGGGGCTAAAATCTTTTCCAACTGACCACGATTATTATCAGCTGAGACATTTTCATTTTTTCTTAAAGATTCGTCCGCTTCTTTTTTTTCAGATTTTTCTGCCTTTTCCATTTTTTCTAAACGAATGCCGAATAAAGCACCGTTCTCCTTTTTAATAACCCGAAAATACCTAATTTGATCAGGAGAAGAAATTTTTTCTAAACTACCGGCGGCAGTTAATAATGCCGCATTCTGACTATCGTCATTTTCCGCCTGCGCTGGTAAAAAAGCGAAAACGGAAAAAACTAAAGCTAAAAGCAAAGTTAAAGCTAATATTTTTTTCATAAATTTAATAATTAGTTATTAGATTTATATTATAGCAAAAAATAGAGGAAAAGACAACAAATAGGCCATCCTTGTGAAGAGACTAAAAATAAGTTAAAATAACAAGGCTTAAAAATAAAAATATGACTAATGACAATAATAAAGAGAAAATGCTCAAACCGCTGTTAAAAATGGCGGCGCCGATCATTCTCGTCCAACTATTCCAGGTCGCCTATCAATTTACTGACGCTTTCTGGGTGGGGCGCCTTGGTGAAAAAGCGATGGCAGCTGTTACAATGAGCATGCCCATTCTCTTTTTTATGACCAGTCTCGGTATCGGCCTAGCGGTTGCCGGCTCTACCCTAGCCGCTCAATACTTTGGTGCCAAAAATGAAAAAATGCTCAGCCATGCCGCCGCCCAGACCATGCTGATGGTTTTAATAATCTCCGCCCTCTTCAGCCTCATTGGCTACATTTTTGCCCCAGAGATTCTCAAGCTCCTGAGAACCGATGCAAACATTCTTAAAGACGCCCAGGCCTATCTTCGTATTTCTTTTCTGGGATTAATCTTTAATTTCTGTTTCTTCATTTTCCAATCAATTATGCGCAGTATCGGCCGACCGCAAACTCCGGTCTATATTGTCATCGGCACGGTAGTCTTAAACTTCGTCCTTGACCCTCTCTTCATGTTCGGCTATGGCCCCATCCCCGCCCTCGGCGTAACCGGCGTTGCCCTGGCTACTATCGGCACCCAAAGCATCGCTGCGTTTATCGGGCTAAGCATGCTCTTTGCCGGCAAACATGGCATTCACCTCCACTACCGAGACTTTCTTCCTGACTTCGCTTTTATTAAACGGGCCTTCTGGCTGGGCCTACCGGCCTCCATTGAACAATCTGCTCGTAGTTTAAGTCTCAGCATTATTACTGCCCTAATCGCCGCCTTCGGCACCTTAGCAGTCGCCGCCTATGGTGTCGGCACCAACATCCTGCAATTAATGCTGATGGTCTCTTTCGGCTTAGCTGGAGCTAATGCCGCTTTAGTCGGTCAAAGTTTGGGAGCAGGACAAGCGGCTCGAGCCAAGCGCTTCGCTTTGCTTAGCTTAAAAATATCTTTCCTCAGCTTCAGCTTCCTCGGCTTGATTTCCTTTATTTTCGCGCCTCTGTTAATTGGCTTTTTCGTACCTAACGATACCGCCGTTATCACCGCTGGCGCTCATTATCTCCGCTTTATCGCCCCCATTTTCGGTCTCATTGGCCTGCAAATTATCATCGGCAGCACTTTACAAGCAGCCGGCAGCACCACCAAAGCGATGACTCTGACTCTTATCTCGCAATGGATAGTCCAAATTCCCCTTATCTATCTGCTCTCCCGTTTCAGCAGTTTAGGCATAGATGGATTGTGGTTGGCCTTCCCTCTTACCAACGTCATTATGGCCGCAGTTTATTTAATCGTGTTTAAGCGCAGTGCCTGGGAAAAGAAAAAATTAATTTCTGAAGAGGAAAGACTGAGCGAACAGGCTCGACAAGAGGCGGAACTGGAAACAGCCATCCCTTTAGAGAGTTAAAAAATTAAAAGTTTAAAATAACCTACCGAGCCCTGACGGACTCGGTATTTTATAACTCAAGCTTCGCTTGTCCGCTATCCTCTTGCCCCTGAAGCTG
>Ga0172367_10002512_pt1 | contig 25043 bp, 24 predicted proteins | sample Lak10m_FD_114542 | JGI IMG/M metagenome (GOLD analysis project Ga0172367, IMG submission 114542) | Freshwater microbial communities from Kabuno Bay, South-Kivu, Congo - kab_022012_10m | ecosystem: Environmental > Aquatic > Freshwater > Lake | place: Democratic Republic of the Congo: South-Kivu...
TTTCCAAAGAAATTAGAAGTACGTTTTTATCAGCTAGCAACATATTGGTTGCAATGTTTCCCAATACAATTGATTTACCTACATTTACTTGACCTGCAAAAACTGTAAGAGTTTTAGGAAATAGACCTCCCTCTGTCTTGTCATCAAAAAATTTCCAACCAGTAGGAATTGGATTATAAATTGCGACCAGCTCTTTAATATGTTTGTCGATGTCTTCAAAATACCAATGTCCAAGATTCTCTTTAAGAGTTATGTTGTAGGCTTTTTCAAAATCGACCAATGTTTCTTCAATAGAAAACGATTGATCAGAAAATTTGTCTGCAACATTGAGAATTGTTTTATAAATAAATCTTTCTTTTAAGAACTTTTCAGTGTTTGATATTAACTCATCTTTATTAAAGGGTCCTTGTAGAGTTGACAACTTTGCTTTGACATCAGCCAATGCCTTTTTATCTTCTTCGGAAGTAAGACGAGCTTTTATCTCCGTGAGTGTTGGTATTGTGCCTCGCTCATTAAAAAACTGACTAATACTTCCTACGACTCTGCCAATGTTTTTATCAGTAAAAAACGATGGTTCAATGTAAGATATTACCGAACTTAGATACTCAGAATCTCCTAGAGCATTATAAAGAAGAATTGTTTCAAAGAAATCTAGATCTAGTTTGTTTGGAGTTTGAACTTTGCTCATTCTTCGTCATTCTCATCTGCTGCTTCATCTGAGTCAACAGCTCCATAACGAAGCTCTTCTTGTAGTTTTTGTTCGAGAGCGGGACAGACTTTTTCCCAGAATACTGGATCTTTCTCGATGTTTTTTCTGTATCCAACGCTCTCTCCTTGGAATTGATAAGTCTTGCCGGCTTGTTCTATCACTCCAAGAGCTAATGCCAAATCAAACAAACCAGTATTAGAATCAAGACCGGTTTTAAAGTTAAGGTACAATTCTGTTTTAAGAAAGGGAGGCACTATGCGATTTTTGATAGTCATAGCACTCATGGTCACCCCTGAGACATTGTTTGCAATAGCAATTGAATCCTCATCTGGATTTTCAGAGACCTTTTCGTTACGCGTGGCGAGTTGAACTAACACAGACGCTAGATAAATTGGTCCTTTGCCTCCCGCTTGGTTTTTAATTAACGAAGGAAACATTTCCATTCCTTCGTAAATATGATTTGAAAATAGAATTGGTACTCCAGCTTTAGCAGCCTTGTATGTAATAGACCTCATCATACTTTTAGTGGCCTTTGCACGTTGTCCCACATCCGCGGCGTCTTTGCCTTTACGAGCATCTTCGATTTCTTTCGATGAAGCAAGATTTCCTAATGAATCTATCGAAATAATAAATTTAAGATTTGGATCATTAGCTGCAATTACGTTATCTAAAAACGTAGAAATTTGATTACGGCACTCTTCAATTGTTTCGACAGGATAGTATTTTGTTTTCTTCAAATTCATTCCGACATTTTTAGCACTTTGCTTATCTACAGCAACCTCAGAATCCCAAATAACGGCAATATATCCTTTCTTTTGAGCGTTAGCCAACACTTTGTTAATAATAAGAGTCTTTCCTGCACCAGATGGACCTGCAAAACCTGTGATTCGGCCAACAGGAACTCCTTTGTGCAAGGAACCAGAAATAATTGCATTCAATGCCTTAGAACCTGTATCAATCCAATCAGAAGGAGTTGAAATGGATGCATCTTCAAGCATCACACCGTCAGGATTCATTTTATCAATATCGCCAAATATGTCTTTAAGATTACTCATACGCAAACACTATCTACTACCTTTTGTTTTATTCAACAAAAAGAAAAGACCTCCGAAGAGGCCTTTTCTGCAGTCGACTCTTTAATTGGAAATTATTCGTCGAAAAGTTTTACAACTTCGGGATCTTTTTGCTGAACCTGTTCGGCTACTTTAAACATTTGTTCGTATTGAGCAAGAAATTGCTCAGCAAACGAAATTTCATCAGAAACTGTAATGTTTGCCTTTTTATAGTTCCATACAGTTGGTTGAGTTCTATCTGATTGAAATTCTCTAAAAAACAAAGGCAAAATTTGCAATTGCAATTGATTTGTTTGAGGGTTAGCCTGAACATGAACAAGGGCAGGATTTTCAATTGAGAGAGTTGCATCGTCTTGTTTTGCAACCTTTCCAATGATAGTACGGCCAATGTTGTCTAGGAATACAGTTAGTTGTTTGTTTGTAGTGCTCATAATTTTTTCTTCTTTTTTACTTTATTAGAGAAAGTTTCAAGTTCAACAATTTTTGCTATATATTGTAAAACTTTTTCTCCTTTGCTTGTCAATAACACCCGATCATCTGATGCAATATATGTAATATCATAAACATCCAGCATGTACAAAAAATCTTCCAGTATTTCGTTGTCGAGAAATTCGTCAATGTAACAATCGTTTTCAGTAATGCCTTTGAGAGTGTAGTACAATTCTTCGTACGTTAAAGCTTGAAACAATTGTTCTGCTGCATACATAGAATTAATTTAATCAATCTTCCCCAAACATGTCAAATAAATCAGTTTGAATCTCTTTACCGATTTCTGGCAACGACCAACCAATTGCCTCGTAAAGACGTTCCGTTGGTTGAGTAACCAATTTTGAAAACATTTTATCCCAGTCAATCTTTATATTGAATTCCTCAGGAAGTTCGGAAACATAAGTTATAGCATCTAGTCCGTATTTGTTTTTTGCGCAGTAAAGTTTCTTTACCTTTTGTCCAGCTTGAACCGCTTCGTATCTATCATCTAGCTTGAGCTCTTTAATGAGAATATTATAAGCTATGGCTCCCTTAACATGTGAGGGAGTTTTGTTTTGAAATTTATAAAGCGAAGCTCCTTCTGAATATTTTTCTAAATTATTAATTGAAGTTCTAGCAGCAATATCGTTCGGATCTAGTTTTTGGAAGCAGTCATAGCTTTTTCGATATACCTCATTTGTTTCTTTAAAATTTTGAGTAAGCAATGCCGTCTTAATGATGTTTTCAATAAATTTTTTGACTTTTTTGGGAGTTGTCGAACGAGCTAGCTCAATGCCTGTGTATTTAAATTTGTCTACACTGACTCCTTCTTCATCCAAGACGTGCAATATGTAACGTTTTTTCTGCAAAAAGATTCCGACGTCTGCAATTACCTCTCTTTTAAAGACGTATCTCGGATCTACAGAAAATAATTCTTTCCTAGCCCATTCAAGAATTTCTGTATTGACATGTTTGTCTAGCTTGTCTACAATTTCATGAACTTTGGGATTTACTTCATTTTTTATTAATAAAGGAATTTGTAGTTTGTCCAACAATGGTTGGATAGAAACATAAAGTGAATTGTGAATTAATACATCGTTTGCAAAAAACGTGTGTTCTGTATCGTCAGACATTTCTATGTCGTACACATACTCATCGTCAAAATCCCCTATACATTCTACCTTTTCTATATCAACTATTTTGTAATTAAAACCGTTATTCATTTAAAAAATCTATACATTGTTTGATAATTTGTTCTTTATTCTCTATAAAGTCACTTTCCCAAATTAACAAAACTTTACAACCAAATTCATTGCTTAGCGTTTTATTTCTGTTTAATGTATTTTCAAATAATGCTTGCGCAGTAGCTTTTGCTTGAGGATTGTAAAAACCAGGTTTGTATTTTTTAGGATTTCCGTGCCAGTAGTCTCCAGCAAACTCAATGACTTTATTTGAAAAGGCACAATAAAAATCTACAAACATCGTTTTATAACCTTTTTTTGCAAAAAAATATTCATAGTTTTTTGAATCAAAAAACACGCTAGCTCGTCTCTCTATAGACAACAACTCATCGACTTTTTCAAATAATTGATTTGCTAAATTAGATTGTCTCCGATAACGAGCTTTTTGTTTAGCCAGACTTTCCCATTTTTCTTTGCCTATAATTTCTCCGTATCTTTGAACAAAGGTATCTAGCGTATTAACTTTTCGATTGCAAACTTCTTTAAATTTTTTTGTTCCTTCGACAGTTCCGTATTTTTCTATGAAATACTCTTGGGTTACACCTGCATAGCTTTGTCTTCGTCGATAATCGTCCCATTTTTTTGAGCCAATGTCATCTCCGTGACGTTTAATAAAGTTTTGCTTTGTAGAGGCTCTGGTGTTGTTATAGAGGTCGTATTGTTCTTTTGTCCAGCCGTATTTTTTATGTTTGTATTCAAAGCTATTCGAGTAAGCTTGTTTTTGTTTGTATTGATCCCACCTTTTATTACCTTCTAATTCTCCGTATTTTTTTATAAAGTTTTTTAAAGTTACTTTTCTGAGCTCTATAACATTTTTACAATACAGCTGTTCCTTGCTTGTTTTATGTTTTGCAACGTATTGTTTTAGTGTCATGCCATGAGAGTGTTTAAGATGGGTGTGAGTTATTTGAGGATGCAGTGTATTGCACTCCAAACAAACAACGAACGTATTTTGATCGTTCTTATCTACTTTAGTAAGAGTTTTTTTGCTTTGCATAAGTATACTTAGGCTGACACAGCTTATTTTGCTGTGTCGCGATACATTTATTGCAAAACGACCATTTTGTCTGTTGCTGCATTAATATCAGCTGGAGCAACTCTAAGAAGTTTCCCGTTCCTCAATACCATACATCCATGATCTTCTGTCATAATCACCTCTTTACCATCTGCTACAATTTTATATTTCTTCTTAGAAACTTTGTGACGTATGATGTTTTTTACGTTGCCCCAGTTTACGTAATTCTCTTTGGAGTAAAAAGTTGGAACTTTTAGTTGTTTGTCTTGAATGTCGATAATTTCGTGTCCATTAAAGGTAAAAAACTTTTTAGAGTTTTTGAAGTTTTCGTATAAAGTTTCAATAGGTAAAGAACCTAGATTTGTTCGAATGATCGTGTCTCCAACCACAGAATCTGTATCACCGTATTTGGTTATCGTTTGGTCAATGCCATATTTAGCTTTAACAAAATTATCAATAATATGACCACCTGCTTTAGAAACGTTTTGTCCTGTAACCGTAATAGAGGTGGCGTGATCAATATCCATCAAAGATGAGTGTTTGTTTGCAAACGTTCCATAGATGGAATTCAAAAGAATCTTTAACGTATACTGCAATGTATCGCAATAGGTAATTTTTAATTGATGAGATCTATCATTTTTGTTTTTAGATTTTTTGAGTTTAGTTAGCTCTTGTTTGGTTTTTACTCGTTCGTTGTAAATTTCATCGATCAAGTTAGGGATCACGCCTTTAGTTTTTTGGGAATATAAAACACCAGCCTTTGATAAGGATATTTGTTCTTTTGTTAAGAACGTTTTGAATTTATCTGACGTTAAAGTATGAGTTTTTCCGTTTATCAACCTAATGGTTAGCTCTCCGGAAAAGTTTTCGAAATCTCCAGAAATAACTTTTCCAATTTTTGTCTCTGGAGAAATGTTTAGAGTAATAATTGTATTTGGATATAGGGAATTTACGTCAAAACTTACAACAGCTTTTTGTAAGCCTTTTTCGGGATCTCTAACATATCCTCCTTCATATGATTCTCTTTCCATGTTATTAGGAAAAGTAGGAATTACATACCCTTGTTTAGACGCTTGAATAGCAACTGCCCCTGTAACAATCGCTACCTTTCCAAGTGCTGCTTCAAAATTTGTACAGCCTTTATAAGCAAGCATTCGAGCAATTTCCAAAAATTTTAACTTTTCTTCTAATTTAACAAGCAAGTGCACGTCTTGAATGTTGTAATCTACAAAAGTTTTCCAATCACTTGCTGCAAGCTCTCCGAGACTGACTGCATTGTAAGCAGTTTTTCCCTCTCCGAGCTCTAATTCTGATATATAGTTTAAACTAAAAGATTCTTTCTCTCCTGGAGAAAAAGTTTTATACAAATCCATGTAGTCCAATAACGAAACTCCTTGAATAGACCAGATGGTTACTTCTTTACCCATGTCAGTAAACACTTTTCTCCCTCTAACATTACCTATAGGAGAAAGCTGTCGTATAAAATCATCGCCAAAAATCCTCATAAACCGATTAATAATATAAGGAAAGTCAAAATTTTGAGAGTTCCAACCGGATGCAATATCTGGATAATCTGATTTCCAGAAATCTACAAATTGCAAAATTAAATCTTCTTCGTCTTTACAATAGTGATATACACAATCAGGTATTGTTGGGGTATATCTTTGTTTCAAACCCCAAGTATGAGTTGCCTTAGTCAAAGTATCATAGACAGTGATTAAGTTAATTGGTACAGCTGCTTTTTCGGGAGTAGGAAACGCAGAATCGACTGTGGTGTCTACTTCAATATCAAGCAAAAATATCTTTAATGGATGTTTTGAAAACTCAGGTTTGTTATTTTGATCTCTATACATTTCGATCAAAAATTGTTGTTCAGGAGCCAAATTGTGAAATATACGTTTATTGGCTGTTGAGTCTACAAACTTCCTTCGCTCCATTGAGTTTTTAAACTGTTTTTTTACTAAAGAAGTCTTAAAAATAGATGTTGCGTCTTCTGCTCCTTCTTTTTCCAAAAACAAGTAAGGTCTGAAAGGAATTTCTGTTTCTATACGAACGCCTTCTTCTGACCATGTACGAAGAAAAACTGATTCGTTAAATGGATTATAACTTGCAGATCGATACATGACCCGAGCTTACTCATTTTGAGTGAAAAGTCAATTTATTTGTTTAATGAATTTTCTCTCTGGAGAACCATAAGGAGTGAAGTAAATTTCATGATACTTCATCAGATTCTCTTGCGTATCTAGCCAATAGTCTTCAGCCAATTTGCGAGCTTTTTTGCATTGGTCTATATACGTAGAATTATTCTTGAGTGTAGCCTTGATGCAATCTATAAATTCATTGCCTTTGTTGTAGGCGTATTTAATGGGAGCGTCTTTATAGGTAACCAAATCAGGACAAACACAAGGAATTCCCAATGCTCCAGATTCAATTAATTTAATATTTGATTTGCATTTATTAAATTCGTTGTTTTGCAAACAAGCAAATGTCAATTGAGCACCTGATTTGTACATTGTTTCAGCAAATTCAGGTAGTTGAGTCCATGGAAAATATTTAATTTCTCCGCGATCAATAAACTGTTTTAAAGCAAAAGGGAATGATCCATAAAAATGCCACTGAAATTCAGTACGAGTTTTAATAATATCATTAACGACAAAGGCAAAATCGTCTTGCTGATTCGTTCTGTTTGCTACATCAACGTGGGTTCCGGAAGCAAATATTGCTATAATAGGTTTCTTTTTATTTTTTTCGTATTTTTTACTAAGTTCTCCAAGATTATAGTATCTATCGAACCACCACTTCATCAAATAATTTGGCACGGTTGTGACGTTTTTAAATCCTGTTTTATGAATAAAAAAATCTCTAAAATAATCTGTCGTTACAGTAACCTCATCCATCATAGATATAATCTCTTTGATGCTATTTTGAATAGTTGGGTCAGTAAAAGCATCTCTGTTCCGATTGTACATGGGAATGTCTTCAGCAAATACTACGTCATCAACTTCGTAAATTAATTTGAGCGGTTTCTGAGCAGAGATCTGTTTCAAAGATTTAATAAATTCTTTTTGAGTTGGAGTAGCTTGTCTCTGAACTTTTACCGCTTCCACTGTTTGATAAAATCTAGGATCTAGAATCATTGAAGTAGATTCTACTACACAAGCTTTTTGATATAAATTTAATAATAAATTAGGAGCTAAACATCTATAATAACCACAGCCTCCATAATCTGCTAAATAGTTTAAAGCTCTTTTAAGATTTGCTCCAGGTACCTCTGGAGGAGGAAGCGCAAGTCCCCTCGAAAGATACGTTTGAGCTGGAATTCCAAACGGAAGTCCGAGTGGAGCTCCCAAAACTTCTTTAAGACCATATTGTATAGGTGTAGCCATAATGTTATATTTAAAGTTGGTCGTTAAGTTCGTCTACGGTTGGATCGTAGAAATGCCATTCCTTTTAATGACGTGTATAGTATGTTCTGCTTTAGTAGTTACTTCTGGACCTCTGTGAGTAATAATATAACAAGACTCGTTGTTCTCGTTATATCTTTCTCTCAAAACTCTTAAAGTAAGATAAACTCCTTTATCATCTAAAGAAGAATCCAGTAATTCGTCATAAAATACTGTACTAAAGTTTACGTCTCCTTGTAAACGCCTTATGTCTGCAAAAGCAAATAAACACGCAAGATCTATTCTTTTCCGTTCTCCTCCAGAAAAATTAAAGTAGGATTTCGGGTTGGCATTTTCATCGATTATTTCTTCGTCGAAAAATTCATTAAACTGACACAGGCAATTAGCTTCTAATTTTTTAAGATATAAAGCAATCTGAGAATTTAGTACTTTAAGAATTTTTTTAACAATAAATGATTTAATCCCTTCTTCGGAAATAACAAACTTTACTGTTTCAAGAATATTTAATTCGTTGTTGAGTTTGTCCACGTTGGCATTTGATTGCTCCACATTGGTTTTTAAAGCACTAACTTTACCTTTTAATTCGTTGTTCTGCTCTTTAGAGGCAACGGTTAACTCATCATTCGTTTCTTTTATGTGTTTTGAAATAAAAGCAATGCTAGTTTGTATGTGAGCGTTATCAGCAACTTGTTGTTGATATTGAGCTTTTTTGGCCTCTTCCTCTTTAATTGTCTGTTTTAATGACTCTATTTCTGTAATTCCTGATGTCTTTGTTTCTTCTAACTTGGATATTACTTTGTTGTACTTTTTGATCGAACTTTCGTGTTTAGTAATTAGCCCATTTACATGATCTACGTGATCTGTGGAATAAGTTCGCGAGCAAGTAGGACAAGAGTCTTTATTTGTTTGAAGGCTTTTGATTTGCTTGGTTTCTGAATTAATCTCCGCTTGAGCTTGAAATATGCTTTTTTCGATTTGTTGCAATTTAGCATGCAATTGTTCCAAGTTTGTTTTGTACAAATCGAGCTGTTGATCAGAACAAGACAAATCTCTAGTTCCAGTCGAAACTAGCTTTGTTTGCAAATGCATTAGATCGTTTTCGAGATTGATTTTTTTAGTTTTCAATTTTTCAATACGTTCTTGAGCAATACTTTCGTAGTTGTCTAGTTGAGTTTGATTGAAAACAAGCTCGTTTTGTTGTTGTTCAAGTTTAGTATATGCTATTTCGTAATCTTTTTTAGCAATGCTGTAATCATCTCGAGCCTTTAAAACCATTTCCGTAAAAACTTCCATACCCAACACACTCTCAATAAACTTACGCTTATCTGTTTTTGGCAATGCCATAAACGGCAATGCATTATTGATGGACATTATTACGGAATTTTGAAAAACAGTAGAAGGCGTTCGAATAATTTGCTGAATTAGATTATTTGTTTTGACTAAAGTTGACCGAGTTATTTCTTCTCCGTTTTTGAAAAGCTGACACTTCGTCGGATTTAGTTTTCTTTGAATTTCATAAGAATCAATTATGTTATTGTAAAGTACGTCAAAAGTCAAAGACACTTCGCACTTGCCTTTAGTTAAACTGTTTTGTACATGATCTTTAGAAATTTCTCTAAGAGTTGCACCATACAAGGCATAGTATAAAAGCTCCGTAACAGAACTTTTGCCAGCACCGTTTTTTGAATCTTCTTTATCGAAATTTGTACCGACTATTGCATTTACTCCTGCTTTTAATTCAATTTTTACTGGACTGTTGCCGAACGACAAAAAGTTTTTGCCTTCGAGCGTTTTAAACGTAATAACTTTCATTATGCACGACCACGATACATGAAGACAACCAATAATCTACTAAAAAGTCTGTAACAAACGATTTTTTGTCCTGGTAATTCCTTCATACAAACCAATGTAATCTAACGGCAACCCTATAAAATTTCCTACATAAACATCGTTATTAACCGGTTTATCAAATTCAATATTTGGCTGTTTAAATAAACTTCTTATGTAGTTGGAAATGTCTACTAAAGATGGCTTGTTTTGATAGCAGCAATTGTAAATTTTTGGAAGATTGTGTATCTTTGTAGAGTTGATGTAATAATCAATTACTTTTAACAAATCTTCCATGTAAAAAAAATCAAACAAACGATTGCAGTGTATTTCTGGAGTTTCGTTGTTGGCGCATTTTAATATGTTATTTTTAATAAATCGAGTAGGAAGTTCATTTTCATCAAAAACAGCAAAAATACGTAGATTGTAGGCAGAATCTATATCTTGCATTAAGTTGTTAATAACTTTTTTACTTAAACCGTATGGAGTTGTTGGATAATAAATCTCTGCTCCAGATCCAAAGCTTATAAATTTTGCGAACTTGTGTTTGTTTTCAATAAGATTATCAAACATTAACAAGTTTTTAAATGTGTTTTGTTCCACGTCTTGTACTAGCCTACTGCCACCAGCAATAGCAGTGTGAATCACTACATCAAAATAATTATTTTCAAAAAAACAATTAACCTTTTTCGTATCCGTCAAATCAAATACATTTCTGTTAAGGCCCGTAATTTTGTATTTTTTGGAAAACCGTTTTATAAAACTTTGAGCAATATAACCATTACTTCCTGTAACTAATACTGACTTCATTCGATCCATTGAATGTTCTTTAGTTCTCCTGGAATAAATTTGCCGTCACTGCCGAGCTTTGCAACTACTTTTGGCTCATGAAACTCGTCTGGATCAGTAAAGACCTCACATACTGCTGGCCCAGAAAAGTTAAAAAACTTGGTCAACTCTTCGTCAATTTGGGTATGATTAGTTATTTTAAAATAAGGCAATTTATATGCTTTAAACAGATCTTCAAATACAGGAAAAGACACTCCGCTATTTTTTTCTGATGCTACAAACTTGCCTTTAAAAAAGGCTTTTTGGGATATTTTAATGGAAAGATATCCATCATTGTTCAACAAAATCAATTTAATAGGAAGATTGTAATGTTTCATTGTTTGTAATTCATGGACATTTAAATGCAAACTTCCATCTCCTTCTATACAAACAATGTTGTGATGAGAAGCAGCTCCAATTGCTGCCGGCAAACCATACCCCATTGGAGCACATCCTGTGTTTGTGATTAATCTTTGGTTTTTTATTAAATTCATTACTTGCATCGTCACCACGTTTGCAGACCCATCACTGGTAACAATATGATGATCTGCTGGAATGTGTTTTTGTAACTTTTCTATAAAATGATAATTGCTAACAAAATTTGTTTTGTTTCTATGTTTGTCTAAAACGGTTGGGGAAGACTTTTTGAGAGTTAAGCAACGATCCAACCATTCAACAGATGGTTTAGGAATGCTTTCTGTTTTTAACTTAGATATAAATTCCTTTGCATCTGAACAAATTTTGAGATCTGGATATAAAGTATTTTTATTGAGTTCAGCTTGATCTATATCTACATAACATTTAAACGCCTGTTGTGCAAACCCTTTAAAGTTATAGCCTGTTTGTCTGACGTACAATCTACTTCCTACCGATAAAAGAAAATCACATTCGCTTAATAAGTTGTTAGCGCATATTTGTGCGTGAGTTCCAAAGCGGCCACAATAGAGCTCATATTCAGATGTAACCACATCATTGCCGTTTACCGCTGAAATTACAGGAATATGTGATTGTTGAATTAGCTCATGTAATTCGTTTATAGCTCCGCTTAAACGTATTCCGTTTCCTACAACCAATAACGGCTTTTTGCTACTCTTCCATGCGTGCATAAGAGTATCAATATCATGCTTAGAAGGAGAAGGTTTATAAACATTGTTTGCCTTCCACTCATCTGAGGCTCCAATTAAAGAATTTACATCGATGTCTACTGATTGAACGTTTAATGGAATATCCAGCCACACAGGCCCTGGTCTGCCAGTTGTTGCCAACAAACAAGCTTTCTCTAAATGTTCTTTTATAGTCGAAGGATCATTCACTTGCTCTGAGTATTTGGTCATGTTTTTGACTGTTTGTATAATGTCAAATTCTTGATCTCCTAATTGTCTCAAAGGTTGCTTAGTAAAACTGGTAGTCATTTCTTTATTGACTTGACCACTCAACACAATAACAGGAATTGAATCCAGCCAACTGCACAAAACTCCGGTAATTGCATTAGTGCCTCCCGGACCGCTTGTTACAACGCAAGCCCCAAGTTTATTGTTGATTCTAGCGTAGCCTTCTGCTGCAATTGCTGCCGCTTGCTCGTGATGGGTTGCAACGTACTTTACTCCATCCGTATTTCCTAGACTGTCTATTAAAAAAATACAACCTCCTCCGGACACCGTAAAAACAGTATCTACTTGATATGTATCTCTCAAAAATTGAATGACGTAATCAGAAACTCTCATAAATTTGTCGAATAGCTGTTTCTACTATATCCAATCTTTCAACGTTTTCAATGACGGGACAGTTATTAATTAAAACCATTGTTAGTTTACCTGTACTTTTTTTGTCAGCTTTTGTTGCAGCAAACAATTTATCAAATTCGAGCCAGGATGGATTAATATTTACTTTTGATTTACTAATTAGTTCTTTGCCTTTAATAATTGCGTCTTCGTAATTAGGAACAACAAATCCATATAATTTGCTTATAGTTATTGCAACCATACACCCAATAATTACAGCCACTCCATGTGGTATTTTGTAATCAGAAGTGCTTTCTAAAGCGTGACCAAATGTATGTCCAAAATTTAAAAATTTTCTTTCAGCTTTATCGAACTCGTCTATTTCGATAGTATGCTTTTTAAAAAGTAACCCGTCATACACCATTTGCGAAATTTCGCTTGAAAAGTCAAATGTTTGAATTTTGTTTTGTAAAATGTAAAATTTGTATATTTCTCCTAGTCCACTAATAAAGTCTACGTTTGATAGAGTTGTTAAAAACTCAGAAACAATTAATATTTCTTTTGGTGGAAAAAAAGTCCCTAAAATGTTTTTTCTATTTTCGAAATTTATAGAAGTTTTTCCACCAATGCAACTATCTGCTTGAGCTAAAAGAGTAGTGGGAACTAAAGTGTACTCAATTCCTCTGCAAAATATGGACGCACAAAAACCAACAACGTCCTGCAACACTCCTCCTCCTATAGCCAATATATGAGTAGATGTATTAGATTTACGTTCTAATAGTTTTTGTAAAATAACTTGCGAGCCTTCTATTGTTTTAGTAGTCTCGTTACATAAAACAGACACAGGCTTTAATTTGTCGAGTTCTGGAAAAAGTTTAAGAACCGTTTCGTCAATAAATACTACTACGTTTGTTTTATCTATATAACAATCCAACAAACTCTGAATAGTCTGCATGAAGGTTACGTCATAATTTCCAAAACGAGATTGTATTGTTAGTTTCTTGTACATAAAAATCCTCCATCTATGATAATATTTTGTCCGCTAATAAAGGTATTCTCTATGGTTAAAAAATACACAAGATTGGCAACTTCTTCTGGAGTTCCGAGTCTATTAATTGGAGTACTTTGAATTAAAGCATTTATCTGTTCTAAATTATTGTTTTGCTTGGTCATGTCTGTCATTATAAAACCAGGGGAAACAGTGTTAGACAAAATGTTGTATTTTGAATATTCTGACGTCAAAGATTTGCTGAGCTCGTGTATAGCTGATTTACTTGCACTATAAGCATGCCTTAATGCTTTAGATTGCTTTGTCCAAATACTTCCAATATTAACTATTCTGCCATAACACTTTTCTTTCATATAAGGCAAACATTGCTGAACTATTTTAAGAGGAGAAAAATAATTGACTTTCATAACCGACTCAGCTGTTGCGTTTTCAATGTTAGACAGTACGTTAATACCTGCATTGTTGATAACGATATCAAAATTTGCTTTTGGTAAAATAAAATCAGTACTTAAATTTAACTCAGCTCTCGTTGGAGCCCAAACATCGTGACCTTTTGAATTAAACAATTTAGCAATAGAGTTACCAATCCCTCTTGAAGCTCCAGTAACAAGAACCTTCATCACTCTAAAGAAATAGATTGATTAATTCTATCTTGAATCATTTCTATTCTTTTAAGATCTTGATTTGCCTGAGTTAAATAAAATTCGTGCTTAGTTTTAAGCCATTCATATTCAAACATTTGACCTTTAGAAAGAGCCCTAGGCAAATTTTTAAGAGCAACCGAAGGATCATAAATTGCATATCTCGTTTCAAATTTGTCTAATAAACCTTCGGAATGCAATTTTTTAAGAAAAGGTAAGGAATCTGTAGAAACTGCTCCGCCCAAGCAAGCTTTTAATCCTTTTTCTTTAACTTTAGTAAATACGGTCGTAACCATATCCAATATTTGTTTGTCATTTACAAAGGACCGAGTTTTTTCCATTGAGGAAACCAAGTCTACCCTCCCGACTGTTACTCCGTAGAGTTGCTCGGATTCTAATGTGTTTAGTATATCATCTATTTTGTGAACCGCTCCTATAGTTTCAACGTTAATGTTTAACTGAAGAGAAGAAACAATATCGGCTGGAATGTAATTACTAACAGCTGCTATAAATTTTTTAAGACCAAAGCCCGATTCGATCATAGGGGCCACAATTCCCTTAACTCCAACAATCAAAGAATCCTTCAAATCTCTAATTGCTTCCGGGCCTCCTATCTTAAGGGTAATTTTTGTTCCGGCTTGATTGCAAATTTCTTTTAGACGAATAGTTTCATATAACGTTGCTCCTTCGTCCTCAAAACTAGTTTTTATACCAACGAGACCATCAGTTTCAATCAATTCTTTTAAAATTTTAGCGCATTTAAATTCTCTTGTATTCATATTTTACCAAATAAATTTTTGTTTATAATACTGTACAATCTTAGATATTTCAACGTCAAACTGTTTTTTAGGAGTCCATCCTAAAGCTTTTAGTTTATCGTCATTGAGTGCATACCGAATATCTTGTCCGGGACGGTTTGAAGAAAAATCTACAAATTGGTTAATGTCCCAGTTTTTTAATTCTACATAACATTCAATTACTTTTTTAATTGCTTCGATGTTTTGTTGTTCGAATCCTCCAGCCACGTTATATATTTGCCCTGTAGCTCCGTTTTCGATTAGTGTAATTACTGCTTGTGCTGTATCTTCTGCATGAAGCCAGTTACGGTAGGGAGTGCCATTCAAATGCAAAGGAATTTTTTTGTTGAGATTTAAACATTTAACAGCTTTAGGAATTAATTTTTCGGTATATTGACCGATTCCATAGTTGTTTGTTGGGCGAAGAATAATGTAAGGTATATTGTGAGTTCTGCCCCAAGCAGTAATTAACATATCAGCAGCTGCTTTACTTGCGCTGTATGGATTGCTTGGTTTAAGCATATCAGTTTCTGTATGCACTCCTTCGTGAATATCTCCGTACACCTCATCAGTGCTGAAGTGAAGAAGGGTAGGCTTATGATTTGACTCCGCTCTGTACAATCGAATTAATTCTAATAAATTGTGAACTCCGTCAATATTAGATTTAATAAATTCAGCACTACTTACAATGGAATTGCCAACATGCGTTTCTGCTGCTGTGTTAATAACAAAATCACACTCATACAAAAATCTTAAATCATTTATGTCGCAGTAAACAAACGAAAAATTTTCGTAAGAATTAAATTCTTTTAATAATGTTTTATTTGCTGCATATGTACATTTGTCTACTCCTTTTACGTACCAGCCTTTTTCGAGACACAATCGCGTAACATAAGAACCTATAAATCCTAAACAACCTGTTACATATACAACTTTTTTAGTCATGTTGAATAGTTATTTATATGTCAAGGTTCCGTTTGTCAAAATACTAAGACGTTCTTCTTGAGTAAGACCTGTTAAATGAGCAATAAAACATTCCGAGTTCCACGGTTCTTCTATAGTTGGTCTTCCTTTCCAAGTATTCATTTGTTCTTGTGTTTTTGGAACGCTGTTCAAAAACTTGCGTGGGACAATTTTTAAACAACTGCTCAAATTAGAATGAACAGAAAAAATCAAATTGAGAGTTCTTTGCTCTTGCATTATATTGCCTATGACAGACTTGCTCGTCTCTAAAAATTGTTCGTATACTTCTTGAGTTTTCGAATGACGCTTAATAGCAAAATTACCAGTACTAAAACTTCTTACACCAACAGCCCAATCATAAGAAGCAAAAAAGCAAGCATTATCGTCGTTGATAATTTCTTCGATTGTTATGTCAGAATTAGTTACAACAGAATCCCCATCGAGCCACATAACAACGTCATAGTCTTTTAGTTGTTCGAAACAAATTAGAACTCTCAAAAATCCAAGTATACCTAATAGCGGCTTATGATACCCTAACAACTGATCTTCATATTGAGTAAAGTGAAATTTTGCAACTCCGTTCCAGGAACGCTTAACCAGTAAGTCGTAATTATGTTTGCTAGCATATTTTTGTTTTGATTCTAGAGTTAAATCAAGAACCGGAAACATATCTTCCGTGGCACCTGTTATAATTAAACTTTTCATTTTTTAAAAAAATTGTTTAATGTTTGTTCAATATAGTCTAGTTGAGGATCTGTAATTACTGGACTAGTTCCTAAAAAGAACGTGTCTGTAGTAACTTTTCTAGAAACAGGAAATTTATTAATAACGTCTTCTGATTTCATCATACCTTCATAAGCAGGTTGAAGCATAATGTTCCCGGCAAAATATGGTCTTGTTTGAATTTTATTGCTTTCTAAATAATTTACTACATCAAACCGATTAAACTTTGCGTTGTCTTTAATTGTTACTGCAAACGCAAACCAATTGGGATCCGAATTTTTGGTAGCTTTTGGAAGCACAAAGACATCTTCATAAGGTTTAAAAATCTCTATTAAACGAGCGTGATTTTTTTTGCGCAAACTAGCAATCTCAGGCAATTTTTTCATTTGCTCGATACCCATTGCAGCTTGTATTTCAATTGGTTTTAAGTTATATCCAATTTCATCATAAACGTATTTGTGATCAAAAATTTCGTTTGGCAGAGAAGGCAACCAGTTAGAAAAACGATTACCACAACTACCGTTTTTTAGCAAATTGGCTTTAATACCTACGCAATAGCAACCTCTGCCCCACTCTCTAAAACTTCTCGAAACAACTTCTTGCATATGTGTATTGCAAGCAACAAACCCTCCTTCTCCCATAGTAATATGATGAGCTGGATAAAAAGAGCAACTTGCAAACTCTCCAAAGCCTCCTAAAGGTTTGTTGTCGTAAGTTGAACCAAGAGCATCACAACAATCTTCTAAAAGAATTAAATTGTATTGTTTAACTATTTGCATTAAATGGTCCATGTTTGGTGGATTTCCTAATACATGGGCAAATGTTATAACTCTAGCTCCAAGTTTTGCTTGCTCTTCAACTTGATCTAAATTTAAATTTAATGTGTCAATATCAATGTCTACAAACAGTGGTTCGAAGCCAAGCTGAAAAATAGGATTAATTGTAGTAGGAAAACCAGCAATTGGTGTAATAACTTTTGTGCCTTTAGGCAAATTATAAAGGCGTTTTGAAGTCAAAGCAGACATCATAATTAAATTTGAACTGCTTCCGCTGTTGGTAAGAATTCCATAACTCTTGTCAAGAAGTTTAGGAAATTGAGATTCAAAAGTAATTCCTTTTTTGCCTAGAACTAACCAACCATCCAGCAACGTGTCTAAGGATGAAACGTATTCCTCTTCATTAAAATAAGGACCTGCATATTGCACCCAGTCCTTTCCAGCAGTCCAAGTTTTTGTTTGGTTTTTATCAATTATATATTGCTTTACGAGTTGTAAAATGTCTTCTTTTGATATCATATTATAATTTGCAGTATTCGTATATTCCCAATCCCCAATCGTTCAAATTGGGTATGTCATATTTTTGTGTTTGTTCTTTAATGTATTGAAGTTTGTAGTTAGTTTTGAGATCTTGTATTCGGTAAATATCGTCTCTAATTTTTAGAGGAGTGTGAAAGTCTTTGTATGTCCAATTAAAATTATTAACTGACTGATCGTATAACCGTCTGTCTATTATATTAGCTCCTCTTTCTTGATGTTGGACGTAATCCCAAATTTTCCAGTAGTATTGCTTTATGCCAACCCATTTTTTATCCAACCACTGCAAATGAGCGATAAACAATTGGTTTGGATCGACATGAATTTGTTTAATTTTATTACTTTGCTTGTCTTTGGGCAGGTGGGAAGAATGATTGAATGTTTTGTCAAACTGAGCATTGTAAGTATAACTACCTATACGATCGTGATAAGGATCGCTCCAAACTCCATCTACTCGGATTTGCTGTTTGCTTGTGTATTGCTCCCAATGAAGCAATAAAATCGTATCTTGTTTGTCGTCTAAAATTTTTTCTAGCTGTTCCTTTGTAGCAGGCCCGTCAAGATATTCGTCAGAATCTAAAGATATAATTTTGTTCGAGTATTTGTACGCTCTATCAAACAGCTCTTGTCTTCCATCCGCTTCAAGTGTTTGAATTTTTGCAAAATTCCATGAATAGTCAAATACTTCTAGGATATTATATGTTGCTTTATGAGCCTCTAAAAATTCTCTCGTATCATCTGTAGTACGACTGTCAACCATAATTACAAACCCATCAGCATATTTTTGCCAAAGAGGAAATAGTTCTTTTAACAAAAACCCTTCATCTCTTGTCATAACTGTTTGTATAATCATGTTCTAATATTGTATACTAAATTTAATTGTTGGCAAATTTTTCGTTACATAGTTTTATAAAATCTTTAACCGTTTCAAACTCTTTTAATTTGACTTGCTTTGTGTGTTCCTCAACTAAATGAATTGTTTTTTCTGCATGTTCTAAATTCTCAATTCCGTACGCAATGCCGTACTTCATCTGAGGATTATTTTTCATATATTCTTCAAACGGAATATTCTCCGGAGGAGTCATTATAGTAATACAACCACATAAAGTCGCTAAGCAAGCCAAGTAACAATAACTATCATAGCAATAAAAATATTTTGTTTTTCTAAAGATATCAGCCATTTGTTCGTGATCGTTTTGATATACCCTCAAATCTATGGAATCGTCTGGATGCCACCTTTGCTTCATTCCCCCTTTTTTTATTAAAAATGTAGAGCCAGATCTAGGTTCATTTGAGTTATAAAATATACCGAGCTTGTCGGAAAACGTAGTTCTCAAATAACCGTGATGAATGCAACCGTCTCTGAGTTTATAGCTTTCTGAATATTTCAATATTATATCATTTGCCTCCAATTTGTCATAAAAGCTATCTCCAGGCACATTTAAAATCCATCGAACTACATTCTTTGCTTTACGTGGATTTTCATGCGTAATTTCAGGATATATTACCACAACTTGGTCTTTAGGAAATGTTTTAGAACCTACAAAAGGGGCGTTTAATGACGGATGTGTAATAGGAGATGTAATATATGCTGTCTCTCCTAGCGAATTTATATCATGACATAAACGATGCAGCGTACATATGCCTCCACTACTAGGAATAAAAGTAGCTATATCAATTATATAAACTAGCCCTTGTCCGTCGCTCTTCATAGAATGTTAGAGAAATTGTTTAAACGCCTTCTTTGATAAGTTGCTCCGTCAATTTTCATGTACTGGTCATTCCTAGCGTATAACAAATCCGAATTTGATTTTTGCCATGCAGGATGCTGATGTTCAATTATTACTTTTTCAGTTCTATATACTTTTTTAAGAGCGACAGAAACATCTGTAAATTCGTTATCACACCAAAGACTAATATACTCTGGATTGTATATATAATTGAAACGTTCGTAATACTTTTTACCTAAAATACAAAGAGTGTTAATTCTGTCTTGCCCACCATCACTATACCACAACACACCATCCGTGTCGCTGAAGTGCTGCTTCATATCGCTTCTAATCACTTCATCATATCCATCTGCTACAGGAATCATATCGTCTGAAGCTAAAAGTAATACATCCCATCCAATTACTTTTTTAACGTCAGCATTAGCAGCTTGAATTTTTGTTTTGCTGTCACCAAAAAAGTATGCGATCTTAATTTGTTTTTTATAGCTTTCAAGTTTATCTACAATTTGTTTGTTGTTCATAGATAGGTCATCGCTATCCAATGTAATTAAAAACCCGGTATTTTTCAAATCTTTAGCAAATTCAATATATTTGTCTAAAGCTGCAAAAAATTTTTGTGGGCGCTGTCTGGTTGGAAATTTAATTAGTAGTTTCATGTTCAGAAGAAGGATAATAGTAATACAATGGGGTATCTATAAAGGTTTCTGTTTTAAGTTTGCTTTTTATCTTATAAGAAAAAGCTCTGTCTTCTTGGTTTGATATTTCAGGAAACATTGTATCTAAAGCTAGTTCTCTTTTTATAGGATTTAAGTGATTAGGAAAACGATAATAAACATCGTCTTTTTCAAACCAACTATCATATTTAACTGAGTGAATAAATAACTTAGGAATTGAATTTTTTAATGTAATAATTCCTTTTAAGCCAATGCAGTCGGCATCATTTTTAGCAGCATTCAAAATACTAGAAACGTAATAAGGTGATATCATATCATCATCGTCTACAAAACTGACATACTTTCCGGTTGCTTCTCTGAGTAATTTGTTTCTTTTGGCTCCTATTGAGCTCTCTTTGCTATCAATACAAACCAAAACTTCCACTTCTGGTGTTTTTTGTATTTTAATAAATCTCAGTAAATTATCTAACATCGGTTTTCGGTTTGTTGTACTGACTATTAAAATTGAGAAGAGTTTATTCATATTTAAATTTATTGCTTGGCATTAATTTGGACGTTTTCATACAAACCCATTTCTTGTTTGTACAAAGTTTCAACATATTTTCCGTATTTATAAAGCTCTAAATTATTGTGAGTGTCGTCTGCGTTTGTATCTATATTTCCCTCTACTTTTCCGTACTTTAACGTCCTCCACGACATGCCTTCGTAATGCTTAAAATAAATGTTTTGTACAGTCACCTGACCCACTTTAAGTTTGTTTTTTCTAATATCTTCAAAAAAGCTCGCTCCTACGTCATAAATTTTTGTTCCATCTCGTTTAGAAAGTCTTTCGTAATCATAAAATTTAATACCAAATTTTTTTATGTTTTTAACATGTATAAAACAATGCCATGGATGAACTCTGTAATGAAGGCTTTTTCCTCCTCTGTCTCCACAAATTTCTCCCATTAGTGTTAACTCTAATGTCAAAAACTGATCTATTAGTTTTTTGTGGTTTTGCAGAAAAATAACATCTGTATCAACTAAAAGCATGTAATCTGTTTTGCAGTGATCGATAAGCATGTCCACAGAAGGAGAATGAAGCCCTCCCTTATTTCTAATAAAAGGCACATTATGCTTTTGCAAAATATTCACCGTATCTTCGTTAGTGGAGTTTTCGCAAATTAACACTTCTGTTTCTCCGTGGTGTTTAAAAAACGATTTCAGCATCGTTTCAGTTACATTTGGAGTGTTATAAGAACAAGCTGCTAGAGTAAAGTTATCCATTTTTAATCCTTTTCAAAGTTTGTAACACAACATCTTTTGTCGCAAAAGGTGGTTGGTTTGGATAATGTCCGTGAATTTGCTTGTACAATTCCTGTCCTTTTTTGACATTAAGCATCCATTGATCTGTATTTTTAGATATGGCTGAATTTTGTATTGCGTCTTTATATTCACCGATATAAGTCTCACTATCAGCTATGTCTGCAAACCACCAAAAAGGTGGGTGGAATCCTGCTTTAATAATTCTATATGTATGCTCTACATGCTCCCAAGCGTTAAAAAAACGTTCGTCAAATAATCCAACTTTTTCTAAAACAGAATTGTGAAAAAAAGAAAACATACCAGCAACGTGTTCGTACAACGCAATTCTGACAGTTTTATAATCTATAATTAATTTAGGATTAGCTTCCGCATCTGTAGATAGTTCATGTCGATTGTGTATATCAAATGTCGTAGTTTGTTTGCGATTAAATGGAGTGCCAGGTCCGTAATTGAAATGTTTAATATTTGTTTGCTTAGCAGCTTCTATATATACAGAAAACGTTTCTGGCTTTTTAATAATAACATCATCTTCAATTAAAAATATATTTTTGCATGATTTGTTTAAAAGAAATTGAAGTGCCTTGTTTTTAGTTTTGGCTACACCTAGATTTTTAATATTTTCAATCCATGTTCCTGGAAGTTCTTTTGAATCTGGTAAAGACTCTCCATCATTAACAACAACCAATTCATCTATATCTTCACAGACGTTTAGATTACCTAAAAGACGCTTTACATAATTGGGCCTATTGCAGGTTATGACTCCTACTCCAATTTTTTCTTTATTCATATGAAGCTTGACACGATTTATACAGTTCTAAACATTTTTGCAACACTTCTTTTTTAGTGGCATTTGTTTCTACATGCTCAACAAACTCGTAAAAGGCAGTTTCAATATCGATTGATAACTTTTTTATGTCTTTTGTCTCACTCTGGACGCTGTCTAAAATATTAAATTCCGTTCTAAATTGTAAAGGAGAGTGTTGGGAAAGCTTGCTAATTAATAAATCTAAAGTAAGCGTGTCGATTTTTGTATCTACATATAAACTAACAATGTTCCCTTTAACAATGCTTGAAATATCGCTATATTTTTTTTGAATTAATTCAGAAATTTTAATTCTGTGATGTTTTGGGGTAATACAATTTTCAATAAACTTTACTTCAAAATTATCAAAATCTATTACAGAAACACCTTTTTGTTGATTTCTGTCTCCAAAATCCATCTCGTAGGGAGATCCCAAATACAAAATAAATTTATCGTCGTAATTTCTTTGATCTCTGTAATGAAAGTGTCCAGTAATTACCGAGCTAGCTTTCTGTAACAAATCTGTAGAGTTATCACCGTGGTCACAAATTTTAGTTGCATTCATTTTGAAGTTAGCTATTTCAAAATGGCCTACGAGCATGTCTACTTCTGAAAGTTCTTTTACTATAGTTTTCCAAGGACAAAAAGTAACTAATTTTTCATTAACTTGTAAAGTAGTAGGCTTTGTATAAACGTGTATATTTTGAGATTGCAAAATTTCTACCGAATTTACCTCAACTGTAGAAGAAAGAAACGCATCGTGATTTCCCGGAACAATGTGTATGTCGTACGACTTTAACGTGTCAAAAAACTTTTTTGCTACATGAAGTGTATTGACTCCAATTTCGTGTCTATCATGAAAAACATCTCCCGCAAAGAAAATTGTATCTAGCTTGCAATCTTTCATTACCTGATCAATCCACTGCGCCAAATCTAAACAAATTTTGTGCCAGGCTTGAGAGTTTTGATGAACTCCCAAATGTAGATCAGAGAAGAAAAGTACTTTATTGTTTTTGGGATTAATCTTCAAAATGTCCATTATTGGTGTAGTCATCACTAGATCCGTTACGTGTGTTTTTTCTTGAGGGTATTTGACCCGAGCAAACGTGATTTTCGTATGCCTCTTCTTGATATCGTTTTAACGTATCAAAATCTTTTTTGGACTTTTTAATGCAATTTTGAAATGCGTGATATGCAACTTTTGTAAAATACGAAAAGGGATTATATCCAACACCACATTTAAAACGCTTTCTTCTGAGAGCTGTCATCATCTTTACGATTGCATCTCCCTGCATTTCGGTTTTAAAGCTGTATGAATAAAAGTTTCTTGCAAGTCCTAATCTAACAGCAATCATTTGAACCATGGAAGCTAATTTTTCACAAATTATGTCAGTTTCGTAGTAACGCTCAATTAAAGATTCCATTTCGATGGGATCGATGTATACGTCTTTAAGTTCTTCTTTTGTTCGTCTAACTCGTTTTGGAATAGGTTCTTTTGGTTTAACAATGGCTGTCACTGCTTTCTTTTTTGGTTTCTTTAGAACTTGACTCATAAAACTAAATGCAGTATACGTTGTATAAATTACTTTTCAACAAACTGTTTGCAAACAAGCGGGATTTTCTCTGTTTCGTATAACCGCTTTCTTTCTTCAAAATGTTTATAACCATAAGTTAAATTAACATCTGCAATGTCAAATATTGTCGCTATTTCTTTTGATTGATGTAAACGCAAACTTCTACCAATTGATTGGATAATTTTAATTCTTGCTTTTCCAATAGCTGCAAAAACGACATTGTGAAGATTTTTTATGGAAATGCCAGTGGAAAAGATTTTAGAAATAGCAATACACACGATGCCATTAGTCTCTTCCATTAATTGTCTCAATTTCTCTCTTTCCTCTACTTCCACAGAGCCTTGTATAAAGTAAATTTGTTTCGTTGTTTTGTGTTTTAAGTATTCCAACAATATTTCTCCATGGACAATTCTGTCTACAAGAACGAGCGTATTTGTGTCTAACTTGTCAATCAACTTTCCTAATAGCTCGTTTCTGAATTCATTTGTGTGCAGCCAAACCGTTTCTTCTTCATATCCAGCAGTTGGGTCGGACATCGAAGGTCTGGTAAAATTTGGTACGTTGGTATATTCGATTTTTAATCCTACAACTCTAACTTTTGAGATATACTGATCTTGTCTTAATTCTATAGACTTTTTGTGGTAAATTACGGAACCAAAAATTCTATTCAACGACCAAACATCAAATTTACTTTCTGGTAATGATCCAGTTAAACCAAAAATATAATTTGCGTTTAGCTTTTTAACTAACTTTGTAATTTCAGTAGCTGTAGCAATTTTGTGACACTCATCAACTATTACGCATTGAAAGTCTTTGAGTACGGTCGTGTCTTGTTTTTCAGATAACAGTATTTGACTGTTCGAAATGACGATTTTTGTTCCTTTGTATTCGTTGTTGCCTGTCCATTTAGAAACTAAATTTTCGTCAATACCATAATCTAAAAAATCTTGATACGTTTGCTGAACCAGTTGGATATTAGGAACAATTATAAAAATATTATAGTCCTTTTCTTTAATGGCCGTTGCTGCTATTAAAGCCATTGTAAACGTCTTACCAGCTGATGTAGGAAGAACGATAATTCCGCTTCCTTTTTGTAAAGCCAATTCTGCTGATTCTTTCTGATAGTCTCTTGGCTCTAATTTAAGTTTGATTAACTCATTAGCAATTTGTTTGTCTTGTATGAGATGGCTAAATTTATCAGATTTTTTGAGTACAAGACTAGGAAA
>Ga0172367_10002514_pt1 | contig 25025 bp, 20 predicted proteins | sample Lak10m_FD_114542 | JGI IMG/M metagenome (GOLD analysis project Ga0172367, IMG submission 114542) | Freshwater microbial communities from Kabuno Bay, South-Kivu, Congo - kab_022012_10m | ecosystem: Environmental > Aquatic > Freshwater > Lake | place: Democratic Republic of the Congo: South-Kivu...
GTCGCTTACCTAAAAGCATTTTTCGTCGTGGCTTTGATTTCCTGCGTCACTTCATCTTTGACCTTCATCTCAATTCCGAGGCTTTCTTCAACTCCATTAAATTTTTGTCCTGTACTTAGAGAATTTATAGAAGAACGTGCAAAGCTTATACTCGCAAAGATTGAACGATATATATCCTAAAATTTATAATAATTAGAAGATGCACAATTTATAAAAAATATGTACTCATTCCCAATTTACAGAGCAATCTAGAAAATAATTATTTAGGAAGTAAAACAATGCAAACAATCCAAACGACAGCCCAAGTTGATGAAAAAGGCATACTCCAAATTCAACTTCCCGAACATTCGGGAGAAAAACTGGATATTTTATTGGTGTATCAAATTGTCCAGAAGACCCAAAAGCGCCAATGGTCACAGCGATTTCTGAGTACATTTGGAGCATGGCAAGGAGAACCCTTGGAAAGAGAACCCCAAAGTGAACAACCAGAACGTAATGAAATTTTATGATTTATAAAACAGATTATGCTTCTGTCCACAAACACAGTAATTGCCAAAGAAAAACTGACAAAATATCTCTTGGTGCTTTTGCCTAAAGATGACAAATCGCAATTTCTTCAGAAAGCAGGATATACACTAGAAAACTGGCAGCAGCTAGAATTTGACCTGAGAGCGCAAATTTTGACACAACCTGCCAAATTTGTAGAGACGACAATCTATGGGAGTAAGTATAGAATTGATGCAATCCTAAGAGGAGTTAACGGAGTAGAGCTTGAAGTTACTACCATCTGGATGCTAACAAATCAACGAGCAAAGTTTGTTACCCTAGTTCCTAAACGTTTAAGCGATCGCGAGTAAATATATGAAACCTAAATTTCCTTTATTCTCTGAAGTGGTCTTACTGCAAGATATCCCCACATATAATCTCAAGCGTGGTTCAGTTGCCACGGTTGTAGAGCATTACAACATAAACGAATTAGCACAAGATGGCTATAGTCTCGAAGGTTTTGATATCCCAAATGTGACCGTCGAAGTCGCAGAATCACAAATTATTTCTGTCGAACAATGGCAAAAAGAGATGGAAATTCTAGAAAAACTGCATCGATTAAGTGTAGTAAAACTAGTTCATTTAGAGTCATACATCGAGAAACTATTAAGCGAAGAAAGTAGCGATCGGATGAAAGTATCCTAATCAACGAAAGCGACTGCTAATGACGCGAAGACTGACTCACGTTCGTCCAGCTAAGAGGGATGAGTGGATGGATTATGCTGATGATGGGACAAATTGGCTATGCCAAACATCATTTGTCTTAATGAAATTAGAAATGGCTCAAATGGAAGAATTTCTAGCATTAAACAAATAAAGGACGCTGCTCAGCAACGTCCTTTATTCTAACTACACAGCTACAGCTTCAGTTGTGCGGTAGAGCTTAGCACCAACATTGCGGAGCTTTTCTTCGATGCGATCATAGCCGCGATCGAGGTGATGTAAGCCCATGACCGTGGTTTCGCCATCGGCGGCTAGTCCTGCGATGACTAAGGCTGCTGAGGCGCGTAAATCCGTTGCCATTACAGGTGCACCCGATAGTTGAGGAACGCCTGTAACTACTGCCACATTGTTTTTAAGGCGGATATTTGCACCCATGCGATTGAGTTCGGCAACATGTTGCAAGCGGTTTTCAAATACGGTTTCCGTGACTACGCCGTTGCCTTCGCAGATGCTTAGTAATGCCATAAATTGTGCTTGCATATCCGTAGGGAAGCCAGGATAAGGCAAGGTTTCGATATCGACAGCACGATAGCGATCGCCACCAATAACGGTGATCATATTGTCAGAATCTTGGCGAACCGTCACGCCAATATCCTGTAATTTGGAAATTGCAGCAGTGAGATGCGCGGGAATCACAGGGGACATCGACAAGGTTGAGCGGGTAATTGCGGCGGCGACCATAAAAGTTGCGGCTTCAACGCGATCGGGAATGGCGGTGAAGTCAGCAAAATGGAGCTTCTCAACGCCATCAATGATGATCGTGCTAGTACCAGCGCCCCTAATCTTTGCGCCCATAGCCATACAAAGATCGGCAAGATCGGTGACTTCTGGTTCTAGCGCAGCATTTTCGATGATTGTTTCGCCTTCAGCAAGCGTTGCCGCCATCATTAGGGTTTCGGTTGCACCGACGCTAGGATAATCCAAATAAATTTTTGCACCTTGCAAACGTCCATTACGGCTCTTGGCATAGGCTTGAACGATACCATGCTCAATCTGAACATCTGCACCTAAGGCTTGCAAACCACGCACATGCAATTCCACTGGACGCGCACCGATCGCACAGCCACCTGGTAGAGGCATTCTAGCTGAGCCAAGTCTTGCTAGTAATGAACCAAGAGCAAAGAAACTCGCTCTCATTTTGCTAACTAATTCGTAGGGCGCAGAGTTGGCGGTCAAGTTACTGGTATCAAGGTCGAGAACTTCACCATTGCGCGAAATTTTCACACCTAGGGTTTCGAGAATGTCGCCCATGCGCTGCACATCAGCGAGATTAGGGACATTGCGAATACGGCAGCCTTCGGAGGATAAAAGTGTGCCTGCCATGAGTGCAAGGATCGAATTTTTTGCACCACTAATGGGGACATGCCCTGATAATGGGGCTTTGCCAATAATACGGAGGACGGGAGCGTTGGGTTCGATTTGGGGCATTTGTGAAGATTCGAGCGTGGTTAAATCGATTGGCTCAATAACTTGGGGAGTATCGTGCAAATTTTTGGCAAGATCCATCGTCGATTGTATAGGCTGCTGTAGATTGGTTGTACCTGCATTGGTTGAACTATTTGTAGAAATGATCGCCTTATCCTCCTCACATCAGAATTAACTTAGCCAAAAGTTTAACGGAGTATATCCGAAAAACTGTTAACTTTTGTACAGTAAGTGTATTTACTCATTATTAGCGATCAAGTCGTATATGGCTATAGCTACAGTCCTTTGCGTTTAATTAAAACCCATAAATGTTTTTGAAAGCGGCGCTTTGCGCCGCTTTCAAAAACATTTATGTACTACTCAAAGCCTCAATAGGCTGTAACTGCTAACAGTAGTTATAGCTATTAGCTTTATTTTTTCCTTTTTCCTTTTTTCTTGCCCATGAAGCCCTATCAAAATATTCCGATCGCTGAATGTGGTGAGCCTCTCGTAGCGATCACCTCAGAGATCATAACTATCGATCCCCATCCATATATGTTATTGGGCGCACCCTATGGCGATCGCTCTCCTTTTTTTGTGCGTCAAAGTATTTTAGAGAAATTGCAAAAATCTCAAGCCTATTTACAAACTATTCGCCCCAATTATCAAATTGCGATTTTTGATGCCTATCGCCCAATTCCTGTACAGCAGTTTATGGTGGACTATAGTTTTGCTCAGTTAGCCGAAAGTAAGGGCTTAGAAGTAAATTTTCTTTCTGAAGAACAAAAAAATTCACTCATGGGGGAAGTGATGAAATTTTGGGCAATTCCTAGCGATGATCCGCAAATGCCACCGCCTCACAGTACGGGTGCAGCGATCGATGTGACTCTGTTTAATTCTGAACTTCTGGAAGTAAATATGGGTTCACCGATTGATGAAATTAGCGATCGCTCTTTACCTAATTATTTTGCAAATTCTGTTGATAGTTTAGAAATGGAATTTCATTGCAATCGCCAATTATTAAATGAAGTGATGACCCATAGTGGATTTGTGAGACATCCTAACGAGTGGTGGCACTTTTCCTATGGCGATCAGCTTTGGGCATGGACTAGTAATGAGAAAATTGCAATTTATGGAGGCATAATCTAGTTCAAACGTGAGTCAAAATGTCGGGCAAAACTGTTAGGATCGATCGCATAAGTACTTTGAAATTTGAAACTGGTTACTATTGTGGACGCGATCGCCATTAGCTCTTTAGCGCTCAATATTGTGTTGGGACTATTCATCCTCATGTATATCTTTCGCATCGTGATGACATGGTATCCTCAGATTCCCCTCAAGCAATTTCCCTATAGCCTGATTACCTTTCCGACAGAGCCTTTGCTGTTTGTATTACGAAAGTTAATTCCACCAATCGGTGGCATTGATATTTCCCCTGTGATCGGTGTGGGTATTTTCAGCCTTTTGCGCGAAATGTTGCTTGGTCAGCAAGGTATTTTGACCATGCTTCAATAGAAAGGCGGCGCTTCGCGCCGCCTTTCTATATTTTCGGTTTTAGCTGTGGCTAGAAAAATTTGCTATAATTAAAAATTGTGATTATTTCAAGAGCGTAAGTTTTGATAGAGCGCTATACGTTACCCGAAATGGGGCGATTATGGACGGATCGCCATAAATACCAAACTTGGTTGCAAGTTGAGATCGCCGTTTGTGAGGCACAGGCAGAATTAGGCTATATACCTGCCGATGCTGTCGAAGAAATTAAGGCAAAAGCAAACTTCGATGCCGATCGCGTCAATGAAATTGAGTTAACGGTCAAGCACGATATGATCGCGTTTTTGACCAATGTAAATGAATATGTGGGTGATGCAGGACGCTACATCCACCTCGGTTTGACTAGCTCTGATGTGCTAGATACAGCCCTAGCAGTGCAATTAGTCAATAGTTTAGAAATCATCCAAGCCCAGCTAGAAGAAGCCATCCAAGCGATTCGCTACCAAGCCCAACAACATCGCTACACAATTATGTCGGGTCGGACGCATGGTATCCATGCCGAGCCGATTACCTTTGGCTTTAAGCTAGCAGGCTGGTTAGCGGAAATGTTGCGCCACCGCGATCGCTTACTATGCTTAAGCAAAAATATTGCTGTAGGTAAAATTTCAGGTGCAGTCGGAACCTATGCCAATGTCGATCCGCGAATTGAGGCGATCGCCTGTCAGAAGTTAGGACTACAGCCTGACTGTGCATCGACGCAGGTAATTTCTCGCGATCGTCATGCCGAGTTTTCGCAAGTACTAGCCCTGATCGGCGCATCAATCGAGCGATTTGCAGTCGAAATCCGTAACTTGCAGCGCACCGATGTCCTCGAAGTTGAAGAGCATTTCACCAAAGGACAAAAAGGCTCCTCGGCAATGCCCCACAAGCGTAATCCCATCCGTTCGGAGCGTTTAACGGGCATGGCGCGGTTGTTGCGTGGCTATGCAACTACGGCTTTGGAAAATGTTGCCCTATGGCATGAACGCGATATTTCCCACAGCGCGGCGGAACGGGTATTGCTACCTGATAGCTGCATTCTCACTCACTTCATGCTTAGGGAAATCACGGATTTAACCAAAAATCTGTTGGTGCATACCCACAACATGGAGCGAAATCTCTATTGTTATGGTGGTGTGGTTTTCAGTCAGCAAGTGCTGCTGGGACTGGTCACTAAGGGATTGAGTCGTGAAGATAGCTATGCGATCGTCCAGAAAGCCGCGCACCTTGCATGGAATAAAACCGACGGCGATTTCCGTAAGTTGATTAGCGAAGATGAAACCGTCAAGAAAACTTTCTCCGAAGAAGAGTTAGCTGCTTGCTTCGATCCTAATAAGCATCTCAAAAATCTTGACCAAATCTATCAACGTTTAGGTATTTAAAAGAAAGGCAGCGCAAAGCGCTGCCTTTCTTTTTAGTAAATGTTTGCGTGTTTATCAAGAAAAGTGGCGCGATGCGCCACTTTTCTTTTAGGAATTGTACCAAGGCACAAAATGGCTACGCCATTTTGTGCTTTCAAAACCCTTACAGGGTTTGGTTTTCAATTCACAGAAGCGTGTCTCCACTTCTGTGAATTGGTATTAGCGTTAGTGATTCTGGTATAATACATACCTAAAAAATAAATGTTTTATTAAATGTTTTCAACGTAAATCCATTAAAAAAATTCAAGAAACATCAATGCAACTCACACATCGTCCTCGCCGCCTCCGTCGTAATCCTTCTATCCGTAGCCTAGTTAGAGAAAACTATTTATCAACAGATGACTTCATCTATCCGATGTTTGTGATGGAAGGAGAGAATAATCGTGTTGAAATCCCTTCAATGCCTGAAGCCTATCGCTTTACTCTCGATCTATTGGTTAAAGAAGTAGAAGAGATTTATGCATTAGGAATTAAGGCGATCGCCCTTTTTCCTGCTGTACCTGAAGAAAAAAAAGATCTTACAGGCAGTGAAAGTTTTAACCCTGAAGGTCTAGCACAGCGTGCAGTTAGAGCAATTAAGGCAGTAGTTCCCGATATTATTATTTTTACCGATGTTGCCCTCGATCCTTTCACCACACATGGACATGATGGCATCATTGATGACAACGGCGTAATTCTTAATGATGAGACCGTTGAAGTTCTCGTCAAAATGTCTGTTTCCCAAGCTGCTGCTGGCACTGATTTTGTCTCACCTTCCGACATGATGGATGGTCGGATTGGCGCGATTCGGCAAGGGCTAGATGAAGCTGGATTTGAGAACGTGGGCATTCTCGCCTATTCAGCAAAATATGCATCTGCTTACTATGGCCCTTTCCGTGACGCTCTAGGTTCTGCACCTAAGTCTGGCGATAAAAAAACCTATCAAATGGACCCAGCTAATTCTCGTGAAGCCATTAAGGAAGTCTATCTTGATATTGCTGAAGGCGCAGATATAGTGATGGTCAAACCTGCTCTTGCTTATTTGGATATCATCGCCAAGGTCAAAGAGGCAACCAATGTACCTGTAGCCGCCTACAACGTTAGTGGTGAGTATGCAATGGTTAAGGCAGCCGCCCAACTCGGCTGGATTGATGAAAAGAAGGTCATGTTTGAGACATTGTTAAGCATGAAGCGTGCTGGAGCGGATATTATCTTGTCCTACCATGCCAAGTCAGTCGCACAGTTACTTGCTTCGGGTTATCGTCCCTAATCATCTGTCAATCAATCATGAATGCAAAAGAACTTCTCGAAAGTTACGCTTTGGGCGATCGCGACTTTAGTCAGCGATCGCTCATCGGATTGATTTTAACTGGAGCGAATTTGACAGGAGCAAATTTTATTGAAGCAGATCTTGAGGAAATCACTCTTGATATTGCCAATTTAGAAGATGTGGAACTAAATCTGGCAAATTTAGTAAGAGCAAATTTGAGTGGTTCAATTCTGATTCAAGCAAATCTCAACGGCACTATTCTTGAACAAGCATCATTAATTGGTGCAAATCTTTCTGAAGCATTTCTAATTGAAGCCGATCTTAGTGATGCGGTCTTAGTAGAGACTAATTTTAGTAATGCGTTTTTGACTAGCGCCAACCTAACGCGATCGCGCCTATGTCGAGCGAATTTATCAAACGCTTTTTTGACAGGAGCTTACCTGAATGGGGCAGACTTGCGGGGTGCAAATCTTACGGAAGCAGATCTGACAAGAGCAAATTTGACAGGTGCAAATCTTGCTGGAGCAGATCTTAGCCGTGCTAATTTGACTAACGCTAAGCTAAATTGGGCAAACCTCGCAAATGCGAAGTTAATTGGTGCAGATTTGACAGGAACCTATCTATCAACCCTTAAGAGTATTGAAGGGACAGACTTTACAGGTGCGCGTAATGCACCTAACTCGGTTGAGCTTGTTAATATGCTTGTTAATATGGAAGAGTTAAAACCAGAAGAATAAAATTTTTATGGTCAAGTGGTATCTGCTTAGGATTCTGTAGCTTAATAAAAGATTATATTTTTGATGATGCGGCTTCGCCGCCCATCAAAAATCGGTTCCTTATTTTGCAGTGAAGCCCATAACTATAGCCTGTATCAGGCTTGTGAAGTACAGGTTTGTTTCCCCGCCTTCGGCGGGGAAACAAACCTATGTACCTCCCTTGATTGAAAAACGCTATATAGAAATTAATTAATGTAAATCAGAAAGCTTATGCCTTTGTTTCGTTCACTCACCAAACTGACAAATCTTGCTCTAGTAATGGCGATCGCAGGGATGATCGCTATGCCGATTTCTGAAAGTGTCTATGCTCAAACCAAAAAAGATGCAACAGAATGGATCAGGCAAGGGCGGCAACTATGGCAAAACAATAATATTGCAGGGGCGATCGCTGCTTATCAGCAGGCGGCTAACCTAGAGCCAAAAAACTCGCGCATTTTGACTAGTCTTGGCTTTTTACTTACCCAGCAGAATAATTATTCTGAGGCGATCGCGACTCTAGATAAAGCCACCAAATTAGATGCCAATAATGCTAAAGCCTTTAATGCACTAGGTTTTGTCTATGTCCGCATTAAAGACTATCCTAGCGCGTTAACCGCCTATCGCCGCGTGATCACCTTGGAACGCCAAAATATAGATGCTTACAATAGTGTTGGCTTCTTGTTGACTGAACAAAAGCAATATGCCGAAGCTGCCAAAATCTATCGCCAAGCAATCGCCATTGCACCTCGGAATGCCAAAGTTCATCTAAACTTGGGTTATGCTTTGAAGCTCTCAGGAGATCGTCAAGGAGCATTAGCTGCTTATAACCAAGCTGATAAAATTGCTCCTTTTGACGCTGATGTACTGGTAGCACTCGGTGGTTTGTTTGCTGAGCAAAATCAATATCAAGAGGCGATCGCTAAGTACAAACGCGCCTTAGAAGTCAATCCTCGTCACCCTCAAGCCAATCTTGCCATTGCGAAAGTCTTTCAAAGTGAAGGCAATTACGCTGAGGCGATTGCCTCTCTTCGTCGCGCCGCAGGAGCTAGAAATATTCCTGCCAATAATTTGATTGAGTTACAACGGGCGATCGCTGATATCTATATTCAGCAAGGTTCTCTATCGGGTGCGATCGTCGCTTATCGCCAAATTCTCGAAGCTGAACCACAGGACGCACCAACGTATCTAGCCTTAGGAAAGTTATTAGCGACTCAACAACGAGCGATCGAAGCTCGCAAGATGTTAGAAAGTGCTGAAAGATTCTTTAATCAACAAGGCAACATTGATGGTTTAAACCAAGCCCGTAAAGCTCTGGCAGAGCTTAAATAACAAAAAGAGGCTGTGCAATGCACAGCCTCTTTTTGTTAAGCACCTTCGCGTAACTTATCCAAAATCGAACGATCTTCTAGGGTAGAAGTATCGCTGGTGATTTCTTGACCAGAAGCTAGCGATCGCAGTAAACGCCGCATAATTTTGCCCGATCGTGTTTTAGGTAAGGCTTCCGCAAAGCGAATCTCATTCGGACGAGCAATCGCCCCAATTTCGCCGACAACGTGTTTTTTGAGTTCCTTAGCGAGTTCTTCACTAGGTTGGCGATCGCCCTCTAAAATCACAAAGGCAAAGATATCCTCACCCTTTAACTCATCAGGTTTACCAACTACAGCAGCTTCAGCAACCGCAGGGTGAGAAACTAGCGCTGATTCGATTTCCATCGTTCCCAAACGGTGACCAGCGACGTTAATTACATCATCAACGCGACCCATCACCCAATAATATCCATCCTCATCCTTACGAGCGCCATCACCCGCAAAATAGACATAATTACCATCTTTGGGGGGAATATGCTCCCAATAGCTCTTACGGAAACGCTCTGGATCACCGTAAACCGTTCGCATCATTCCTGGCCAAGGGTGACGCACAATTAGATAACCACCTTCGTTCTCATGGGCAGCATTACCTTCAAGATCGACAATATCAGGGATAATCCCAGGGAATGGAAGTGTTGCTGAGCCTGGTTTGGTGGGAACTGCTCCAGGAAGTGCTGTAATCATGACTCCACCCGTCTCTGTTTGCCACCATGTATCCACAATTGGACAGCGACTACCACCAATCACGCGGTGATACCACATCCAAGCTTCAGGATTAATCGGCTCACCGACGGTTCCCAATAGACGCAGTGATGTCAAATCACGAGTATTAGGATGATGTTCACCCATTTTAATAAAGGCGCGAATGGCTGTGGGTGCGGTATAGAAAATACTTACTTGATACTTCTCAATTACATCCCAAAAACAGCCAAGATTAGAAGGACGAGGCGCTCCTTCATACATCAAGGTAGTTGCACCATTGGATAAAGGACCGTACACAATATAGCTATGTCCTGTAATCCAGCCCACATCAGCCGTACACCAATACACATCAGTATCTTTGAGGTCAAAAATCCATTTGGTGGTCATGTGGCTGTAGAGATTATAGCCAGCCGTCGTATGCACAACTCCCTTCGGCTTGCCAGTACTACCAGAAGTGTAGAGAACGAATAACATATCTTCACTATCCATTGGCTCTGCATCACATTTAGCAGAAGCCCCCAGTTGTAAGTCATGCCACCAATGATCGCGCCCTGCGGTCATATGCGTATTTTGACCTGTCCGTTTCACAACCAAGACATCAGTAACAGAAGGTGCGGCTCCATTGGCGATCGCCTTATCTACTTGCTCTTTTAATGGCACGATCGCATCTTTGCGCCAACCACCATCGGCGGTAATGACGAGTTTTGCTTTGGCATCGACAAGTCGATCGCGTAAAGCCTCAGCACTAAATCCACCAAATACCACACCATGGACTGCGCCGATTCTGGCACAGGCAAGCATCGCGATCACGGCTTCAGGAATCATTGGCATATAAATACCAACGCGATCACCTTTTTGAACTCCTAATTGCTTGAGGACATTGGCAAACTGACAAACTTCGCGATGCAATTGGGCATAGGTCAGCGTGCGCGAGTCGCCATTTTCACCTTCCCAAATTAGGGCTGCTTTGTTTTTGCGCCAAGCGGTCAAGTGACGATCAAGACAGTTATAGGAAATATTAATTTTGCCACCATCAAACCATTTCACCGATGGTGGTTGCCAGTCGAGAACGGTGTGCCATTTTTCAAACCAATGGAGTTCCTGCTCAGCTAACTCTGCCCAGAAGGTAGCAGGATCGACTTTGGCGCGATCATAAATTTGGTGATATTCCGCAAGACTTTTGATATGGGCTGCCTGAGAGAACTCTGACGATGGTTCAAACAAGCGTTTTTCTTGTAAAACTGATTCAATCGTTGGTTGTGACATAAATTAATGCGATAAGGAGCGATAATGTGCGGCGCAAAGTACCACACATCATTACTCTTTTAAGAATACTGTTGATAGATATGCCCCTAGTGTAAATTAGTGTAAATAATTTAATACCCACTATCAGCAACACAGATACCCTGACATTTAATGCCATTAGTAGCTGTACGCAAACAGTGATTACAGAGAATGGGTTCTTGTTTAGTCTCGGTACAAGGTTGTTTATCAGTTTGAGGTTGAGTTGTCATAGCTTTAAATAGTAGGAAAGATCATTTTTTTTTCACAGCAGCCTTAAGCTTTTAGCCCACACGATTAGTGCAGGGCTACCTTAATATATTTTAACTACTAGCCTTGATCGTAGCAGCCTGCTCTAGCAACGACTCAGCAAAAGCGATCGCCTGAGACACCGTACTACTGACACTCTCCTTATCCATATTTTTTCCTTTTTCCTTTTTCCTTTTTCCTTCTCTCCCTTCCTCAACATTCATTCCTGAAGCAATCTGCGCTAGCTCCTGTTTCCGTTCTTCCAATTCTAAGAGACGAATTTGTACTTGAGTCCGATCGCCGATCACCTGTTTACTGACATGGAAATGTCGATCAGCAATCGCAGCGATTAATGGCTGATGGGTCACGCAAAGGACTTGAGAACTACGGCTTAATTGCCAAAGCTGTGTCGCGATCGCTTGGGCAACACGACCTGATACGCCAGCATCAATTTCATCAAATACCATTGTGCCAACCTTGGCATGATTAAATTCATCAGGTTCTGATTGAGAATCTTGGGTTTTCTGCTTTACAAAACAGGTTTTCAGCGCTAATAGAAATCGGCTCATTTCTCCTCCTGAAGCAGTTTCCGCCAGAGGTTGCAAAGGCTCACCAAGATTAGGGCTGAACTCAAAGACAATCAGATCACTACCTAATGCATTAGGTTCACTCGGATAAATCCCCACCTGAAAGCGAACTTTTTCCATCGCCAGCATTTTCAAAGCATCAATTTGCACCTGTTCGAGAGCGATCGCCGTTTGCCGACGCAGTTCCGTCAATTTCTTACAAGCCTTCAGCAAAGCCTGTAAGTCAGCCGCAGCTTTACGTTCTAAATCTTCAATGGAAATGCTTTGATCGGTGAGTTCAGCAAGTTCCAGTTGCAACTTTTCGGTATAGGCGATCGCTTCGGGAAGTGTGCCATATTTACGACAGATTTGCTTGATTTTATTAATTCGTTGTTCGATCGCTTCCAATTGTTCGGGGTCAGATTCAAGACGATTGGCATAATTGTTGATCTGTCGCCCTGCTTCTTCGACTTGAGCAAGAGCGCTAGAAACTAGTTCAAGAATGCCCTCAGCTTCACGATCAAGGGTGACCATTTCTGTAAGAATTGATTCTGCTTGTCCTAACAAATCTGCACAGGCACTGCCATCATCATTCTGATAGAGCGCTTCATACACAGCATAGCCCTGCTTCTGTAATTCCACACTATGGGCTAGCCGATTGCGATCGCTTTCGAGCTGATCCAATTCATCAGGATCATTTAAATTTGCCGCTTCCAGTTCCTTGAGCTGATAGCGCAGCATGTCCAAATGCTGTAACCGATTGCGTTCATTCTGCTGACGATCAAATAAAGCTTTGCGCGATCGCTCCTTTGCGTCAAATAGTTTCGCGACTTTTTGCCTTTGTAGTGACAAAGCCTGATTAGAAGCCTGATCGCCAAAACTATCTAGCCATTCCCTTTGTTGAGCAGCTTGACTCAGTAAGATCGTCTGACCTTGGGCTGTAATCTCAACAAGGCGATCGCGCAATTCTTGAATCTGCTGCTTATTTACAACTACGCCATTAATGCGGGTGCGATTGCTCTTTGCCGTAATTTCGCGGCTACAGATCAGCGTTTCGGCATCAATAGCATCAATTTCTTGTGTCTCTAGCCACTGGGCGATCGCCTGATTAGTCGAAAAAGTCGCTTCGATATTGGCGCGATCTGCTCCAGTTCTTAGCATTCGTGCTGATACTTTACCTCCAAGGGCAGCATCGAGAGCATCAAGGACAATTGATTTGCCTGCTCCTGTTTCACCTGTGAGAATATTTAGCCCTGCGTAAAGCTCAAGCTCTAAGAGTTCTATCAGGGCAAAATTTTCGATTTTGAGACTCAGGAGCATAGGTTTTCTTGTAACCAAAAAACACAGAAGGGATGCATAGCGAACTCTCTATAGATTAAAGTAAATCAGGGTCTTCACCTAATTGCCTTAGCCTAGCTGCTAGGCTTTCTGCTCTTTCTTCGGTGGTGAGATGGCGATCGCCTTGCTCATTAAACCAACTTAAAACTTCACGTTTAAAGCGATCGCTTGGCAACACACAACGTCCAATCCCTAAACCAATTTCTGGCATCCACAATGGTTCGCCAATCTGTAGTTGGTAATCGTCATCAACTAATTTATAAACCTCAAAGGGCAAATGTCCATCGCGCCGCCAGAATTGAGGATTGTAAATTACATAATATTTGACACCTAATTTGCGATAAATATCTAGTTTCTTTTCATATTCATCGCCATAGCTTTGGGATACAACTTCTAGAGTCAAAATCGGTGGTGTATTGTCTTCTTCCCACATCACATAGCTGCTACGTGAGCCGCCGTTTTTACGCCGCTCCACACCTAAGCTCAAAAATCCATCGGGAATTATAGGAATTCTCGGACTCACACCAGTGGTGTGATATATAGCCATATCCACACCAAAGTACCAATCGTCACGATTTTTCCAAATATATTCCAATAAAAATAATAGTAAATTCGGTACGAAATTCTGGTCTTCGTTATCCACAGGTGTATCGTCAGAATCTGGTAATTCGTCGCTGGTGGGTAGATATTGACGATCTATTTGTAGCATCAGCTAACCCCAAAAGTATCCTAGCTATCTATTTGGTATTATACCAATCAACGAAAGTGTTTTCACTTTCGTTGATTGAAACCCAAACCCAGCAAGGTTTTTCAAATCAATAAATTGCAGAGCAATTTATTGATTTGTATTATATGCGATCACCCTTTGGCTTAAATAGGCAGAGTTTCTCCAGCTAGTAGACGCTTCGAGGCACTCAATAATTCTTCTTCGAGATAGGGCTTAGTGAAGTAACCCTTTGCTCCAAGTTGAATTGCGGACTGACGATGGCGATCAGCTCCGCGTGAAGTTAACATAGCTACAGGAATCTCTTTCAGTCGAGAATCCTTTTGCAATCTCGATAGTAGATCCAATCCATCCATGCGAGGCATCTCAATATCGCAGAAGATCATGTCGCAAGGCAGACCAGCGCGAAGTTTTTCCCAAGCATCTTGCCCGTCTTTGGCTTGTTCCACACGATAGCCAACTTTCGCGAAGGTCAGCGATAGTAGCTCACGTACCGTAATCGAATCATCAACAATCAGTACTGTCGGATCGACAGCCACATCTTCTTCGACAGGTGGCTGGAGCGTGACACCTGAAGTTGAAGGACGTAACCTGCCACTAGCAATGTCAAATAATTCCAACACGTTAGCGATCGCCATAACTCGACCATCCCCTAACACAGTCGCCCCTGCAATTCCCGCAGGTTGAGGAATGGGACCTTCAAGTTGCTTGATTACGATTTCGTATTCACCAAGGAATTGATCGACCTGTAAGGCGAGATAACTAGTGTCATTACGAAGAATAATAATGCAAAGTTCATCATTTTCTTGCTTCCCATAGATGCTACTACGGCTGAGGTGACGGCTATAGGAGAGCAGATTGGAAAGATGTTGGAATGGCAAAATCGTATCGCGCCAAGGTAAGCAGGGTTGACCTTTTTCGTTAAGGATAATCTGACTCTGTGGTACTTCCACCATGTCCTCAAAGCCATCAACAGGGAAGGCGATCCGAGCGCGATCGCTAATACAGAACATTGCCTTAGAAATACTCAGGGTAAGCGGTAAACGAATTATAAAGGTAGTACCTTTACCAACCACAGATTCCACAATAATTACGCCACGAATATCATCTAGACAAGTTTTGACGACATCTAAGCCAACCCCGCGTCCCTTAAATTCATCAGCTTGAGCCGCAGTACTAAATCCAGGCTCAAATAGCAAAGAATAAACTTCAGTGTCATTGAGGCGATCAACTTCAGCTTGCGAGCGCAATCCCTTAGCAACAGCACTTTTCTTCACTCTGTCGGTACTAATGCCTGCACCATCATCACTGATGGAAATTACAGTTTGGTTACCTTGGTGATATGCTCGGACGGTTAGTCTACCAGTTGCCGATTTACCTGCTGCTTGACGAGTAGCAGGATCTTCTAAGCCATGGTCGATCGCATTATTCACAAGGTGTGTGAGTGGATCGGTCAAAGATTCCAGAATTGCTTTGTCGATTAGAGTCTCACGCCCAAAAATTTCTAGCTCTGCCTGTTTGCCAGTTTTGAGAGCGCGATCGCGAATACCTCTAGGCAAGCGATCGGCAATTTGCGCGAAGGGAACCATGCGCGATTGCTTCAAATCATCTTGGACTTGGGTGGTAATCGTGCCTAGCTGGCGAGTTACCTGATCTGTCTCACCAACCACAAACTCAATGTCAGAAGCCGACTCCCGAACTCGGACAATCAACTCAATGATCTCTTGAGATAAAACGTGGAAAGTATTGTAGCGATCGAACTCAATCCCTTCAAAATCATTAGTCACTGAGCTATGTGAATTGGAAACATCAGTGAATTGTGAAGTTGTATCAAAATTATAGGAAGAGCGTCCACCTCGACCTGCGGTTAGCGATGCTTCTAGCAAAGAACGATCATATTGATCGCGCATTCTCTGTGATACATCGCTCAATAGCTGCACTTGATGCAATAGGTTAGTAATAAACTGCTGTAGTCTTTCCTGATCCTGTTCCAAAAGATTGCGGTTGACAACTAGTTCTCCAACAAGGTTATTAAGACTGTCTAAGTACTTAACATCAACACGCATCGTCGAGTCAGTTAATCTTTGCTTACGGGTGGTTGCGGGTTGACGTGTAGTAGCTTTAGTTTTGATTGATCCGACTTCTTTTGGCAGCATTTTTACTAACTCATCAAACTCATCAGTAGAGCTTGCTGAAGTACTGGCAGAAGCAGTTTGCTCTGATCCATTGACAGATATTGCAGACTCCTTTGTGTCGGAGCCATCAAAGCTACGAGTATCACCTAAAAGAGCTTCCAACTCGTCAAAATTCATATCATCAGAATTCACAGATATCGGAGTATTGATGACAGTTTCAGTGACTTGTTCAGTAATTTGGTTGCTGGGGGTTGTTCCATTTTCATCATTAACATTGGGTATACTCACAGAACTACCAATCATCGCTTCTAAATCATCGAAGTCAAAGTTATCGTCAATCCCATTTAGTTCTTCAGTTTGCAATTGACTATCTGTCGATAGATTGTGGGTTTCAAACTCTTGGGTAAGCGCATAATCTGATATTTCAGAGCGATCTTCATTTAAGGGTTCAAATTCATTGAATTCAGCAAAATTAAGGTGTTCATCAATAGCTAAGTTTTCGCCAACAACTTCTTCTGGCATTTGCAACGAACTTACCTCTGAATCATCATCACCTTGAAAGAAGTCCGCCAAATTATCAATAGTTGTTTTTGCTGTAATGTCATTAGCTTCAAGAATGAGATCTTCTTGAGGATCTGCCAATTCTATTGATACTGACTCTAGAGATTCATATTCAAGATTTTGGTCTGATGTACTTCCAAATTCATTAATATCATCACTTTGAGTTAGCGAACTATCCTGACCAAAGTTAAGATCATTTTCTAGTATGGTTAAATCTTCTTCTCCAGCATCAACAAATAAATTTGTCAGATCAGTTGCATCTGAAGAATTAACTTGCTCAAATAGTAGTTCACTTGATAAATCTTCGGAATTTACTTCAGCAATACTCTCGTTTATGTCTAATGTAGACAAAAATTCAGGATTAACATCTTGAGTAACGTCAAAATCAATGAAGTCTTTTGGCGGCTCTTGGTATCCATCAATTGTATCAACTATAGCAATATCATCAAACTCGTTACTATCACTAAGGACATTGCCAAATTCATCATTGATGTCTTCGGTAAAGGAAATTTCAGGCTCTTCTGAATCAGCGAAGAAATCTCCGAGATCATCAGTGCTAGTTAATTGGGCAGCAATTTCATCACTATCAGGAATATCGCCAATGGAAATTTCAGGCTCTTCTGAATCAGCGAAGAAATCTCCGAGATCATCAGTGCTAGTTAATTGGGCAGCAATTTCATCACTATCAAGAATATCGCCAGTGGAAATTTCAGGCTCTTCTGCATCAGCGAAGAAATCTCCGAGATCATCAGTGCTAGTCAATTGGGCAGATTGATCAACTGATTCAGCATTCTCACTACCAGAAACTTCAACCTCTCCAGCAAGTGTAAAGAAATCTCCCAGATCGTCAGCATTGGCTAATTCTTGATCCAGCCCATCAAAATTATTACTTATATCGTTAATGATAGCTTCAGACTCTTCCGAATCTCCATCAGCAAAGAAACCTCCTAATTGATTATCTTGTTCAGCAAAATCGGCTGACTCACTAGCTGATTCGCCACCTAAATCTATGCTATCAATTAGTTCAGATTCTTCAGTTTCCCCAGAAGCAAAGAAATCGCCTAGATCATCAGTGCTGGTAAATTCGTTAATGTCATTTTCAACAGTATCTTTCTCAACATCATAGATATCTGTTGTAACTGTAGGTGCTTCAACTTCTGCGAAGAAATCACCCAAGTCGTCATTATTACTCAATTCATTGCTAGAGTCATCAGTAGCGATCGCACTAGAAATGTCTTCTCCCTCTTCAGATTCAGTAAAGAAATAAGTAAGATCATCAGCATCCTGAGTTGCTTCATTAATGTCATTATCTTCAGAGAAATCTACAAGATTCGAGTCAGAAATGTCTTCTCCCTCTTCAGGTTCAGCAAAGAAATAAGTAAGATCATCAGCATCCTGAATTACTTCATTAATGTCACTGTCTTCAGAAAAATCCACAAGATTCGAGCTAGAGCTGTCTTCTACAAAAGCATCTAAGCTATCATCCAATTCAGTATTATTGATAGCAGAGATGGGATTTTCTATAAACTCACTACTTTCATTAATAAAGTCAAGATTATCGTTAACATCTATAGCATCAGTTACAGCTATTAATGAGTCATCAGGATTTTCGTCAACTGTCATATCTGATGGACTTGTTGATCCTTCTTCTATCCCTTGAGAGGCAATAGGTTCATCGAATTCGTCATTGTCAAATCCTAATTCGTCAAATAAATTCAATCCAGTTGTATCAATCCTCTCAAAGCCACTATCTTCTGATACTGACTCAACATAATCACTAGATTCAACATAATCACTAGATTCAATTATTGCAGAGTCTTCAAAGAAATTGTCAATATCAGAATTAATGCTTTCATTATTACCAGTATTCGCAGATGAATCCAAGAGGATCTCGTCAAGATTTTCATCGATCGCAAATGGATCATCAAGCAGGTTCATGCCCTCTTCCGAAAAGGTCAAGGCAAAGGGTTCGCTAAAGTTATCGCTATCATCACTGGCGATCGCATTTTCATTCATTGCAAGGGCTGCAAAATATTCTTCGCTAGACAGGGGCTGAGAATCGTCTGTATCATCAAGTCCAGCATCGATCAATTGCTCAAACTGATTAGTAGATACTGACTGGTCTGGTAATTCAGAAAAATTAATGTCATCGATATTGATTTCACTAACATCAAAATTGTTGGCATCATCATTAATATCTAGATCAATACCTAGATCATCAAACTGATCATTAATAGTGATTGCATCATCAATTGAAGAATCGTTGATTTGTTCAACAATATCTAACCCTAAGTCTATATCTCCTAAATCCACATCAAATTTGTCTATGGAATCCTCAGGCACAAAATCATCTGGGAACAAAGTATCTAAACTTGACTGTTCACTTTCTAGAATATCCCCAGAATCTACCTCTGAAATAGGATGGTTTGACTGTTGCCATAAATCATCACTCTCTTCTGGAAATAGAGAATTATTGCTCTCTTCGGTTACAGAATCTTGGGTAGAAAAATCTCCAAATAGCTGATCGATACTAGATTCTTCAGTATTTAAGTTAGGAATGGTTGAATCAATATTTTCAGAATTGTCTAGTAAATCAGCAAATTCATCCTGACTGTCTGGAGCAATGGATCCATGATTTACTATATTTGTCTCATTAGATTCGATATCCTCCCAAGCGGCATCAAAATCAATATCATCATTTTCAAACAAAGTTGCTAAAGACTTTAACTCTGAAGCACCAATCTTTGGACCATCGATATGCTGATTTTCTGTGATTTCATATCCGCTGTCCATCCAATCCATTTGATTCTCATGGATATCAGTCAAATCAAAAGCATCTTCATTACTAGTGGAGATGTCAGCACTATCAAAATTATCTGCAATTAAATCTGTACTAATATCTTCAGAAGCTACCCCAAAAAGTGTACTAATTTCATCATCCTCCGGTTCTGAGAACCGATAGGGCAATATGTTTTGGAGTTGTGGTGACACCGCAATATCTGATTCTCGATCTGATAGTACTAGATCTTGGGCTTCTTTCAACTCTCGAATCAAGATGGGCGCAAGGGTACGGTATGAGTTACTAGGCTGAGCGATCGCATTCTTAATTTGAGTAACTAAATTAGTCCAATTTCGCAAATCAAATTTGTTACCAGTCTCTTGGAAGTAATTGCAAACTGCTTGTAACTGTGATCGACTCTCTGCATTGTCTGCTGCTCTAAACAATTGCAGCATATCTCGCATTTTAGTTGTAATTTCTTGCTGAAATACCAATTGATAGGAAGCAACTACTGGCTCTGGCTCTGGGATACTCTCTTGTTCTTTACTAAATGCATCTGAAGATATTTCGCCATCAGCATTGGAAACCAGCTGATTAAGATAGGACTCTAGTTCAGCAAATACAGGTTTGACGCGATTATTGGTTTCAATTGTTAACTGATCAGATATTTTGTGATCACCTTGCAACTCGTCAAGAAGCTCTGATAAGGGATCAAATCCTGCCAACAACAAGCTTTTTAAACGCTCATCAACATTGATTTGCGAATTTTCCTTCAGAATTTTGAAAAAGTCTTCCAGTCTATGAGCAACATGCTGAATGCTACCCACACCTAGCATTGCAGCACCACCTTTGATTGAATGAGCAGCTCGAAAAAGTTCATTAATAGATTCAGAATCTTGGAGAACATCTTGCAAATTTAATACGCCTTGCTCAATTGTCTGAAGATGTTCGCGGGCTTCTTCAATGAAGTAACCCATGATTCGCTGTTGTTGTTCCGAGTTCATGACAGAATCCTCTCAATGATTAGGGTGTGAGTAGCGTAGCTAGAAGGTAATAATCAAGAGCGAACTCCCGTTGTTTTATCACCCGAATCAACGCGGAATCGTTCTACAGAATCTTGTAGACTGCGGGCAACACCTACGAGATTTTGGAGTGAAGCTGACACTCTTTGGGACTCTTGTGAAGTTTCTTGAGCGGTCAACTCAACTGATTGCATAACCTGTGATACTGTCCTTGAAGTTTCAGTTTGTTTAACTGTATCTTCAGTAATGGATAGTACCAAAGTTTCAATACGATGGGAAACTTGGATAATGTCTGTGAGTGATTGACGCGCCTGTTCAGCACGTTTTGTCCCATCAATAACCTGTTGCGTACCGACTTCCATCGCTTGTTGCACGTTACTGGTTTCACTCTGGATTTGCAATACAATTTGTTCGATTTCTTTAGATGCTTTTGCAGCGCGATCAGCAAGCTGGCGCACTTCGTCAGCAACGATCGCAAAACCACGTCCTGCATCACCTGCTCTGGCTGCTTCAATACTAGCGTTAAGTGCGAGTAAGTTCGTCCGCGAAGCAATCTGCGAAATCAGACCAACGATCTTAGAAATTTCCTGTGAAGACTCACCAAGGCGTTTTACCTTACGGGTAGTTTCTGCAACTGTTTCGCGAATGTCCAAAATACCAGCCACGGTACGTTCTACCGCATCACCTCCCTTGATCGCCGTTTCGGAAGCGAGTTTAGCAACCTGATCAGCTTCACGCGCACTTTCAGCTACACGCTGAATCGACTCAGTCATCATTTGCACTGAGTTTAGGGTGACGCTTAACTCTTCGGCTTGACGTAATGCGTCTGAAGATAAGCTGCGGGCGAATGCTTCATTCTCGCGAGAGCTTTTGTTTACTTGACGCGCCGCAATTTTTACTTGGTTAACAATTTCGCGCAGGTTTTGAATCGTGAGGTTAAAGGAGTCAGCAACCGCACCGAGTACGTCGGCTGTCACCTCAGCCTGTACAGTCAAGTCACCTCGCGCCGCTCCTTCTACGTCATCAAGCAGGCGGATTACCTGACGTTGTAGATCTTCTTTGGCTTGTTCTTGTTCGGCAGCTTTGCGCTGGGCTTCCGTAGTATTAGAAACAATTGATTGAATCATCTGGTTAAAACTTGTGGCGAGTCTGCCAAATTCATCTTCGCTATAAATAGTGGCACGGGGATTCATATCACCACGAATGACAGCCTCAAACTGAGATTGTAAGTTTTCCGTGGATTGATCAATCAGCCTTGAAGAGCGTTTGCCTAATCCCCAAGCGATCGCCCCACTTGCCAATGCGGCAGCACCACCCATCATCCAACCCGTATTCCGCACTTGTTCACGGGAGCTTTTATCCGAAATTGAGCCTGTGGCGAAGTTTGTAACTACCCCTGCGGCAACCATGGCAACGACCCCTGCGGCGATCGCGGTGATCACGTTCTTGGTCTTAAGGGGCATGTTATCAAAAGGAGAAAATAAACCACCTTGCTCAGATGACTCGGAGACAATATCAGCACCTGCCTTCTTTGCACCCACTGGTGTATTAATTGAGCCTAATCCAAATAGCTCAGCCTCATTTTCTGTTTGGTTAAATCTTGCAGCCGAGATGTCTTGATTTGCTAATGATGTTGTATTTGAGCGCCCCGAAGTTGTAAAGTCTTGATTCCCAAAATCATTCATAGATCGGTCTGATACCATCTGTGTCGCTTCAGAATCACTAAATGAACTTGAAAAAGATGATTCACTAATGTCATCAAAGTCATCAAACTCATCCATAAAGACAACATCAGCATCGGCATTTAAGTTGCTTGAGCCACTAGGTTTGTAACTAGAGTTAAAACTTGATTCACCAGTGAGTTGAGTTTCGGCACTATAGTTATACTGGCTGGCCCCATTCATTGAAGAGTCAGAACTAAAATCTTCAAAATCAAAGTCATCAACCCGATTAGATCCAGTACTTGATCCACCGCTATCATCGGTAGACCAAGATCCCAGCATATAAGTTGATTGGTTATAGGCATTATCTTCGTAAGCGTATTGCTGATTACTAAATTCGCTTGCTGAGTGATCCATAGAACCTAGTCCATAACTATTGTCATCATTGAGATCTAGTCTTTCTTTGGCAGCCGCAATACCGCTATGGGCATATTCCAAAATGGAGTTGTCGTCAGTCAAATGTAAAACAGTTTCATATTCACCAATTGAATCTTGATAACGCTCTAGGGCAAGATTAATATGAGCATGAAGTAGACGATACATGGGATCACTAGGGCAGACTTTAACCAGTTCCTGTGTCAATTTACCAGCTTGACTGTAGTCTCCTTGCATATAGGCTAAGGAAGCCTTTTCATATTCTTTTTGATATTGTGTACTTGATGCCATTTGCTTTCTCCTAAAATCCCTAAAATCTCTGCCATTTGCGCGAAATCATCTTGAAATTACTTTATCTAGGATGCCCACCGTGCTGATCGTAAAATATTGACTTGATCGAGCAGCTTTAGGGGCTCGCTATCTTCCATTATCCACTCACCTTTGATAAACGGAGCCATACTGTCAGAGCTATTTCTAGAGACATTGAGTTGTGAAGAATCAAGCCAAGCCATTACGCCAATTTGTTCTACAGCTAAACCTAACATCATGCCTTGATCTTCGATCGCAATAATTGAAATTTCTGCGCGATCTGTATTAACTGGGGTAACCTCTCCAAGAAATTGACCAAGATCTCCTACCCAAACTACTCTACCCCGAATATTCACTGTACCTAGCAGCAATGGGGAGACATTGGGCATAGGGTTGATCCGATCTGGAGCATATTCTAAAACTTGACTGACTCCAATTGCAGGTAAAGCAAACTCAAGCCCAGAAGCCACAAAAAATCTTAAGTGCAGCTCACCTTCTGGAGCTTCAATGCCTTGATCAAAGTCTGTAGCCTGATCTTGTCCGAGACCAGGGAAGAATTCTTGGTTTCCTACCATAATTTGAGGATCTCTACCTTGCAAAATAGCAAATTTTTAGTGTCTTCAAGTTTTAAAAACTAAACTGAAAAATAAACATTGAGAATATTGAGCAAATATTAAAGTATTGATGTTAACTAACAGCCATTAAATAATCAAGAATTGTCTACACTTTTAGCATTCTTCATGAAATTCTTAAGCTTTTCTAAGTAACTGCTTTACAGTGCCTACTAGTTCTTGAGGCTGAAATGGCTTAGCTATATAGGCATCAGCACCTTGCTTCATTCCCCAGTAGCGATCAAATTCTTCACCTTTAGATGAACACATTACGACGGGAACGCGCTCAGTTTTAGGATCAGTTTTAATTCGACGACATAGCTCATATCCATTCATGCGGGGCATGACAATGTCCATAACTACGATGTCTGGGCAACTGCCTTGCATTTGCTCTAGCGCTTCCACACCATCACCTGCGGTCTTAACTGTTAAGCCACTACCCTTGAGTAAGTCTTCAATCATTTCTCTTTGTGTCACGCTGTCTTCAACTACAAGCACTGTACTCATACATGAATGCCCCGATAGGATTCTTCCACCAGCAACTCACTAAACGAATATATTAGGATTAACATGATTAGCCTTGTGCTTTGCCCATCTTAATAATTTTAAGTTAGCGCTTAACTATTTATAAAACTGTTCATATTTTAGTCTTCTCCAATATAGGGATTAAGGGTAGAGCCAAAAGTCAAGACACAAAATAGCATGTATAGGGCTTTACTCTTGCATTAAAGGCAAAATAATTTTTTAAATCGTCTGTGTATGATTAGGTCAAAAAAGCAATGTTTTTTTGGCTTTATACCAATTCACACAAATGTGGCAACACTTCTGTGAATTAAATACCAAACTCTTTAAGGGTTTTGAAAGCACAAAATGGCTACCCCATTTTGTGCTTCGGTATATTAAAAGCCTGACTGGGGCTTAAGTAACACGATCAAGGGTGCGATACTGAACAGCCTCAGCTATATGGATTACTTGAATATTTTCAGCATTGGCAAGATCGGCGATCGTGCGGGAAACTTTGAGAATACGATCAGTTGCGCGGGCAGATAAACCTAAACGCTTAATTGCTGACTCTAACAAGTCACGGGAAGGGTTGTCCAGTTGGCACCATTGCCGTAAATGTCTGGACTGCATCTGAGCATTGCAATTTACTTTTGCTTCGTTGTGAAAGCGGGTTTGTTGAATTTTGCGGGAAGCTTGAACTCTCTCTTTCACAGCACTGGAGGTTTCTCCTTCTGGCGATCGCGTCATCTCTTCAGGTTTCAACCTAGCCACGGTCACCTGCAAGTCAATGCGATCCATCAATGGCCCTGAAAGTTTTGCCCAATATTGTTCACGCTGACGTGGTGTGCAAGTACAAGGCTGTACCGAATCGCCATAATATCCACATTGGCAGGGATTTGTACTAGCAACAAGGGTAAATTGGGCTGGAAATGTTACCGATTGACGAGTACGGGAAATGCTCACAAAGCCATCCTCTAAGGGTTGGCGCAAAAATTCTAATACATCCCGCTTAAACTCGGTTAATTCGTCCAGAAATAAGATGCCGTTTGTGGCAAGTGTAATCTCTCCAGGACGGGGAAAGCTGCCGCCACCAACTAGTGAAGGGCCAGAGGCAGAATGATGGGGACTCCGAAAGGGGCGATCGCTTACCAAA